>Ga0307515_10002666_pt1 | contig 38241 bp, 35 predicted proteins | sample 17_EM_MG_FD_194513 | JGI IMG/M metagenome (GOLD analysis project Ga0307515, IMG submission 194513) | Populus trichocarpa ectomycorrhiza microbial communities from riparian zone in the Pacific Northwest, United States - 17_EM | ecosystem: Host-associated > Plants > Roots > Unclassified | place... | reverse complement strand
CCCGCTCGCACCCAGCACCGGTGGGCCATCGGGCAGCATGGGGCGGGAGCCTTTCCAGACCTGGGCCTGGGTCATGTGGGCGGCACCCGGAAACCAGTCGTTGAGCACCTTGTACAGGGTGGCGAGTGAGGCCTTGTTATGGCGCTCGGGTCGCCCGCCCAGCTCCGCGCCGCCGGCGACGCGCACCCGCCCACCGAGGCGGCTGATGGCCACCTTGTATCGCTCGTCCATCACCGCGGCGTGAGGACCGAAATCAGGGTGAGCCTCGATCTTGCGCAGAGGCGCAGTGACCGAGTAGCCATGAACAGGGGCCAGTGGCAGCTTGATGCCGTGGGGCCGAAGCAAGTCGGTTGCACCCATGGCGGCGCAAACCAGCACAGCATCGAAGCTCTCGGTTTCAGGCTCGAAGGGCGGCACGTCGGTGGCGGGGCCTTCGCGTGGGGCATCGGCATTCAGCCAATTGGACTCTTCCAGTGGCGAGTACACCTTGGTCACGCGCGGTGTTTTGCCCGGCTCGAGCGATTGGACGTTGGTGTGAAAGCGGAACGTGGCTCCAAGATGCTCGGCTTCGTCACGCATCAGCAGGGCGAACTGGCGACAGTTGCTCACCTCGTCGTGCGCAAGATGGATGCCGGCATGCAGCTCGGCCTCGGGGTTGAGGCCGGGCTCGGCCTTGCGGCATTGCGCCGCGTCGAGCATCTCGAAGCGCACGCCCATGTCGGTCAACAGTGCCAGGCCAGATTTGGCCCGAGCGGCGTCCTTGGCTGAACGCAGCAGCACGAGGTAGCCTTCGGTCCGCTCGTAATCGAGCTGCAACGAATGGGTGAGATGGCGCAGCCGCTCTTGGCTGTAGAGCGCCAGGCGATGCATGCGGGCGCGGTTGCTTCGGTAGCTGCGCTGACTGCAGGCTCGCCACCAGCGCCACATCCAGCCCAAGGTGCCTGCATCCAGGCCGGGGTTGATGCGCAAGGCCGAGTGGATGCTGAACATCTGACCCAGAACGTGCCAGGACATGCCCGGCGCGGCCCAAGGCGTCACATAGCCCGGTGCGACCACGCCGGCGTTGGCAAAACTCGTCTCGGCAGCAACGCTGCCGCGACGCTCGAACACAGTGACTTCATGGCCATCGGCCGCCAACTCGTACGCAGAGGTCACACCGACGATGCCGGCGCCGATCACGGCGACGCGCATCAGGTGGCCCCTTCAGCGAGGGCGCTTTCGATGGCGAGTGAGACGTCGAGCACCGCATCGTCCTGCAGGCCGTGGCTCCAGACCATCAGACCGACCGGAAACTCGCCGGCTCGATGGCAGGGCAACGAGAGGGCGCAGCCGTCGAGCATGTTGACGACCGACGGGTTGCGCAACAGCAAGGCGTTGGTGGCGAAGAAGGCTTCGTCACTGGCCAGGCTGGCGATGGTGGGGGCGACGATGGGCACGGTCGGGCTGAGCAATGCATCGAAGTGTTGCAGCGTCGTCGTCATGCGGGCGATCCAGTCCTTGCGGGCGTGCAGCAGGGTGATGTAGTCGGCCGCGCTCATGGTTTCGCCGCGGCGGATGCGTTGTGCCACCCGAGGGTCATAGTCGGATTGGCGCTGTGTGATCAGCGGCCGATGCCAGGCCCAGCTCTCGGCGGCAGAGAAACCGCCGGTGGCGTTGATCGAGGCCAGTTCATCAAGTTGCGGCAGTGCGATGTCGTCGATGCGGGCGCCGGCCTGGCGCAGCGCAGCGAGGGAGCGCTGGAATGCCGCTGCCACGGTGGCATCCATGCCGTCGAGCAATCGTGTCGGAACGGCCAGGCGCAGCGTGCTGAGCGGGCGTCGAGCCAGCGAAACCCGCCGATCGGCCAGCACTTCATGCAGCAAGACGGCATCGCGCACCGAGCGCGTGATCGCGCAGGCCGTGTCCAGCGTGGTCGACAGCGGAATGGCGCCAGCGGTGGGCGTCAGCCGCGCGGTGTTCTTGAATCCCACCAGTCCCTGCAAGGCGGCCGGGATGCGAATCGACCCGCCGGTGTCGGAGCCGAGCGCCGCCCAGGCGGCACCGCTGGCCACTGACACACCGCCGCCCGAGGTGGAGCCACCTGGGATGCGCGGCTCAGGGTCGATGGCGAGGGTTGCCGCGTTCGGCGGTGTGCCGTGATGCGGATTGATGCCCACGCCCGAGAAGGCGAACTCGGACATGTTGGTGTGGCCGGTCAGCGCTGCGCCGGCAGCTCGCAGACGCTCGACCACTGGGCAGTCGCTGGCGGCTGAAGCCACTTCGGCCAACACCCGCGATGCTGCGGTTGTCGGCTGGCCTTGCACATCGAACAAGTCCTTCACGCTGACTGCGAGGCCGGCGAGGCGCGGCAAGGGGGCACCTGCGGCGACTTGCGCATCCACGGCCGCTGCTGCGGCACGTGCCTGGATGTCGAATCGACGGATGTAGGTGTGGGCGTTGACGGAGCAATGGGCACTGGCGAGGCTTGTAAGCAGCGCATCTGTTGCTGTGAGCCGGCCTTGGAGGATGGCATTGCGGGCGGTGGTCAGGTCGTTCGTCATGGGTGGGTGAGAAGGCCTGCTATACTCCACGGGTTTACCTGAATGCCACTCGTGTCGAGCTGGCGTCGGTCAACAAATCGCGAATTTGGCTGTTTAAAGGTGTTGCGAGGCTTCGAAAGAGGTCGCCGCAATTCAGGCCGAATTCTAGAACCAACCTTTGGAGTTCTCATGTCAGTCACCATGCGTGAAATGCTGGAAGCCGGCGTCCATTTCGGGCACCAAACCCGCTTCTGGAACCCGAAGATGGCCCCGTACATCTACGGCCATCGCAACAAGATCCACATCATCAACCTGGAGAAGACGCAGCCGCTCTTCACCGACGCGATGAAGTTCATTCGCCAGCTTGCTTCCAAGCGCGGCACCATCCTGATGATCGGCACCAAGCGCCAGGCCCGCGAAGTCATTTCGCAGGAAGCCAAGCGCGCTGGCATGCCCTATGTCGACCAGCGCTGGCTGGGCGGCATGCTGACCAACTTCAAGACCGTCAAGGGGTCGCTGAAGAAGCTGAAGGACATGCAAGCCCAGATCGAATCGGGCACCGAGATCCGCATCAAGAAGGAAGCGCTGCTGTTCCAGCGCGACCTGGCCAAGCTCGAAAAAGACATTGGCGGCATTCAGGACATGAATGCACTGCCTGACGCGCTGTTCGTCATTGACGTGGGGTACCACAAGATCGCCGTGGCCGAAGCCAAGAAGCTCGGCATTCCGGTGATCGGCGTGGTCGACTCCAACCACTCGCCCGAAGGCATCGACTACGTGATTCCGGGCAATGACGACTCGTCCAAGGCTGTGGCGCTGTATGCCCGCGCTGTGGCCGATGCCGTGCTCGAAGGCAAGGCCAACGCCACGAATGATGTGGTGCAGGCTGTGTCTGCCGAAGGCGACGAGTTCGTGGAAGTCAGCGAAAACGCCTGAGCCAGCGCCCCGGCTTCACCCTCGCGGTGAGCACAGAAAGGGGCTGCTTCAGCCCCTTTTTTTCAACCCATGATGGATTCTGCGGGCAGCCTGCGCTGTCCCGCTCCAAGCCAAAGGAGATTTTGAATGGCTGCAATTACCGCAAGCATGGTCGCCGAGCTGCGCGCCAAGACCGACGCGCCGATGATGGAGTGCAAGAAGGCCCTGACCGAAGCCGAAGGGGACTTCGACAAGGCGGAAGAACTGCTGCGCGTCAAGCTCGGTAGCAAGGCAGGCAAGGCCGCTTCGCGGGTGACCGCCGAAGGCGTGGTCGCTGCGGCTGTCGAAGGCACGACCGGTGCGCTGGTCGAAGTCAATTGCGAAACCGACTTCGTCTCGAAGAACGACGATTTCCTGGCCTTCTCGAAGGCTGTGGCCGAGCTGGTTGCCAAGAGCAATCCGGCGGACGTGACGGCCCTCTCGGCGCTGGCGCTGTCGCAAGCCGGCTTCGGCCCGACGGTTGAAGACGTGCGCAAGGGCTTGATCGGCAAGATCGGCGAGAACATCTCGATCCGCCGCTTCCAGCGTTATGCCAACGGCGGCAAGCTCGCCAGCTACCTGCATGGCACGCGCATCGGCGTGATTGTCGAATTTGCCGGCGACGATGTGGCCGCCAAGGACGTGGCGATGCACGTGGCTGCGATGAAGCCGGTTTCGCTGTCAGCTTCCGACGTGCCGGCCACGCTGATCGAAAAAGAGCGTTCGGTTGCGGCGCTGAAGGCCGCCGAATCGGGCAAGCCGGCCGACATCGTCACCAAGATGGTCGAAGGTTCGGTGACCAAGTACCTGAAGGAAGTCAGCCTGTTCAACCAGGTCTTCGTGAAGGCCGCGGACGGCAAGCAGACGGTCGAGCAGCACTTGAAGGCTGCGAAGACCGAGGTCAAGGCGTTCACGCTGTATGTGGTGGGCGAAGGCATCGAGAAGAAGGTCGACGACTTCGCCGCTGAAGTGGCGGCGCAAGTGGCCGCTGCCAAGGGCGGTTGAGTTCTCAGGGCAAGGCTTTCGGGCCTTGCCTTCGCGGCTAGACTTCAGCGCCAAGCAGTCATTGACCACAAGTCAACCACACGGAGAAAACCGCATGCCCGCTTACAAGCGCATCCTGCTCAAGCTTTCTGGCGAAGCCCTGATGGGCGATGACGCCTATGGCATCAACCGCGCGACCATCGTCCGCATGGTGCGCGAGATCCAGGAAGTCACGCAGCTGGGGTGCGAAGTGGCCGTGGTGATCGGTGGCGGCAACATCTTCCGCGGCGTGGCCGGCGGTTCGGTGGGCATGGACCGCGCCACTGCCGACTACATGGGCATGCTGGCCACCGTGATGAACGCGCTGGCCCTGGCTGACACCATGCGTCAGGAAGGCATGACCGCACGCGTGATGTCGGCCATCGGCATCGAACAAGTGGTCGAGCCCTATGTGCGGCCCAAGGCGCTGCAATACCTCGAAGAAGGCAAGGTTGTGGTGTTTGCCGCCGGCACGGGCAACCCGTTCTTCACCACCGACACGGCGGCTGCGCTGCGTGGCGCGGAGATCGGTGCTGAGATCGTGCTCAAGGCCACCAAGGTCGATGGTGTGTACACCGCCGACCCGAAGAAAGACCCGACCGCTACACGCTATACCCGGGTCAGTTTCGATGAAGCCATCACGCGCAACCTGCAGGTGCTGGATGCGACAGCGTTCGCACTGTGCCGCGACCAGAAACTGCCGATCAAGGTGTTCAGCATCTTCAAGGCGGGCGCATTGAAACGCGTGGTGATGGGCGAGGACGAGGGCACGCTCGTTCACGTTTGATCAGAGGAGCAGCAACATGAGCATTGCAGACATTCGCAAGACGGCCGAACAGAAGATGGCCAAGTCAATCGAGTCGTTCAAGGGCGAACTGCAGAAGATCCGCACCGGACGTGCACACCCCGGCATCCTTGACCAGGTGCAGGTGGACTACTACGGTTCGATGGTGCCCATCAGCCAGGTGGCCAACGTGACGCTGCTCGACGCGCGCACCATCAGCGTCCAGCCCTGGGAAAAGGGTATGGGTCCGAAGATCGAGAAAGCCATCCGCGAGTCCGACCTCGGCCTGAACCCTGCGGCGCAAGGTGACTTGCTGCGCGTGCCGATGCCAGCATTGACCGAAGAGCGGCGGCGCGAGCTGACCAAGATCGTCCGCGGTGCTGGCGAAGACGCCAAGATCGCTGTGCGCAACCTGCGTCGCGATGGCAACGACCAAGCCAAGAAGCTGCTGAAGGACAAGGAAATCACCGAAGACGATGAGCGCCGCTCGCTCGATGAAGTGCAGAAACTCACCGACCGGGTGATCGCCGAGATCGACCGCATGATCTCCGCCAAGGAAGCGGAGATCATGGCCGTCTGAGACGGCCTTGCGCATCCCGTTTGCCAACTCTCAACTGACCTTCGCCGTGGGCTCGAATTCACAGGTTCCACGTCACATTGCTATCGTCATGGATGGCAACGGGCGCTGGGCCAAGAAGCGTTTCATGCCTCGCGTCGTCGGCCACAAGCACGGGATGGACGCGCTGGTGGGTGTGGTCCGTGCCTGTGCTGACCGCGGCGTCGAGTACCTCACGGTCTTCGCTTTTTCTTCCGAAAACTGGAAACGACCGACCGAGGAAGTGTCGGCGCTGATGAACCTGGTGCTGGTTGGTTTGTCGCGGTACCAGGAAAAACTGTCTGAAGAAGGCGTGCGGATCCTGTTCGTCGGCGATCGCTCGCACGTGTCCGACAAGGTGCGGGCTGCGCTGGAAGGCGCAGAAAAGGCCACGGCGGGCAACGGCCGCATCACGCTGTCGGTGGCGTTCGACTATGGCGGCCGGTGGGACATCGTGCAGGCCAGTCGCCAAGCCATCGAAGCAGGCGTGTCAGCTTCGCAGCTTGATGAAGCCACCCTCAGCCGCTTCATGGCCATGAGCTTTGCACCGGATCCGGATCTGTTCATCCGCACCGGCGGCGAGGTGCGCATCAGCAATTTCCTGCTCTGGCAAGCGGCCTATTCGGAGCTGTACTTCAGCGACTGCCTCTGGCCTGACTTCGGTGAGGCCGAGCTCGATGCGGCCCTGGCCGACTACGCTCGACGCGAGCGGCGCTTCGGCTTGGTCCAGCCCGCCGAGGCCAAGGCCTGACGATGCTGAAGCAGCGTATCGCGACGGCTCTGGTGCTATTGGCCGTGTTGCTGCCCGCACTCTTTGCCTCCACGGCCTGGCCGTTTGCGTTGCTGATGCTCCTGATGGCTGGCGCAGCGGCGTGGGAGTGGGCTCGGCTCAATTCGGCCTCATCGGTCGCGGCAGTGATCATGGGGGCGGCTGTGGCTGCCGCCTGCGGGCTCGCCTTGTGGGCCGGCTGGGTTCGCGTCGGCCCCAGCCTCGCATGGTGGCTGGCGTTCGGCGTGTGGGTCCTGGGCGGTGCGCTGGCGCTGAAGGTGGGGCCGGGCGCGTGGCACACCTTGCCGCGCGTGGCCCGCTGGGTGCTGGGCCTGGCGGCGGTGTGGACCGCCTGGTTGGCTTTGTCGAGCGCCAAGGCCACGGGCATCAACTTCATTCTGTCGATCTTCTGCCTTGTGTGGATGGCCGACATCGCGGCTTATTTTGGCGGCAGAGCCTTCGGCCGCCGCAAGCTGGCTCTGGCCATCAGCCCTGGCAAGAGCTGGGAAGGTGTGTGGAGCGGCATGGTGGGCGTGCAGATGCTGGCGTTTGCTTGGATCCAGGCCGATCGCTATTGGCAGTTGGGCACAGCGGATTCTCTGAGTCTCTTTTCCGTGCTGTTGAATCGCTTGGGGGTTCCAGGCCTGGTGCTGACGCTGTTGTTCCTCAGCGCGATGAGCGTGGTGGGTGATTTGGTGGAGTCGTTGGTGAAGCGCAGCGCTGGGGCCAAGGACAGCAGCGGTCTGTTGCCCGGTCACGGTGGCGTGCTCGATCGGGTCGATGCGCTGTTGCCGGTCTTTCCCATTGCCATGGCGCTTTGCACGCTTTGACATCTTCCATGACTGACTTGTCCTTGGCTCGACAGCGCGTCTGCATCCTCGGTTCGACTGGCAGCGTCGGTGCGAACACGCTCGACGTGATGTCGCGTCATCGCGATCGATACGAGGTGTTTGCACTGAGTGCGCACAGCCGTGTGGACACGTTGCTGGCGCAGTGCATCGAATGGCAGCCGCGCTTTGCCGTGGTGCCGCAGGCGCAGCAAGCCCGGCTGCTTCGCGATGGCGTACGCGCGGCCGGCTTGCGCACCGAGGTGCTGGAGGGCGCCTCGTCGCTGTCGCTGATCGCTGAGCACCCCGAGGTGGATGCTGTGATGGCGTCGATCGTCGGTGCCGCGGGGCTTCAGCCCTGCATGGCAGCGGCTCGCGCGGGCAAGCGGCTGCTGCTGGCCAACAAGGAAGCGCTGGTCGTGGGGGGCGCGCTCTTCATGCAGGCAGTGCGCGACGGGGGCGCCACGCTGCTGCCAATCGACAGCGAACACTCGGCGATCTTTCAGTGCCTGCCGGAAGACCGCGGTACTTGGCGTGATCGCATCGACCACATCGTGTTGACAGCCTCCGGCGGGCCGTTTCGCCAGCGCGACCCGGCAAGCCTTCGCAACGTGACACCAGACGAGGCCTGTGCGCATCCCAACTGGGTGATGGGCCGCAAGATCTCGGTCGACTCGGCCACGATGATGAACAAGGCGCTTGAAGTCATCGAGGCGCGCTGGTTGTTCGACCTCACGCCCGAGCAGATTCGCGTGGTCATCCACCCGCAAAGCATCATCCACTCGATGGTGGTGTGTAAAGACAACTCGGTGCTGGCGCAACTTGGCACACCCGACATGCGCGTGCCAATTGCCTACGGCCTGTCGTTTCCGGAGCGCATCGAGTCAGGGGCCGCGGCACTCGATTTCACCCGGCTGGCCAGCCTGAACTTTGAGCCTGCCGACCTCGTTCGCTACCCTGGTCTGCAGCTCGCCTGGGACACCTTGCGTGGGCCTGAAGGCAGTACCGCCGTGCTGAATGCCGCGAACGAAGTGGCAGTGGCCGCGTTTCTGGCTGGAACCATCCGCTTCGATCAGATTCACAGTGTCAATGCACGCATTCTGGAAGCCGTCCCCCCCGCACCCGATGCCTGCCGCTCCGTGGATGGTTTGCTGGCGCTCGACGCGCAAGCCCGGCAACGGGCTGAAAGCCTCGTGACGGAGCTGCGCCGATGATCATCACCATCCTGGCCTTCGTGCTCACGCTCGGCGTGCTCATCGTGATTCACGAGTATGGCCACTATCGCGTGGCAGTGGCCTGCGGGGTCAAGGTTTTGCGTTTCTCCGTGGGTTTCGGCAAGGTCATCTGGCGCCGCCAGGCTACGCCCAACAGCACCGAGTTCGTGATTTCGGCGCTGCCTCTGGGGGGCTACGTGCGCATGCTTGACGAGCGCGAAGGCCCGGTCGCCCCACACGAACTGGCCTCGGCGTTCAACCGCAAGCCCTTGTGGCAACGGACCGCTGTCGTCGCTGCCGGCCCTATTGCCAATCTGCTGCTGGCTGTTCTGCTTTATGCGGCGCAGCACTGGATCGGAGTCGACGAACCCAAGGCCCGACTCGGTGCGCCGGTGGCCGCCAGCTTGGCAGACCGTGCCGGACTGCGCTCAGGCGATTGGGTGCGCGCGTATTCCTACGATGGCTCGCAGTGGGAAGACATCCGCTCGCTGACGGACCTGCGCTGGCAGGTGACTCAGTCCGTGCTGCGTGGGCAACGGTTGCAGCTGATGGTCAGCGATGGGGAAGGGCGTGGCCAGCACGTCGTCGAGATGGAGCTCGACAGTCTGGACGTCAAGGATGTCGACGCCAAGTTGATGCAGAGCATCGGCCTCGGCGCGCCCTACCGAGGCGACGAGCCGGTGCTGGGTTTCCTGAAGCCGGACGGCGCAGGTGCCAAGGCCGGTCTGAAGGAAGGCGATCTGGTGCTCAGCATCGATGGCGCCGCCGTGCGAAGCATCGACCAGCTCTTCGAGCTGATCCGCAACAGTGTCAACCGCAGCGACACGGGCCCACTGCACTGGCAGGTTCAGCGCGCGGGTCAAGTGGTCGACATCGACGTGCAGCCGGCTGTCGTCATGGATGGCGACAAGCGCATCGGTCGCATCGAAGCGAGTCTCGGCAAGCCGATCGAGATGGTGACGGTGTCCTATGGCCCGTTGGAAGGTCTGTCGCAGGCCGTCTCGCGTACCTGGGATGTCTCGAGCCTGACGCTGCGCATGCTCGGCCGCATGCTGATCGGCCAGGCCTCACTGAAGAACCTCAGCGGGCCGCTCACCATTGCCGACTATGCAGGGCAGTCGGTGCGGCTGGGGCTGGCGTATTACCTGGGTTTTCTCGCGGTGGTGAGTGTGAGCCTGGGTGTGCTCAACCTGCTGCCGCTCCCAGTGCTCGATGGCGGACACCTGATGTATTATCTTTTTGAAGCGGTGACAGGGCAGCCTCTCTCGGATGCGTGGCTCGAGCGGCTGCAGCGCGGTGGAGTGGCCATCATGCTCATGATGACGTCACTCGCTCTCTACAACGATGTGGCCCGCCTCTTGGGCCTGCACTGAATACTGCATGCGCACTCTCCCTGTCTCGTTTTCCTCCCGCTCGTCCTTTCTGCGCCCCACCGTTCTCTGGATCGCGCTTGCCGCGGCCTTGCAGGCCGGCTCTGCGTGGGCCGTGACGCCGTTCGTGCTGAAGGACATTAGGGTCGAGGGCCTGCAACGTTCTGATGCCGGCACGGTGTTCGCCTCACTGCCGTTCCGCATTGGCGACACCTACAACGACGAGAAGGGTGCGGCGGCCTTGCGCGCGCTGTTCGCGACCGGGTTGTTCAAGGACGTGCGTGTCGAGGTCGACGGCGACGTGGTGGTGGTGATCGTCGACGAGCGCTCGGTCATCGCCAACATCGACTTCGTTGGCCTGAAGGAATTCGACAAGGACGTGCTGATCAAATCCCTGAAGGACTTCGGCATTGGCGAAGGCCTGCCATTCGACAAGGCGCTGGCCGACCGTGCCGAGCAAGAGCTGAAGCGCCAGTACCTCACCCGCAGCCTCTATGGCGCCGAGGTGGTGACGACCGTCACACCGCAAGAGCGCAACCGCGTGAACGTGACCTTCACGATCACCGAAGGCGGCGCGTCGCACATCAGCGAGATCCGCATCCAGGGCAACAAAGCTTTCTCGGAGAGCACCCTCAAGGGCTTGTTCGACCTGAACGACGGCGGTTGGCTCAACTGGTACACCAAGGCCGACCGCTACTCGCGCACCAAGCTCACGGCCGACCTCGAAACACTGCGCGCGTACTACCTGAATCGCGGCTACTTGGAGTTCACCGTCGAGTCGACGCAGGTGACTATCTCCCCGGACAAGCAAGACATCACGCTCACCATCACGGTCAAGGAAGGGCAGCCCTATACCGTCACCGGCGTGAAGCTCGAGGGTGAGTACCTCGGCAAGGAAGAAGAGTTCAAGTCCCTGGTGACCATTCGCCCAGGTGAACCGTACCGCGCCGAGGCCGTGACGGTCACAAGCAAGGCCTTCACCGATCGCTTCGGCACCTACGGCTATGCGTTCGCGCGCGTGGATTCCCGCCCCGAGATCGACCGTGCCACCGGTCAGGTGGTGGTGGTGATGGTGGCCGATCCCCAGCGGCGCGTGTACGTCCGCCGCATCAACGTGGCGGGCAACAGCCGCACCCGTGACGAAGTGGTGCGCCGTGAATTCCGCCAGTTCGAATCTTCGTGGTACGACGGCCAGCGCATCAAGCTGTCGCGCGACCGGATCGACCGCCTGGGCTACTTCAAGGAGGTCAATGTCGAGACCAATGAAGTACCGGGTGCGCAGGATCAGGTGGATCTGACTTTCACCGTGGTTGAAAAGCCAACCGGCAACTTGTCGATCGGTGCTGGCTTTTCGAGCGCCGACAAGCTGGCACTCTCGGCCTCGATCCGGCAGGACAACGTGTTCGGGACCGGCAATTACCTCGGCATCGATGTCAACACCAGCCGGTCCGCGCGGACCCTGGTGGTGAGCGCCGTGGACCCGTACTTCACGATCGACGGCATCTCACGCGCGTTCGACGTCTTCTACCGGACTCAGAAGCCCATCAACAGCCAGGGCGAAGAGTACGAACTCGTGACCCCTGGTGCGTCGGTGCGATTCGGGGTGCCATTCAGCGAATATGACACCGTCTTCTTCGGCCTCGGCTACGAGAGCACCAAAATCCGCGGCACAAGCAGCCTACCCAACAACTACTTCATCCAGATCGCCAATTTCGGCGCGTCGAGCACCTCGATTCCTGTGACCGTCGCCTGGACACGTGATGGGCGGGATAGCGCGCTGGTGCCGAATGCCGGGCGTTTTCAGCGCGTCAACACGGAGTGGGGTGTCGGCGGTGACACCCGATATCTGCGGACCAATCTGCAGTACCAGGAGTACTGGCCGATCACCAAGAAATACACCTTCGCCATCAATGCCGAAGTGGGCTATGGCCGAGGGCTACTGGGTCGTCCGTACCCGATCTTCAAGAACTTCTACGGTGGCGGCCTGGGCACTGTGCGGGGCTTCGACCAGGGGTCGCTCGGCCCGGTGGATGCGCTCGGCGGCTACACCGGTGGCACCCGGCGCCTCAACATCAACAGCGAGTTGTACCTGCCGGTGCCGGGCGCCGGGAACGACCGCACCTTGCGGATATTCGCCTATGTCGATGCCGGCAATGTGTGGGGCGACATCAAGCCGAACTATCCGGACCCGCTGCGCGTCTCGGCCGGTCTCGGCCTGAGCTGGGTATCGCCCGTGGGGCCTCTGAAGCTCAGCTACGGCAAGCCGTTGCAGTATGTGTCAACGGATAGAATCCAACGTTTGCAATTCCAGATCGGGACCGCGTTCTAATGAATAGCTCATTTATCAAGTCCATGGTGTTCGCTGCCTTTCTGGCCGCGGCGGCATTGAGCGCGCAAGCGCAGGAAATGAAGATCGGCTACGTCAACAGCGACAAGGTGTTGCGCGATGCCATTCCGGCCCGCGCGGCGCAGACCAAGATCGAAGCCGAATTCAGCAAGCGCGACAAGGACCTGACCGACTTGTCGGTCAAACTCAAGGCCGCTGCCGACAAGCTCGAGAAAGAAGCGCCCACGCTGGCCGAGTCCGAGCGCGTGCGCCGCCAACGCGAGCTGGTCGATCAGGACCGCGAAATCCAGCGCAAGCGCCGCGAGTTTCAAGAAGACCTGAGCCAGCGCAAGAACGAAGAGCTGGCTGCCGTGGTCGACCGCGCCAACAAGGTCATCAAGCAGATCTTCGATCAGGAGAAATACGACCTGATCGTCCAGGAAGTCATTTTTGCCAGCCCGCGCATCGACATCACCGACAAGGTGATCAAGGCGCTCAACGCCCAGGGCGGCAAGTGACGCGGTGGCTGAGGCCACACTGGGTGAAATCGCCGCCCACCTCGGCGGCGAACTGATCGGTGATCCGGGCCTGCGGGTTACCCGGATCGGCCCGCTCGAAGGCGCAACGCCTTCCACTATCTCGTTTCTCTCCAATCCGCGATACCAATCCCAGCTTGAGTCGACCCAAGCGGGTTGCGTGATCGTCGGACCCGCGATGCGCGATGCCGCTGTTTTGCGCGGTGCCACGCTGGTGGCCGCAGACCCGTACTTGTGCTTTGCCAAGCTGACCCAGTGGTGGGCCGCAAGAACCCGCGCACCCGCTCCACCGGGCGTCCACCGAAGCGCCGCCGTCGACAGCAGCGCCACCATCGCATCAAGTGCCAGCATCGGGCCGATGGTCGTCATAGAAGCGGGGGCCACGGTGGGCGAAGACGCGGTCATTGGCGCTCACGGCTTCATCGGGGAGGGGTCGACCGTTGGCAGCGGCACTCGGTTTGCACCGCGGGTCACGCTGATGCGCGGCTGCCATGTAGGTGAGCGCGGCATCGTGCACAGCGGGGTGGTCATCGGTGCGGACGGCTTCGGCTTTGCCCCCACGCCACAGGGCTATGAAAAGATCGAGCAGCTGGGTGGCGTGCGGATCGGCAACGACGTGGAAATCGGCGCCAACACCTGCATCGACCGCGGCGCTCTGGATGACACCGTGATCGAAGACGGCGTCAAGCTCGACAACCAGATCCAGGTGGGCCACAACGTGCGCATCGGCGCCTACACGGCGATGGCGGGCTGTGCCGGGGTGGCGGGCAGCACGACCATCGGCAAGCGTTGCACGATAGGCGGGGCGGCCATGATCGTGGGCCACATCACCATCGCAGACGGGGTGAACATCTCAGCGGGCACCTTGGTGTCCCACTCGCTACTCAAGCCAGGGACCTACAGCGGCACGTTCCCCATGGACGACAATGCGACTTGGGAGAAGAACGCTGCCACACTGCGCCAGTTGTATTCGTTGAGAAACCGCCTGCGGGCCCTGGAAAAAAAGACAAGCTGATGATCGACATCCACCAGATCCTGAAAATCTTGCCGCACCGCTATCCCATCTTGCTGGTGGATCGTGTGGTGTCGCTCGAGAAGAACAAGCACATCCTCGCACTCAAGAACGTCAGCATCAACGAGCCGTATTTCACTGGGCATTTCCCGCACCGCGCGGTGATGCCTGGTGTACTGATGCTCGAGGCGTTGGCGCAGGCCGCGGCCATCCTGGCGATCGAGACGCTTGGGATCACGCTCGATGACCAGACCGTCTTCTACTTCGCAGGCATCGACGCGGCCCGTTTCAAACGTCCGGTCGAGCCGGGCGATCAACTGATGTTGGACGTGACGCTGGACCGCATGAAGGCCGGCGTCTGCAAGTTCAAAGCACGCGGTCTGGTTGGGGAAGAGGTGGCTGTCGAGGCCGACCTGACTTGCACGATGCGCCGCATTGCCTGATTCAACGGAGCCCCGGGCCATGGCCAGTATTCACCCAACCGCCATCATCGATCCCCAGGCCGAGCTTGCCGGCTCGGTGAGCGTGGGGCCCTATGCCGTGATCGGCCCTCACGTGCGCGTGGGCGAAGGCACGACGATCGGTGCCCATTGCGTGATCGAAGGCCGCACGACCATCGGCCGCGACAACCGCATCTTCCAGTTCGCTTCCCTCGGCGCCGCGCCGCAAGACAAGAAGTACGCTGGCGAGCCGACCGAGCTCCACATCGGCGACCGCAACACGATCCGCGAGTTCTGCACCTTCAACATCGGCACGGTGCAGGACGGCGGTGTGACGCGCATCGGCAGCGACAACTGGATCATGGCCTACGTGCACATCGCACACGACTGCCAGGTCGGCAACGACATCATCCTCGCCAACAACGCCACGCTCGCGGGCCATGTGCACCTGGGCGACCATGTGTTCATCGGCGGACTCACCGGCGTGCACCAGTTCGTCAAGATCGGTGCGCACGCGATGGCCGGTTTCTCGAGCGCGGTGACACAAGACGTGCCGCCCTTCATGACCGTCGACGGCAACCCGCTCGAGGTGCGCGGCTTCAACGTCGTGGGCTTGCGCCGGCGCGGCTTCGACGCTGAACGGCTGGCCGCCGTCAAGCAGATGCACCGGCTGCTGTACCGATCAGGGCTGACATTCGACGAGTCGCGCGCAGCGATCGCCGCGCTCGCCGACGAGATGCCCCACGCGGCGGCCGATGTGGCACTGATGAGCGCGTTCCTCGCGCAGGCTACGCGCGGCATCGCCCGCTGAGCGATGCCGGGCACATTCCCTCGGCTGGGCATGGTCGCCGGCGAGGCCTCGGGCGATCTGTTGGCCGGGCTGTTGCTCGGTGGCCTGAAGGCTCGCTGGCCCGAGTTGCAGTCGTTCGGCATCGGCGGTCCGAAGATGGCTGCGCACGGCTTCGAGGCTTGGTGGCCACACGAGAAGCTGGCTGTTCGTGGCTACGTCGAGGTCCTGCGCCACTACCGTGAACTGGTCGGCATCCGCAATCAGCTGGGCGATCGGCTGCTGCGTGAGCGGCCCGATGCCTTCATCGGTGTCGATGCGCCCGATTTCAATCTCGGTCTCGAGACGCGGCTGAAGGCGCAAGGCACCAAGACCATCCATTTCATCAGCCCATCGATCTGGGCATGGCGCGGCAAGCGCATCGAGAAGATACGCGCGGCAGCCGACCACGTGCTGTGCATCTTTCCGTTTGAACCCGCCCTCTATGCGCAGCACGGCATCGCGGCCAGTTACGTGGGCCACCCGCTGGCCGATGCCATTCCGTTCGAGGTGCCACGAAACGCCAGCCGCTTGCGTCTGGGTTTGCCAGCCGATGCGCAGGTCGTCGCTTTGCTGCCGGGGAGCCGCCGTTCCGAGATCGAATACATCGCGCCTCGATTACTGGCCGCTGCCGAGGTGATGAAGCGCGAACGGCCGGCCCTGCATTTCGTCTTGCCGATCGTGCCTGGCTTGCGAGCCATGGTCGAACCCATGCTTGCCCAGAACGCGCCAACAGCCCAGGTGGCTCTGCTTGATGGCCAGTCGCACGAAGCCTTGGCGGCCTGTGACGTGACGCTGATTGCCAGCGGCACCGCCACCCTGGAGGCCGCCCTCTTCAAACGGCCGATGGTGATCGCCTACGCGATGCACTGGCTCAGTTGGCAGATGATGAAGCGCATGCGTTACCAGCCCTGGGTGGGCTTGCCCAACATTCTGCTGGGCGAATTTGCCGTGCCCGAGTTCTTGCAAGACCAGGCCACGCCGCAGAAACTAGCGCGAGCAGCATTCGACTGGCTGGACAATCCAGACGGCTGCGCCGCACTGAGCCACCGCTTCACGACCCTGCACGAGCAACTCCGCTGCAACACCGCCCAAGCTGCCACCGATGCGATCGAGAAAATCCTCCGTGCCTGAGCAACTGGGCTTGCGCTTCGATGCCATCGGCCTCATCGCCGGCGTTGACGAAGCCGGTCGCGGGCCCCTGGCCGGGCCGGTGGTGGCTGCTGCCGTTATCTTGGACGACTTGAAACCCATCAAGGGGCTGAACGACTCCAAGAAGTTGTCGCCGGCCACGCGCGAACGCCTGTTCGACGAGATTCGCGCCAAGGCCTTGTGCTGCGCAATTGCCGAGGCCTCGGTCGAAGAGATCGACACGCTCAACATCCTGCAGGCCACCATGCTGGCCATGCGCCGTGCCGTCGAGGGGCTGAGGCTGAAGCCTGGCAAGGTGCTGGTCGATGGCAATCGCCTGCCGGTGCTGCGGATTGCCGCCGAGGCAATCGTCCAGGGCGACGCCAAGGTGAAAGCCATTTCGGCCGCTTCCATCCTGGCCAAAGTGCACCGGGACCGCTTGTGTCTGCTGCTGCACGAACAGCATCCGCACTACGGCTTCGACGAGCACAAGGGCTACCCGACGCCGGAGCATCTGGCCGCACTACGCACGCATGGCGCGTGCGCCCACCATCGCCGTTCGTTTGCACCGGTGCGCGAGGTTTTGGTCAGGGTGAACTGAGGTGGCCGCGGTCAAGGCCATCACCTCACGCGACAACCCCTTGCTCGTGCGCCTGCGCAAGCTTGCGGGCGACCCGTCTGCCTATCGCAAACTGGGCGAGGTATGGATCGAAGGGGACCATCTGTGCTCCGCCTTCCTGCAGCACGGTGGCGTGGCGCCGCAGGCGGTGATCACCGAGTCGGCATGGGAACAACCGTCATTCCGTGAATTGGCGAGCCGAGCCGACACGGTGGCAGTAGTTCCGCTGACCCTGATGGCGGGTTTGAGCACGCTGGAATCGCCCGCACCCTTGGCCTTCGCGCTGCCTTGGCAGGGGCAGGGGACTCTTCAGCCCAACGCTCCCACGGTGGTGCTGGACCGCCTGCAAGACGCCGGCAACGTGGGTGCCATCATCCGCAGTGCGGCGGCATTCGGCTTTTCGCAGGTTGTTGCCCTCAAGGGCACGGCGGCGCTGTGGTCGCCCAAGGTGCTGCGCGCCGGCATGGGTGCGCATTTCGGGCTGAACCTGGTCGAGGGAGCCGATGAGACGACGCTGGCAGAACTGAAGGTGCCTTTGTTGGCCACCAGCTCGCACGCGGCCCAGGCCATTCATCAGGTGAAGTTGCCTTGGCCTTCAGCCTGGGTGCTGGGGCACGAAGGGCAGGGCGTTTCGGCCGCATTGCTTCAGCGTTGCGAACAGGCGCTGCGCATTCCCCAGCCAGGCGGAGAAGAGTCGCTCAATGTGGCTGCTGCTGCGGCCGTGTGCCTGTACGAGTCTGCACGCCAGCGGGCCTGATCAACCGGCCTCATCCGGGCCATCGTCAGTACATCAGGCGGTCGGGGCGGATATCTCGCAAGATGGTCGTGGCGATCTCCTCGATCGACTTGTGGGTCGACGACAGCCACGAGATTCCCTCGCGCCGCATCATCGCTTCGGCCTTGGCCACCTCGTGGCGGCAGTTCTCCAGCTTCGAGTACGAGCTGTTGGGCCGGCGTTCGTTGCGGATTTCGGCGAGCCGCTCCGGCGCGATCGTGAGGCCGAAGCACTTGGCTTTGTGTGGTGCCAGGCTGCGCGGGATTTCGTCGCGCTCGAAGTCTTCGGGGATCAGCGGGTAATTGGCGGCCTTGATGCCGTGCTGCATGGCCAAGTAGAGCGAAGTCGGCGTCTTGCCGCTGCGGCTCACGCCGACGAGGATCACGTCGGCCTGCTCCAGGTTCTTGGACGATTGGCCATCGTCGTGGGCCAGCGAGAAATTGATGGCCTCGATGCGGTCGGTGTATTCCTGGCTCTTCGACACATCGGTGAAGCGGCCCACGCGGTGGTTCGAGGTGATGCCGAATTCGGCCTCAAGCGGCTCGATGAAGGTGTTGAACATGTCCAGCACCATGCCCCGGCTTTCCTTGACGATGCGCAGGATCTCGGGGTCGACCAGGGTCAGAAAGACCACCGGCCGCACGCCCTCGAGTTCGGTGGAGTGATTGATTTCACGCACCACTTGGTGGGCCTTGTCGGGCGAGTCGATGAACGGCCTCCGCACATGGCGTGGCTTGCCCGGGAATTGCGCCAGGATAGAGTTGCCGAAAGTTTCGGCGGTGATCCCGGTGCCGTCAGAGACGAAATAGACGATGCGGTTCGGCATGGAGTTCGGGGGGTGAGTGGAGACTCATCATAGGCAAATCGCCCGTAGAATCATTTCGACGCCTTCCCAGCCCTCCATGCAGCCCTCCGCTCCCTCCTTGAAAAGCACCATGCAGCGGACAGTGCAGCTCACGCTTGAGCCCCTCGCGGGTTCGCGACTCGCCTGGGAAGCCCCGGTTTTTCAACATCACGGAGCTTTCCCATGTCATCAACCCAACTGGCGACCGCCCTGGTCGCACCGTTTGAACACCTGAGGATGACCGACGTCGAGTCGGTAGGCGGCAAGAACGCCTCCCTCGGCGAAATGATCAGCCAGCTGGCTGCCTCCGGCGTGCGGGTTCCCGGCGGTTTTGCGACCACGGCCCATGCCTTCCGCCGCTTCCTGGCGCACAACGGCCTGGCGGACAAGATCAACGCCAGGTTGTCGGCGCTGAACACCGAAGACGTGCGGGCACTGGCCGAGGCCGGTGCAGAGATTCGCAAGTGGGTTGAAGACACCCCGTTCCCGGCCGACCTGCAGGCCGCCATCACGAACGAGTTCGCCAAGCTGACCGCTGACAACCCGGGCGCATCATTTGCCGTGCGCTCGTCTGCCACGGCTGAAGATTTGCCCGACGCCAGCTTTGCGGGTCAGCAAGAGACCTTTCTGAACGTCGTCGGCATCGACGACGTGCTGCACAAGATGAAAGAGGTGTTCGCGAGCCTCTACAACGACCGAGCCATCAGCTACCGCGTGCACAAGGGCTATGCCCACACCGACGTGGCCTTGTCAGCCGGCGTGCAGCGCATGGTGCGTTCCGACATCGGCTCCGCAGGTGTGATGTTCACCATCGACACCGAGAGCGGCTTCAAGGACGTGGTGTTCATCACCTCCAGCTACGGCCTGGGCGAGACAGTGGTGCAGGGCGCAGTGAACCCCGATGAGTTCTACGTGCACAAGCCGTCGCTGAGAGCCGGCAAGTTGGCGGTGATCCGCCGCAACCTGGGCTCCAAGCTGATCAAGATGGAGTTCGCCACGCCGGAAGAAAAAGCGGCCAGCGGCAGGCTGGTCAAGACGATCGACACCGCCACCGAGCTGCGCAACCGCTACTCGCTCATCGACGCCGAGGTGACCGAGCTGGCGCAATACGCTCTCATCATCGAGCAGCACTATGGCCGCCCGATGGACATCGAATGGGGCAAGGACGGCGCCGATGGCAAGCTCTATATCCTGCAGGCTCGCCCCGAGACGGTGAAGAGCCAGCAGGAGGGCAAGGCCGAGCAGCGCTACAAGCTCAAGGGCACGGGCACCGTGTTGGCCGAAGGCCGCGCGATCGGCCAGAAGATCGGCACCGGCCCCGTGCGCATCGTGCACAGCCTGGCCGACATGGACATCGTTCAGCCCGGCGACGTCCTGGTCACCGACATGACCGACCCCAATTGGGAGCCGGTGATGAAGCGCGCGGCGGCCATCGTCACCAACCGTGGCGGGCGCACCTGCCACGCAGCGATCATCGCGCGCGAGCTCGGCATTCCAGCGGTGGTGGGCTGCGGCGACGCAACTGACACGCTGAAAGAAGGCGCCCTGGTGACAGTGGCTTGCTCCGAAGGTGATACGGGCTACATCTACGACGGCCTGCTCGAGACCGAAGTCACCGAGGTGGAGCGCGGCGAGCTGCCGTACTGCCCCATCAAGATCATGATGAACATCGGCAACCCGCAGCTGGCCTTCGAGTTTGCGCAGATGCCCAACAGCGGTGTGGGTCTGGCGCGGCTCGAGTTCATCATCAACAACAACATCGGCGTGCACCCGAAGGCGATCCTCGACTACCCGAACATCGACCTCGACCTGAAGAAGGCGGTGGAGTCGGTGGCACGTGGGCATGCCTCGCCACGCGCGTTCTATGTCGACAAGCTGGTCGAGGGTGTGGCCACGATTGCAGCGGCTTTCTGGCCCAAGTCGGTGATCGTGCGTCTGAGCGACTTCAAGAGCAACGAATACCGCAAGCTGATCGGCGGGTCGCGCTACGAGCCGGAAGAAGAGAACCCGATGCTCGGCTTCCGCGGTGCGTCGCGCTATGTCAGCGAGGCCTTTGGCGAAGCCTTTGCGATGGAGTGCGAAGCCCTCAAGCACGTGCGCAATGAGATGGGCCTGAACAACGTCGAGATCATGGTGCCCTTTGTTCGCACGCTGGGCCAAGCCAAGCGCGTGACCGAAATGATGGCCGAGCGCGGACTCAAGCGCGGGCAAGACGGCTTGCGCATCATCATGATGTGCGAGATCCCAAGCAACGCGATCCTCGCCGAGCAGTTCCTCGAATACTTCGACGGCATGTCGATCGGATCCAACGACATGACGCAGCTCACCCTCGGGCTAGACCGGGACTCGGGCATGGAGATCCTGGCGCGTGATTTCGACGAACGCGATCCTGCGGTCAAGGCCATGATCTCGCGTGCCATCGCAGCCTGTCGCGCCGTTGGCAAGTACGTGGGCATCTGCGGGCAGGGGCCGAGCGATCACCCCGACTTTGCCGATTGGCTGGCGGCCGAAGGCATCGTCTCGATGTCCCTCAACCCTGACACGGTGGTCGACACCTGGAAGCGTCTGGCTCGCCGTTGAGTGTGAACGCCGAGGGTTGATGAGGATGGCCCGCGCAGTGCCGCGCGCTTGAGAATCCGGCCTTATGGCTGGGCAAGCAAACGACACGCGCGGTGCCTACTGGCGCAAGAACCTTCGGATCACTGCCGTCCTGCTGGCCATCTGGTTCGTCGTCACCTTTGTGACGACCTTCTTCGCGCGTGAACTGAGCTTCACCTTCTTCGGCTGGCCCTTCAGTTTCTGGATGGCGGCGCAAGGCGCGCTGCTGATTTACCTGGCGCTGATCGGCTTCTATGCCTGGTACATGAATCAGCTGGACCGGGCCGCCGGCTTCTTGGGAGAAGAAGGCCGTGACTGAGCGGAGCCAAGCCGCGTTCACACGCCAGCTCAACAAGGTGTATGGCCTCTACACCATCGGGCTGCTGATCTTCATCGCCGCGCTGGGCGGGTTGGAGATGATGGGCATGTCCCGGCGCTGGATCGGGGTGATCTTCCTGCTCGCCACCGTGCTCTTGTATGCCGGCATCGGCGTCATCAGCCGCACGACCGATGCCGACGAGTACTACGTGGCTGGGCGGCGCGTGCCGGCGGTCTACAACGGCATGGCCACTGGCGCCGATTGGATGTCGGCTGCGTCGTTCATCAGCCTGTCGGGGACCATGTACCTGCAAGGTTATGCCGGCCTGGCCTTCATCATGGGCTGGACCGGTGGCTATTGCCTCGTGGCCTTGCTGCTGGCGCCCTATCTGCGACGCTTCGGCCAGTTCACGATTCCCGATTTCCTGGATGCGCGTTATGGCGGCACCTGGCCGCGGCTGATGGGTGTGGTGGCGGCGATCCTGTGCTCCTTTACCTACGTCGTCGCGCAGATCTATGCCATCGGCCTGATCACCAGCCACCTCACTGGTGTGGCCTTCGAGATCGGCATCTTCCTCGGGTTGGGCGGCATTCTGGTGTGCTCATTCCTCGGTGGCATGCGCGCAGTGACCTGGACGCAGGTGGCTCAGTACATCGTCATCGTCATCGCCTTTTTGGTGCCGGTGGTCTGGCTGTCGGTCAAGCAGACCGGCATACCGGTGCCGCAGGCGATTTACGGCATGCAGCTGGAGAAGGTGACGCAGCGCGAACAGGTCTTGCGCACCGATCCGAAAGAGCTCGAGGTCATCGCACTGTTCAAGGCCCGGGCCGACGAGTACACCGCCAAGTTGAAAGACGTGCCGACCGCTTTGATGGCAGAGCAGCAGGCTGCCAGCAACAAAGTGGCCGAGCTGCGTGCCGCCGACGCCCCGTTGGCGCAGATTCAGGCTGCAGAGAAGGCGCGACTGGCATTGCCGCGCGACACAGACTCAGCGCGCCGCATCTGGGCACAGGCGCAAGCCAGCAACGAGGCGAGAGCCCGGCCCTTGGGCGGGATGCCGCCGCACGGCCTGGCGTTTGCGGGCGACCCGCATGGTAGCGCGGCGGAGCAACGCAGCTTCCAGGATTCGCGCCTGAACTTTCTGGCGCTGGTGTTCTGCCTGACCCTGGGCACTGCCGCGTTGCCGCACCTGCTGATGCGTTGCTACACCACGCCCTCGGTGCGCGCGGCGCGCCAGTCGGTGACCTGGTCGCTGTTCTTCATTCTGCTGCTCTACCTGTCCGCCCCGGCGCTGGCTGTGCTGGTGAAGTACGAGGTGTTCAACGTGCTGGTGGGTACGCCGTTCGACAGCCTGCCGGCGTGGATTGCCAATTGGTCCAAGGTCGACCCGGCGCTGCTGTCGGTGATCGACATCAACCGCGACGGCGTGCTGCAACTCGGCGAGATCCGCATCGGTACCGACATCGTCGTCCTCGCCACGCCAGAGATCGGTGGCTTGCCCTACGTCGTATCCGGCATGGTGGCCGCGGGTGCGCTGGCTGCCGCGCTGTCCACTGCCGACGGGCTGTTGCTGACCATTTCCAACGCGCTGTCGCACGACGTCTACTACAAGCTCGTCGACCCCAACGCTTCCAACGGCAGGCGCGTCACCATCTCCAAGATGCTGCTGCTCGGGGTGGCGCTGGCGGCGGCGGCCGTGGCGGCGCAGAAGCCGGCCGACATCGTTTTCCTGGTGTCGGCTGCATTCTCGATCGCTGCGTCGGCGCTGTTCCCTGCGCTGGTGCTGGGGGTGTTCTGGAAGCGCGCCACCGCTCGCGGGGCCACGCTCGGCATGGCGAGCGGGTTGCTGATGACGCTCGGCTACATGGTGCGCAACGAACCCTGGTTGCGCGGCATATTCGGTATTTCGGCCCCGGTCGAACTCTGGTTCGCCATCCAGCCGATCTCGGCCGGGGTGTTCGGCGTGCTGCTGGGCTTTGTCGTCATGGTTGCCGTGAGTCTGGTGACTCGCCAGGCCCATGTGCGCAGCGACGCTTTCGTCGACCACATCCGCTTCCCTGAGTGATCCACTGACGAGCAGCTGGTCAAGAGGGTGTTTCTCGGAGTAGAATCGCAGGCTCACCTTGCCACACCCGGTTGATGGGCCATTCTGACCTGTCACAAGACGCCTACGGGGTGGCTTACCCGAAAATCCGCCGATGTCCGGCGGGTCAACGGAAACCAGAAGGAGTCTCAATGCGTCATTACGAAATCATTCTGCTCATCCATCCGGATCAGAGCGAACAAGTTCCGGCCATGCTGGAGCGCTACAAGGGCATCGTTACCGCCGGTGGCGGCAAGGTGCACCGGGTTGAAGATTGGGGCCGTCGCCAGATGGCTTACCTGATTCAGAAGCTCGCCAAGGCCCATTACCTCTGCATCAACATCGAAGCCAGCAAGGAAGTGCTGGCCGAGCTGGAAACGGGTTTCCGTTTCAACGATGCCGTGCTGCGCCACCTGACCGTCGTGAAGAGCAAGGCCGAAACCGGCCCGTCCGTCATGATGAAGTCAGTGGAAAAGGAAGATGCCCGCAAGGCACCGCAGCAGCAGGAGGCCTCGGCCTGAGATTGATGGTGCCCAACGCGCTCTGCGCTGTTGAGGCGGCATGAACCGGTTGGTTCTGTCGGCTCAACTGGTAGAGCGGGGTGCTGTGAGATACACACCTGCCGGCCTTCCGGCCTGCGACCTCAGCCTCAAGCATGAGTCGCAAGTCACTGAAGCTGGCCAACCCCGCAAGGTCTTCATGGAGATGCGAGCGGTGGTCATCGGTGAACTCACACAGCGTCTGGTCGGGCTGGAGATCGGAGCAGCAGGCACCTTTGCCGGCTTTCTGACCAACCAGCGCAATGGCCGTGGCACCGTCCTGCATGTGACCGAATTCGAGTGAGCCCAGAACCCAATGTTCTCCGCTCAATGTTTGTTCCGGATAGATATTCAAGTGAGGTGATATATGCCCCCGCCACGTGGTAAAGGTCGGTTCTCTAAGGACCGCAAACCCAAACGCAACCAACAGTCCCTGCTGTTCCGCCGCAAGCGCTTCTGCCGCTTCACGGTGACCGGCGTCGAACAGATCGACTACAAGGACATCGACACGCTGCGCGACTTCATCGGTGAAAACGGCAAGATCACGCCGGCTCGCCTGACGGGTACGCGCGCCTTCTTCCAGCGCCAGCTGACCACCTGTATCAAGCGCGCCCGCTTCCTGGCGATGCTGCCGTACAGCGACCAGCACAAGGTCTGAGGAGCAACGACATGCAAGTGATCCTGCTCGAAAAAGTGGCCAACCTGGGCAACCTGGGTGATGTCGTCAAGGTCAAGGACGGCTACGCACGCAACTTCCTGATCCCGACCCGTGCCGCACGCCGTGCGACCGAGACCGCGATCAAGGAATTCGAAGTCAAGCGCGTCGAACTCGAAAAAGCTGCCGCCGACAAACTGGCTGTGGCCCAAGCCCTGGGCGAGAAGATGAGCGGCCGCACCGTTCACATCACGCAAAAGGCGGGTGTCGATGGTCGTCTGTTCGGTTCGGTGACCAACGGTGACATCGCCGATGCGCTGACCCGCATCGACTTCAAGGTGGCCAAGGCGCAAGTGCGCATGCCCAACGGTCCGCTGAAGACCGTCGGCGAGCACACAGTGACCGTGGCCGCGCACACCGATGTGGTGGTCGAGGTCAAGGTGGTGGTGGTTGGCGAAACCGACTGAGGTTTCACCGCACCGAAACAAAAAGGGTCGGCTTTGCCGGCCCTTTTTCATTGGGCCGAAAGTTATCCCGGATTCTTCGCAACTTCATCACCGGATGTTCACAGCCTTACCCACATGTAGTTTGCTCGTCCCGTCCTAGGATCACGCGATGTCTTCAGTCTTCAATCTTCCCAATCACATCGGTGCCGACCCACGCGACGACGAGGTGGCACGCCTGCGCATACCGCCGCATTCGATCGAGGCCGAACAAAGCGTCATTGGGGGCTTGCTGATCGACAACAGTGCCTGGGACCGCGCCGGCGACTTGCTCACCTACACCGACTTCTACCGCCATGAGCACAGCCTGATCTACTCGGCCATCGGCGGCCTGATGAATGCCTCCAAGCCAGCCGACGTGATCACCGTGTTCGAGCAGCTGCAAAGCCTTGGCAAGGCCGAAGACTGTGGCGGGTTGGCCTACCTGAATGCGCTTGCGCAGAGCGTACCCAGCGCGGCCAACCTGCGGCGGTATGCCGAGATCGTTCGCGAGCGCGCCGTGCTGCGCAAGCTGGTGGCTGCCAGCGACGAGATCGCCACTGCGGCCTTTAACCCGCAAGGCCGGCCCGTGCCGCAGATCCTCGACGAGGCCGAGAGCAAGATCTTCAAGATTGGCGAAGAAGGCTCGCGCTCGCGGCAAGGCTTCATCAGCATGGACACACTGGTCGTTCAGCTGATCGACCGTGTCAATGAGTTGCATGAGAACGGCGCCGAGGAAGTGACGGGTGTGCGCACCGGCTTTTACGACATGGACAAGATGACGGCAGGCCTGCAGGCGGGTGACCTGATCGTGCTGGCGGCGCGGCCTTCCATGGGCAAGACCGCGTTCGCACTCAACATCGCCGAGCATGTGGCCGTCAACGAAGGCCTGCCGGTCGTGGTGTTCTCAATGGAAATGGGTGCTGCGCAACTGGCTTTGCGGATGGTGGGTTCGCTGGGGCGCATCGACCAGTCGCACCTGCGTACCGGCAACCTGAAGGATGACGAGTGGGGGCGCCTTTCCGAGGCGGTGGAAAAGCTCCAAAAAGCGGCCGTGTTCATCGACGAAGGTTCGGCTCTCTCACCGACAGAACTGCGCGCCCGCGCGCGCCGTCAAGCGCGCCAGTGCGGCCAGCTGGGCCTGATCGTGGTCGACTACCTGCAGCTGATGAGCGGCAGCGGTGGCGGCAGCGAAGAGAACCGCGCTACCGTGATCGGCGAGATCTCACGCGGTCTGAAGTCTTTGGCCAAGGAGCTGAAGTGCCCGGTGATCGCGTTGTCGCAGCTCAATCGAAGCGTTGAAACGCGCACCGACAAGCGGCCGATGATGAGCGACTTGCGGGAGTCTGGCGCCATCGAGCAGGACGCGGACGTCATCATGTTCATCTACCGGGATGACTACTACACCAAGGAGCAATCCAAAGAACCTGGTGTGGCCGAGATCATCATCGGCAAGCAGCGGAACGGGCCGACCGGCACGGTGAAGCTCGCGTTCCTGAAGCCGTTGACGAAATTCGAGAACATGGCACCGGGTAGTTCGGGTGGTGACATGTACTGATCGCCACTCGAGCACCATGCTCGGTGATCATGTGCGTGCCGGCGGCGGGTGCGATGCCTTGGTCAGCGACTCGAGCGATTCGGGCATGGCCGGTTCAGGAACCTCGATCGTCCTTTCGCTGCCATCGGCGTGCGTGAGCCGTACGCGATAGTGAAAGCGATCTGCTCCTGCTGAAGTCGATGGACTCGCAGCGGTAGTCGACAAGGACGCAATGGCCTCGCGTTGTGCCGGCTGCAGCGACAGGTAGTCGTGCTCGACGCTGAAATGCAGCCCGGCCAAACCACCTCGGCGTTCGATCCGCACCTTCACCACGTCGTTGGCATCGCGATCGACCATGGCGTCTACTAGGTGTTGCTCAAGGGCACGCCGACTTGTTGCCAAGCACTTCGGCACTTCGCGACCAGCGAAGTCGCTCCGATCTTCTCGGCACTTGCCACCGTGAGGCTGGCGAACTCGCTGAAGCTCGCATCCGCGCGCAGCTGCCGGTTGGTGCAGGTGGCGTACCAGACCTGAATTGCCTGGCCCCAGGCCTGGCCGTCGGCGGCGCTTGCAAACAGCGCGAAGGCCTTGTTGGGCACACCGCTGTTGTCATGCACATCTGCCGTGGGGTCGATCTCGCTGTAGAGCTCGGGTTGCGGCGAGAGGCAATGCGTGGCCGAAGGGTGCAACATGTCGCGCAGGCAGGTGAAGCCCTTGGCCTGCGTGGGCGCCGCGATGATGCCCGCACCCACGAGCCAGGCACGTGGTTCGGTGACCGGCCACTGGTTCAGCCATTGGTTGAACACCACGCCGAAGACGTCGCTGATGCTTTCGTTCAGCGCGCCCGACTCGCCTTCATAGCGCAACGCACTCTCGTTCTGCGTGACGCCGTGCGTCAGCTCATGGCCGATGACGTCAGGGGAGAGGTACATCTCGGTGAAGAGTTCGCCATCGCCGTCGCCGTACACCATCTGCTGGCCGTTCCAGAACGCGTTGTCGTAGTTCTGGCTGTAGTGCAGGCTGGAGACGAGGTCGATGCCCTTGTTGTCGACCGAATTGCGGCCGAGCACCGTTTTGTAGAACTCGGCCACCTTCTGCGTGGTATCGAATACCGTCTTGAAGCCACCAGCCGGCGACAACACCGGCGTGCCCGGCAAGGCCTTCCTGTTCTGGCAATCGAACAGATGTTGCGCTGGAAGTGCGTTGGCCTTCCGGGTAGCGAAGCGCTCCACGTCGCGCAGGGTCGCGATGCGATGAGCTTCCCGCAAGCCACGCTGGCGCTCGGTCTCGAGGTAGGTGTCTTGCAGCGCCTTTCGGGTCGATGAGTTCAGGCTTGTATCGCGAGAGTACTTTCGCAGCACACCTGGCGGCACGATGAGGCAGCAATGCGGGCACAGGCGATTGAAATGCGCATGGCGCTCGTGGGTCGTCGAGGACAAGTCTTGAGCCATCGGTTCTCCTTGAAAAGCTTGCGGGCAGTTTATCGAAGTGCTCCGATGTCGCGAGATAGAACTCCTGGCAGCATTGGTTTCTTGCGGGCTACAGATACATACTGTATAAATGATCAGTATGAACCGCAAGCCCACTGTTCCCGTCGATGTCACCCAGCTCAAGGGGCGTGGAACGGCCTGGGCTATCGAGCATCGTTACACGCGGCAACCGAGCGAAACCTTCGACGACGGCTGGGGCACGCTCGATCAAGCGGCCAGCGAAGAACAGATACCGGTGACCACGCAGATCATCGAAGAGCGGGTCAAGTCCATCCTGTCGAGCAACGAATCGCCCGACATCTTTTTCGACCTGTCGATCAACCCGTATCGCGGCTGCGAGCACGGTTGCATCTATTGCTTTGCGCGCCCGACGCACAGCTATCTCAACATGTCACCGGGGCTCGATTTCGAAACCCGCATCGTCGCCAAGGTGAATGCGGCCGAGCGTTTGCGCGAGGCATTTGCCAGCCGCAGCTACGAACCGTCCTTCCTCAACATCGGTGCGGCAACGGACGCCTACCAACCCATCGAGCGCAAGCTTGGCATCACGCGTTCAATCATCGAGGTGTTGGCCGAGTGCCGGCATCCGTTCTCATTGGTCACCAAGTCATCGGGCATCGAACGTGACCTCGACCTCATCGTGCCGATGGCGGCTGATCATCTGGTGGCGGTGTATGTGTCGGTCACCTCGCTCGACGCCAACCTCGCACGCATCCTGGAGCCGCGAGCCGCAGCGCCGCACCGGCGTCTTCGCACCATCGAGACGCTGGCCAAGGCCGGCGTGCCGGTGGGCGTGAGCCTGTCGCCGGTGATCCCTTTCATCAACGAGCCCGAGATCGAACGAATTCTGGAAGCAGCGGCGGCGGCAGGCGCCCGCTCGGCCTTCAGCGTGGTGCTGCGTTTGCCGTGGGAAGTGAACCCGCTGTTCCAGCAGTGGTTGGAGCAGCATTTCCCTGAACGAGCCGCCCGCGTGATGGCGCGGGTGCGCGAGATGCGCGGCGGCAAAGACTACGACGCCACCTTCGGCAGCCGAATGAAGGGCGAGGGCGTCTGGGCTCAACTTCTGCGCCAGCGCTTCGACAAGGCCTGCGCGCGGTTCGAGCTGAACAAGACACGCATCGAACTCGACTTGAGCTTGTTCCGGAAGCCGCGGCTGCCCCGCACCGACGGCCAGGGCGAGTTGTTCTGAAAGCGATCAGCGTGCGCGGCAGGGCGCGGTGACGTCGAGCGCGGCGCGATAGACCTCGGTCTGCACGCCCATCAGGCCCAGCACGGTGTGCGACAGGTTGTCGTGGCTGAACGAGGTGTTCAGCTGCGCCGTCAGGCAATCGGGTTTCGATGCGGTTGACGTGGAGGGGAGCCACATCACCATCGGCACGTGCTTTTGCTCGCGCGGTGCGAATGCGTAAGGCAAGCCGTGCAGGTAGAGGTTGTTTTCGCCCAGCGACTCGCCGTGGTCCGACATGTAGAACATGACCGGTTCGTGGGTGGCCACGCGCTGTTGCAGCCAGGCGATCGCAGAGGCCAGCACATGGTCGGTGTAGGCGATGGAGTTGTCGTAGCCATTGATCAGCGCCTGCCGGTCGCACTGCTGCAGCACGTTGGTCTGGCATTCGGGCTGGAAGGGTTTGCGCTCGGGCGGTGAGCGTTTCCAGTACGCCGGCCCGTGGCTGCCCATCTGGTGCAGCACGACCACGATACCCCGCTCGCGCCGGTCCGCCGGCAGGGCGGCGATGCGTGCATCCAGGCCCAGCAGCAGGGCTTCGTCGAGGCATTCACCGTCCTGGCACAACGACGCAGGCAGGGCGGCACTGCCTGGCGCTGGGGTACCGGCCTCGGCGTTCGGCACGCGCTCGCATTGCCCTTTGCAGCCGGCCTGGTTGTCGAGCCACAGCACGGCGAGGCCGGCACGCTGCAGCACGTCGAGCAGGTTTTCGTGAGGGTGGTTTTCAGACTCGAAAACCGACTTGCCAAAGACCGAGAACATGCAGGGCAGCGACGTGGCCGTGCTGGTGCCGCACGAGCTCACCTCGCGAAAGCTGTGCACGCCTAACGCTGCGAGCTCGGGGTTGGTAGGGCGCCCGTAGCCGTTGAGCGAGAAATGGTCGGCCCGCGCAGTCTCGCCCACCACGAGAAGAAGCAGCGGCGGCTTGGCCCCTTGCGGGCGCGGCGCGAGCTTGGCATCAGCGCCGACCACCAGCGGCGGACCGCTCGGTTTGGCCTGGGCGTCGACGGCCACCATGCCCAGTGCATAGAAAGAGTTGAGCGGGTTGATGAGATAGCGCACCTGCTTGTAGTTGCGCATCGTGCCCGACATGTCGGCGAAGAAGATCATCAGCAGGCTCGCCATCAGGACGATGGCGGCGAGCAGGCTCAGCAGGTTGCGCTTCAGTTGCCGCCAGACGGACAGACGCTGCACGCGCACCCGCATCAGCCACACCAGTGGCACCACGGCCAGCACCAGCAGGCCGATGAACAAACGCAAGCTGAGCAGATCACGCGTCTCGCGCGCATCGGTCTGCAGCACGTTGACGATCATCGTGGAGTCGATCACCACGTTGTACGTGCCCATGAAATGCGCGCCCGCGGCGGCCGCGACCAGGAACAACGCCACCACCGGCTTGATGCTCCAGCGCCAGGCGGCCAGCGTCAGCACGAAGGCGGTGAGGCCCGTCACCATGCCGCAGAAGGCCAGCATGAATAGGCGGCCACGCAGTGAAGCCATCTCGGGCAGGTCACCCAGCGTGAACCAGAGCGGCCAGTTGGCCAGGCTTGCAAGCCAGAGGCTCGCAAGCCATGCCAGGGTCAACGGGTTCCAGCCGTCGGTGGCTGATGCGGGCGTGGCGGAGGCAGTGGATCGGCGAAAACGACGCATCAGCGAAATGAAAGGCTACGCAGCAGACGGCGCGATGGTCAGTGTGGCACGGAAGCCATAGGTCTCGCCGGGCCAGGGCGACTGCAGCACCAGGGCCGCATGCTGCTGCTGCGCGATGCGCGCCACGATGGACAGGCCCAGGCCGGTACCTTCGGTGCGCGTGGAGCCGCGCGAATACGGCTGCGACAGCGTTGACAGCGTGTGCGTGGGGACACCCGGACCATCGTCGCTGACGACAACGCGGCCAGGCGCTTCGACGCGCACTTCCACCTGCGCCTGCGGCGCGTGCTTCAGCGCGTTCTCGATCAGGTTGCGGATGGCGATGCCCAGCGCGTCGACATCGCCTTGCACGATCACCGGCTGCTCGGGCAGCTGCACGGCCAGGCGGTCCATCGCATCGGCATGGTGGCGAAACTCGTCGAGCACGAGCGTTGCGAGCTGGCACAGGTCGACAGGCTCGCGCGCGAGGCCGATGCCCGACTCGACACGCGAGAGCTGCAGCAGCTTGGTCGCCGTGTTGCTCAGCCGATCCAGCGAGCGCACCAAGGCCAGAGCACGTTCCTGCGCGTCGCCCTCGGGCAGCTCGGCCACCAGGCGTTGCGCCTGCGCACGCGCGGCGGCCAGCGGCGTGCGCAGCTCGTGCGCGCTGCTGGCGGCGAAGGCGCGCTCGGCGCGCACCACACCTTGCAAGCGATCGACCAGCACGTTGATCGACGCCATCATCGGCTCGAACTCCGAGGGCAGGTCGTTCGCCTGAAGCGGCGATATGTCGCCAGCGGGTCGAGCCCGCCATTGGTCGCTCGCCTGCTGTACGCTGTTGAACGAGCGGCGCAGCAAGAGGTCGATCAGCAGCGCCGCGAGCGGCAGCAGGGCGAGCAGCGGCAGCACCAGCGCTGCAGTGCTTTCGGTCAGCGACTGGCGGCGTTCGTTCAAGGGTTCCCCGACCTGCACGATCACACGGTTGTCCATGCCTCGGCGCGTGGCCACGCGCCAGCCGCCCACCGTCGACAGTCCGGGCGTGGCATTCAAGGGCCACGGCTTATCGCGTGTGGAGCCCGTCTGGCGCAGCACGGTGCCTTGCGCGTCTCGAACCAGCACGTGCATCACCTCGTCTTGGGGCACCACGGGCAGAGATGGCGTGGTATCGACGGCCCAGGCCGCGGCTTCGATCGGGATCTGTTCGGCCAGCGACAGCAGGGCGCTGTCGAGCACATCGTTCAACTCGTGGCGTACGGCGATGGTGGCGACAATCGCTGCTGCCGTCCAAAGCAGGCCCACCGCCACGAGCAGACGCAGCCGCAGCAGCCGCGCCAGGCTCCAGCGGCGTGGTGTCATCCGGGCAGGCGCTCCAGCCGGTACCCGAGTTGCCGAGTGGTGCTGATGGCTTCAGGGCCGAGCTTCTTGCGCAGGCGGCTGATCAGCACTTCGAGCGTATTGCTGTCGCTGCTTTCGCCTTGCGAATAGAGGCGGCGCGTCAACGCGTCTTTGCTCCAGGTCTGGCCGGGGTGAATGGCCAGGCAACGCAGCAGCGCCCACTCCATGGCCGTGAGCGACAAGGTGAGCTCGTCGCGGCGGACCACCTGCACATGGAAGTCGACTTGCGCGCCGCCGGCCAGCAGCAGCAACGGAGTCGGCTTCAACGCATAGCGCCGTGCCACGGCGTCGACACGCGCGCTCAGTTCTTCGAGGTCGAAAGGCTTCACGAGGTAGTCGTCGGCGCCCGAGGCGAGGCCGTTGATGCGGTCGCGGATCTGGTCGCGAGCGCTCAACACCAGCACCGGGAACGGCGTTGGCTGTCGTCGCACCTGGGCCAGCAACTCCATGCCATCGCCATCGGGCAAGCCCAGGTCGAGCAAGGCCATGTCGCTGTCGCGCTGCTCGCTCAGGCGGGCGATCGCAGTGCGCGCATGTGAAGCAGTCTTGAGCCACTCCACGGCATGGCCCTGGGCCACGAGATGATCCGCCACGGCTTGGCCGAGATCGACGTCGTCTTCGATCAGTGTGATGTGCATGGGGTGATTGTCGCCTCGCAAGGGCTGAAGTGAAGCTGAATCTCGGTCTGTGGGGTCTCAGGCCGCGGCTGCTTCGGTTGGCGCCGCGTCATCAGGCCGGGCATCGCGCAGGTTCAACGCGCCGGGCTGTCGCCCACTCGTCTGGCCGAGCGTCACGGCCCCCACACCGGAGGCGTAGCGCTCGCGCAGTGAGTCGGCCTGTGCAGACAGTGCCTGCGCATCGTCGACCTTGCTGCCGTGACGCTGCAGGGTCATGCGGGCCATCTCGATCAGCTTGGCGTTCAGCGTGCGTTCGGCGTGGGCGATCAGCGTTTGCACCGCTGCGCGGTGATTGCCCTGGACGGTGTGCGTCACGGCCTGCTCAGCCATCTCGGCAATGCGGGCGTGGGCGTCGCGCACGCGGTCGGCGAAGGGCGGGTGTGCCACAGCGGCGCCTGCGAGCAGTTCGGTCAAGCCCTTGGAACTCGCAAAGCGCAGGCCCAGCGTGTCGACCCAGGCGTCGGCGCCATCGAGCTGCAACTCGCCGGCGGTGAGCTGGGCCAGCAGCGCCAGCAGGTTGCAAGCAGCTTCGACATCCAACCCCGGCTCCTGAAGGTTTCCGAAGAGCTGGCGCACCTCGCTCACCACGGCAGCCACCTGCTTACGCAGCATCAAGCTGAACACGGTGACGACCGAGACGAAGCGCTGCAGGCGCCGGCTCTGCGGCGCACGGTCCAGCGCGTGTTGCAGGTTCTCCAGGCAGCGCTGCAGGCCTTTGCTGTCGCGCTGGTGGAAGCGGGCGAACGCCAGCAGCACCAGCGATTGGAAGTCGAACATCTTCGAGCTGATGCCGATGGCGGCTGCGCGCTCCAGCATCTTGGCCGACTCGTCGCGGTCGCCCATGTAGAACGCCAGCATGCCGTGCTTCTGCAGGCGCGTGATCGAACCGGGCGTGAGGGCACTGGCCTTGCGGTAGGTCTCGAGCGCCTCGCCGAGATTGCCTTGATCGACCTGCACGCGCCCCATCACGTCGTAGGCGTCGACATGGGTTGGGTGGTCCGAGATCAGGCTTTCCAGCGTGCGCATGGCGGTGACGGGCTGGTTGCCTTCGATCTGCGCGCGAGCAATGCCCAGGCGGGCCCAGGGCAGGGCGCCGGTGGCAAGCACGGCCTCACACAGCTTGCGGGCTTCGTCGTGCCGGCCTTGGCGTAGCAACAGTTCGGAGCCGATGCGTGCGGCATACAGCCAATACGCTCCGCGGTTCGCGAAACGTGCGAGGCAGAGCCGGGTGGCCTGGTCATGGTCCTGCTGTTCGATGGCACTGAAGATGTCGCCGAGCACCTTCTTGCGGCGGCGTGCCTGCGTGAGCCGTTCGCCGAGCGCGGTGGCGGTGTGGGGCTTGAGCAGGTAGCTGTCGAGCGCGGATTCGGCGGCGTCGGCCACCATGGTGTACGACGCCTCGCCGGTCACGATGATGAAGACGGTGGAGAAGGGCAGCAGCTGGCTGCGGCGCAGGTCGTCGAGCAAGTTTTGCGCGGTGTAGCCGCTGTCTTCGGCGTCGAAGCGGTGCTCGCACAGCACCACGTCGAACGGGCGCAGCTCGAGCTGCTTGCGCGCGTCGTGAACGCGGCCACACTGGACGACCGTGCCCACGCCGAAGTCGCGCAGCTGCGAGGTCAGAATGCTGCGTGAAGTCGGGTTGCCGTCGACGACCAGCGCCCGGCACTCGGCAATGTCGCGATCCAGCAGTTGCACATCGTCTCCAGAGCCGGCATCGCACCTGCAGCGTGATCAAGCGTGCTGCGGCCGTGCCGGCGATTCTGGAGTTATCGGCGGGCGGCGGGGCGACTTGAGATGTCGCCCCGCGGCCTCGTGAAACGGTTTACTTGAACAGGTCCTTGACCCGGTTGGTCCAGCCTTTGGTGTTGGGCGAGTGGCGGTCGGCCGACTTGGACAACGATTCGTCGAGTTCCTTCAGCAGCTTGCGCTGGTGCTCGGTCAGCTTGACCGGCGTCTCGACGCTCACGTGGCAGTACAGATCGCCAGGGTAGCTGGAGCGCACGCCCTTGATGCCCTTGCCGCGCAGGCGGAAGGTCTTGCCGTGCTGGGTGCCCTCGGGCAGGTCGATCTCGGCCTTGCCGCCCAGCGTGGGCACCTCGATCGTGCTGCCCAGGGCGGCTGTGGTCAGCCCCACCGGCACGGTGCAATGCAGGTCATCGCCGTCACGCTCGAAGATCTCGTGCTGCTTGATGCGTATCTCGATGTACAGGTCGCCGGCCGGGCCGCCATTGGTGCCGGGCTCGCCGTTGCCGGCCGAGCGGATGCGCATGCCTTCGTTGATGCCGGCGGGGATCTTCACTTCCAGTGTCTTGTTCTTCTTGACCTTGCCCTGCCCATGACAGGTGACGCAGGGCTCGGGAATGATCTTGCCCGTGCCGTGGCAATGCGGGCAGGTCTGCTGGATGCTGAAGAAGCCCTGGCGCATGCTCACCGTGCCGGCGCCGTTGCAACTCGGGCAGGTCTTGGCGCTGGAGCCGGGTTTGGCGCCGCTGCCGTGGCAGGTGCCGCATTCTTCCCAGCTGGGGATGCGAATCTGCGTTTCCTTGCCGTGGGCCGCTTCTTCGAGGCTGATCTCCATTGCGTAGCTGAGGTCGCTGCCGCGATAGACCTGCTGGCCGCCCGGACGGCGCCCGCCGCCGCCCTGGCCACCGAAGATGTCGCCGAAGATGTCACCGAAGGCCTCGGCAAAACCACCGAAGCCTTCGGCACCCGGGCCACCGGGGCGGAAGCCACCCGCATTCGGGTCGACGCCCGCGTGGCCATACTGGTCGTAGGCAGCACGTTTCTGCGGGTCGGAGAGCATCTCGTAGGCTTCCTTGCCCTCCTTGAATTGCTCTTCGGACTTCTTGGCATCTTCCCCCTGGTTGCGGTCGGGGTGGTGCTTCATGGCCAGCTTGCGATAGGCCTTCTTGATGTCTTCGTCGGAGGCGTTCTTCGCCACACCGAGCACGTCGTAATAGTCACGCTTTGCCATGTGCTTTGCTGCTTTTGCTACCGCTTTGAATGCGAAATCCCCCGTGGGCTGAAAGGCTCACGGGGGAGGGTTTGCAGTGGCGCCCCAGGGCGCGATTACTTCTTGTCTTTGACTTCCGTGAACTCGGCGTCGACGACGTTCTCATCTGCCGGCTTGCCTGCGGTTGCACCTTGCGGCGCTTCGGCCTGCGCGGCCCCCGCACCTGCAGCGGCTTGGGCCGCTTGCGCTTCGGCATAGACCTTCTCGCCCAGCTTCTGGCTGGCCGTCATCAACGCTTCGGTCTTGGCTTCGATGGCAGCCTTGTCTTCGCCCTTGATCGATTCCTCGGCTTCCTTCAGCGCGGTTTCGATCTTTTCCTTCTCGCCAGTGTCGAGCTTGTCGCCATGCTCGCCCAGGGATTTCTTCACGCTGTGCACCAGCGCGTCGGCCTGGTTGCGTGCTTGCACCAGCTCGAGCTTCTTCTTGTCCTCGACGGCATTGAGCTCGGCATCCTTCACCATCTGCTGGATCTCGGCTTCGCTCAAGCCGGAGTTCGCCTTGATGGTGATCTTGTTTTCTTTGCCAGTGCCCTTGTCCTTGGCGCCCACGTGCAGGATGCCGTTGGCGTCGATGTCGAAGCTCACCTCGATTTGCGGCGTGCCGCGCGGTGCCGGCGGGATGCCTTCGAGGTTGAACTCGCCCAGGCTCTTGTTGCCCGATGCGATCTCGCGCTCGCCCTGGAACACCTTGATCGTGACTGCCGGCTGGCTGTCCTCAGCGGTCGAGAAGACCTGCGCGAACTTGGTCGGGATGGTCGTGTTCTTGGCGATCATCTTGGTCATCACGCCGCCCATGGTCTCGATGCCCAGGCTCAACGGCGTCACGTCCAGCAGCAGAACGTCCTTGCGGTCGCCGGCCAGCACCTGGCCTTGAATCGCAGCGCCCACGGCAACGGCTTCGTCGGGGTTGACGTCCTTGCGCGGTTCCTTGCCGAAGAACTCCTTGACCTTGTCCTGCACCTTGGGCATGCGGGTCATGCCGCCGACCAGGATCACGTCGTCGATCTGGCTCACGGCCACGCCGGCATCCTTGATGGCGGTGCGGCAGGGCGCGATGGTGCGTTCGATCAGCTCTTCGACCAGCGCTTCGAGCTTGGCACGCGTGAGCTTGATGTTCAGGTGCTTCGGGCCCGAGGCATCGGCCGTCACGTACGGCAGGTTGATGTCGGTCTGCGCGCTGTTCGACAGCTCGATCTTGGCCTTCTCGGCGGCTTCCTTCAGACGCTGCAGGGCCAGCACGTCCTTCGACAGATCGACGCCTTGTTCCTTTTTGAACTCGGTAATGATGTAGTCGATGATGCGCTGGTCGAAGTCTTCGCCGCCCAGGAAGGTGTCGCCATTGGTCGACAGCACTTCGAACTGCTTCTCGCCGTCAACGTCTGCGATCTCGATGATCGAGATGTCGAACGTACCGCCGCCGAGGTCATACACGGCGATCTTGCGGTCGCCCTTTTCATTCTTGTCGAGGCCGAAGGCCAACGCGGCCGCTGTCGGCTCGTTGATGATCCGCTTGACGTCGAGGCCGGCAATGCGGCCGGCGTCTTTGGTGGCCTGGCGCTGGGCGTCGTTGAAGTACGCCGGCACCGTGATCACGGCTTCGGTGACCGCTTCGCCGAGGTAGTCTTCGGCGGTCTTCTTCATCTTGCGCAGGATCTCGGCGCTGACCTGTTGCGCGGCCAACTTCTGGCCACGCACTTCGACCCAGGCGTCACCGTTGTCGGCGGCCACGATCTTGTAGGGCATCAGGTCGATGTCCTTCTGCACTTCCTTCTCGGTGAACTTGCGGCCGATCAGGCGCTTCACTGCGTACAGCGTGTTGCGCGGGTTGGTCACGGCCTGGCGCTTGGCCGAGGCGCCGACGAGGATCTCGCCGTCTTCCTGGTAGGCCACGATGGACGGCGTGGTGCGGGCACCTTCGCTGTTCTCGATCACCTTGGTGGTGTTGCCTTCCATGATGGAAACGCACGAGTTGGTGGTCCCGAGGTCGATGCCGATGATCTTTGCCATGTGTGTGCTCCTGCAGACTGTTAAAACTG
>Ga0307515_10002665_pt1 | contig 38253 bp, 37 predicted proteins | sample 17_EM_MG_FD_194513 | JGI IMG/M metagenome (GOLD analysis project Ga0307515, IMG submission 194513) | Populus trichocarpa ectomycorrhiza microbial communities from riparian zone in the Pacific Northwest, United States - 17_EM | ecosystem: Host-associated > Plants > Roots > Unclassified | place... | reverse complement strand
TTCGGGCAAGTTAGACCCGCTGTAAACAAGTTCGCAGTGGAAAAACGATGTCTAACCAAGATTTCACCCTTCCAGAGTCTTTTCTCCATGTATTTTCTCTCATCCATATTAACCGTATAACTATTGGTGTACTGGTTTATTTTCAGATGCCAAATTGCACTCCACTGAACTGCAAAGTCCTATAAACTGCACTGCACTGCCAAGAACCAACTATTTAACCCACCAGATTACCGCATCCAACCAGTATACTACTTCCACCGTTGGGAGGTCTGATATTACCGTGGCATGGGAAGTTCACGGTGGCCAACAGCTTGGGCCGACCAGATCGCAGCAACCGTGGGAGCCGCCTCCTCCCTCGACAACGGCCTGAAAGGAGTTAAGGGAATCCAAACCGAAGTCCAGGGGTTATGGACTCCCAAAAGATCTCCAAGGAGACAGAACTCTCAAGGCAGAGCTCGTGAACGCAAAGCAAAAGACTCAACCTGCAAAGGCTGAGACATCTCATCTTGTTGTCCCCCTGGGTCTCGCAGCCCTGGGAGAATAGAGAAGTCCATACATACGGCGTCATCCCGCTTAATATCAATGCGACCGCCCGCCGTCACCAAAATACCTGTAGCAATAATTTCCTCTTTCGAGATACCGTACCTACGGTGTCACTCTGGCCAGAGTTCAATTTGCACCATGCTCGTGGTCTCCAGGCTTGGATCTGGGCGTCCCGAATGTATCTTACATTCACGATGAACTTATGCTACCCAGCTGGTGTAAAGAATCCGATCGACCCAACTTTAGCGGAGTTACCTTGCTCGCTAGACGAGGGGTTCGAAGAACGATTGGTCTTGGAGTATAATTCTAAAGGCGATAGGATACGGCCCTCTTCTAAAAAAAAGCTTGCTGTTGACCAACGCACGGAAGACAATGTAGGACCACCAGAGCGACGCTATGGCGGAGGCATTGGGGTCCGAAGTCAAGGAGGTAACGCCAAGCAAGGTGAAGGAAGAGATGGTGAGTGTCTTGAAATCTACCAAGCAGCTTTACAAAATGTTGGGGATCGTGCAAACTTGAAGAACTTTACTCAATTAACCCTGGATGTCACTAGTGTTTGAAGTGGCCAGTCCGGTTAGATACGCAAGAAATTCGGAGTCTGCATCTTCATGAGCACGAGAGCAGTGATGGACATGGTCCACCACAACCCACATGTCGGATAGATTTCGGCGGAAGGGCAGGTAGCTTACGATCACATTCAGGCCAGGTACAAATTCAGGCCCAGTTTCGGAAGGAGCGTAGAAAAGACTTGAAAATAACGCGAGGTGAGGTACAATCCTACGGCAAATGAGGCCGTGTCATGCTTACGAGATGATGCGCTTGTACGTTGATCTGTACCAGCCCCAGCTGTACAGACCATTCATTCATTCAAAGCCTTGCCTACCTAGGCTTTAAGAAACATTCAAATGTTCTGACGGCAACGTAACCTTTTGTATTGGTGGCATGCGAAAAACGCAATTGAATTCCTCCTCCGTCTCCTACATTCCAGCATAAATACCTAGGTTTCCACCCCGCCTCCCTCTTCATCCACACAGCATCTTCCTCCCCTAATTCCTAATAATTTTAATCAACACCTTCATCGCTTTCTTCATCGATTACCATACACATCGCCTCAAACACCCAAAACAGATTCAACATACTCAGCCATAACGTTGTTTCTAGTTCTTTTGCACGAGCAACCATGCTTCACCCCAATTAATACCAATCACTTCACGGGGATATCAACCAGTCTTCAGTGGAGCAGTCTCCGGGACTTGTGTCACACACTCACCGCCATCCATCTATATCCACAAAACCTCTTCCACGGGATCAACCACCTCGACTACTGCCTCCTTCTCCGTCAACCTCGAGGATTAACATAACCCAATCCCATCAGTCGACTTCGGTACACAAAGGCCCGGAATGCGGTCCCGTCTTTCTCCTCATTAAACAGCGTCTGAGTTCAAACTACTCTTGAACCTACTACAATAACAACAAATCCTTTAATATTTCAACCCACAGAATACTGAAAATAAATGTTCACTCTCCTTTTTCTCACGCTGGCAGCCATTCTAGCTACCTTAAGCGAGTCAGCCGTCTATTTAAAGGCGGACTTCTCCGTAAAAGATGTAGGGTTTTGGGGGTGTTTGTACCTCTTTCTCGGACTCTCCGACATCGGAACCGCAGGAAATTGTTGCCATCTTTTTCACCGAAGACGAGCTCCTACTCTCTTCGCATTCAGATTCGCTTTTCAGTGCCTAGGTCGATGTCAATGCTGTTACCTGGCGGACTGTAAAAGTTAGGTTCCGTTACGCTGGTAAACTCCCAGATACCCTTACTTTCTCCTCCGCCGACGAACCAAATCTCTCCCACCGGCTACAATATCCCGCCATCAATTTCACATCTTTACCATCGCTACGGCAACCATGCCAAGTATCCCGAGGACTCAGTTTCTGTCGGCTCATTTCCCATTGGTATCTACCTCGGTTTCTCACCTTCTCCATCTTTCTCCTCAGCTGCCTTCGAGCTTCGATCCTCCAGAAGCTCTTCGTTATCCTCCTCCCAACAATCGAGATGAAACGTTCGAACCAAGTACCTCATTTCCTCCGAGCAGGCAACCATGCCACCTATCTCATGATTCCTCTATTAGAATTTATGTTCCGTATCCCGGAATGAGGGGTCTTCTGGACGAGCAAAAACTCGAATCGTTGGCCTTGAAGTCGGAGTTGCTGAGGCGGGACCAATACAACGACACAGCTGTTTTGGAACACCTACAGCGTCTGGACCACCAGACGTCTTCCGCGGTGCTCTGCTTCGCGCCGAGTATTAGTGTTTTAAGTGGTTTGAGTGGGATCTTCCGCTGTCTTACCACACTAAAAAATATCTAGATCCTCTATGTACGAAAAGTCTACCTTCGAGTACCTATGTTACGAAATGATGCGTTTCAGCACAGGATACCGCTTCCCTCGCCACGGCGGCAAGAAGCCCAAATGCATGAAGACCGTGAGGTGCCGATTCCAATGTGGCCATCAAGACCGATCTTTGAACCAACCAATCGAAACCGACCATCCACCAGTCGATGTCTTTCGAAGCGATATCTCTCGTCTCGATCACCACGGATCTTAACCACTCGAGCAAGCAACACAATTCTGAAAATAAACTGTCAACCTCCTTTCTCCCGCATGGGTAATTATGCTGGCTGCCTCAAGCTGGCAAGACTGCTCTTTGCGGATGGTCTGTTGAAGTTGAAGTTTTAGTTTTTTGGGGGAGTGGTTGGTGTTTCTCCTTCCTTTATTTTCTTCACCAGACATCTGCTCCTCCAAACTTCCAGCTATCGTCAGTTTCAGAACGATATTCTCAACAACTTTCAATACCATAACGTTAACGTTCTTCCAAATCAATATCTATCAAAATGCTCCACCGTGGATTGTCTATTCCTCGATATGGTAATCATGCCGCCTATATCAAGACTACTGAACGTCTTTTTCGTAGCGGACTTCTGCACGTGAAGTATTGGTTTTTGGGGGCGGTTAGCAGCTTTTTCCATTCTTGGACTCTTTGGCTCTCGGTTTGACACGTCTTGGATTTCAAATTGGACCTTTCGGGGGGAGGTTGGACGGTTTTTCTAATTTGGATTTTTTATGGGAAGGAGCGTTTTTTCTAAATTGGACCCGTATGGGGGTTTTTTATCAAATAAATTGGATTGGGGTGATAAAATTACTTACGTAGTACCGGGTCTGTCGAAAGTGTGGAAGAGCTCACCTGAGACCGTTGATCTTGTAATTAATCTGTTTAATCAAATTAATTTGCCGCATATTTGAGTACTTCTTCTACCGTACATCTGTAGTTTATTGACTCCATTGGCATCTGTGTTGTATCGCCTTGGACCGTTAGGAATAGTATTAATTAGGAAGTCACATAAGTACTTCCCGCAAATTTGAGCAAGTCTCAGATCTTAGTTATATATGTCTCAAACTTTACCAGACATCGGGTGTAGACGTAAGATAATGTATGGCAACCTAGAACGCCTGCTACTAATGTTGTGTTGAGGGCGTAAATGTGCGAGTGATACCATATGATATCACCACTACTCGCCGGATTTTCAAGCCTGCGGACACCCTTGTTATTGATTAGATGCCTTGGATAAGAATAAATTATATCGAGATCTCACTGCCAGCATGGTAGCGCAGCGAAGTATTTGTTCCTGAACTTCATTGCTTCTACAGCTGGCACTGGTTTTGATTTAGTAGCAAATTGACTAACGTGTAGTCATGGTAATTAGATGAGAAATCATTGTAAATTGATGTGTCGCCAAGAGCGCTTATAATGAAGTGTCCGGAGACTTGAAAATCCGACGAGTAGAGCGTGAGATTCTTATCACGCCTGGAACTACGGATCGTGAGATTTTAAACTAAGTTATAGTAGAAATGGCGAACGAGCCGTTAGATCACAACATCACAACCGCAGGAAGGTCTCTCCCACACCAAGCACCACCCAACCCTAACTTTCCGCTGCCATGGCCTCTGATATCCTGTAGAGTATGATAGAAGTCATCCATGTACAAGAACTAACGGCCTAGCTTAACTGGTACTCTAAACAGCAAACTTAACACCTGAAGGCGCTATAAATGCTGGGGCCACGAGTTCAAAACTCGCTCAGCCTTTTCCCTTTGAGGTCGTAACTTAGGTCCTGTACAGGATGGCAGAATCATTGCATATACAAAAGCTGATAGCTTAGCTTAGCTGGCAGGTATTGTGCTCTAAACACAGTGCTATAAACATCAGGTGCAATAAACATCAGGTGCAATAAACACCAGGTTCGAAACCTCGAGGCGCCACAAACGCCAGGTGCTATAAACACAGGCGCCATAAACGTCAAGTGCTGAAACACTAGGACGGGCTTAAAACCTGCAGTACTCACTCTTTTGCCCTGCTTTTGTCTTGCTTAACGGTACAGGATAGTAGATGTCATTGCATATTCAAGAACTGATTGCTTGGCTTAGCTAGTGCTACAAACATCAGGTGCTACAAACACCGGGTTCGAAACCTCATGGCGCTGTAAACATCAGGCTAGGAATTCTCTGTGCTATAAACACCAGAGTACGAGGCATTGGGGCACTATAAACGCTAGGCCGCAGGTTAAAAATCTGCGGTGCTCGCACTTTTACGTTGAATTTACCTTCTGATCCCCAGATTATGTCCTATACAGGATGGTACAAATCATCGTACATACAAGAACTGATCGCTTGGCTTAACTCGTGCTAAAAACACTAGGTGCTGTAAACACCGGGGTTCGAATCCTCAGACGTTGTAAACGTCAAGGCACAGATTCGAAATCTTCAGTGCTGTAAACAATGAGGTTACAGGCTCAAAACCTGTAGTATTCAATAATTCTTTTGTTGTTCCTACCCACGAAAAGATATTGTTGTAAAAAGTTAATGCACGGATCCGATATACCCCCACTTTATATGTTCTTTCGGTGTTGAACAGAGTGCCCTTGGGTCTCCGACAGTGATTGACTCTGATGTGTCAAGTGCCTAGCGTGTCAGAGAGTCCAACCATACTGAGAAGGTACTTATTCTGTAGACGGCTTTCCTATATTTGCGTGCTGCGTTATCTCTCTCACGCATTACAGGGGACTTCAGGAGAAGAATCGGCGGAACAAAAACGTATCGCAGCTTTGCAGTTTCTGCTGATTTTTAGATTGCTATGTAGACACTTAGGCATGCTAGACGTGTTGTGGAGGGGACAAAAGAATGGCGGTCAATGCGGGTTTCGAACATGCACCTACTAGTGGTGTTTATAGCACCTTTGTGTTTCAGCACCTGTCTAGCGTTAAAGTACCAGGTAAGCTAAACGACCAGCTCTTGTATATTTAGTGATTTGAAATATTTTTAATCGAAAGTAGTCTTGGGTCAAAATGGCGATGCAACACACATCACGAGTGCGGGGGGTGGCCTTTCAGGTCGCAATTGTATCTACTGATAAAACTATCGCATCTTTCCGCCTTGCAGGCATACTCTAAAGAAAATAGCAGAATAAAAGAGAACAAAAGGGCGGCAAAGAGTGATTGCCACAGGTTTCGAGCCCGCGACTTTCGGTGTTTATAGCACCTACAGGCTGATGTTTAAAGCACAATGCTTTTCCGCCTAAGCTAAACGTTCAGATCTTGTGTATTCTAAGTTTTTAAGTTAGGTTGTTTTGCAGAGCCCTGCCTGTCACAACCGTACTGAGAAGACTATTGGGTCTCTCCATACCGAGTTCCATCTTGCAGGTCTACCTACTCTGAGTAACCTCGGGAACAAAGGGTTACAAAAGAATGCTGATTAAAAGAATGATGGTCTTGGTCAATGGAGCTCTCATGCCCAGACCTTCACTTTTTGGCTATTTAATTTACGGGAGCAGCTGCAGGTCAATAGAGGTTTCGAACCTTCATCAGTGTTTGTAGCAACACTGCACGGCAACACACACAAGCAGCTGCAATGCACGCTTTCTCTACCATCAGCAAAGAGCTCTCGGTATCCACTCCCACCATTGACAACATTCCTATAACGTAATAGAGGCGCCGATCCACACATTAATCGACATGAGCATCACCAGTACTTCTTGCTCTCTTCACTGTGATCACGCCTGGGTGGTAAACTAAATATATGTGTTTGTTCTCACCTAGGCTTTGTTCGTACAAATGCTGGAAGCATTATGAACGCCGCTTCGACTATCGTTGTTGGCATCTACATCGTCTCCGCCACCAACGTCGAGAGTAAGATCAGAGCGTCAGAGACCAATCTCAGGTCGGAGATCAAGAGGCTCGAATCCGCAGTGTTCTTAAGCGGCCAGGCTGGCCAGAGTTCACCTCAACCGGGCCTGCCTAAGTAAGGCCTCCGAAATGACATCCAGACCAGACTGCTAAAACGCCTGGCTGCTGGCCAAGTTTCTAAAGACACTGAGCTGCTCAACTCGAAGATCGGGGACGTATGTGACAGGGTGGGAAGACTAGAGACGGAGGTTAGGGCTAGCAACAACGGCATGTACTGCTTGATGCATGCCGCCGTCGGGAACAAGAAGCCTGTGAAGGAATTTGTTGAAGCTGTGGAGCAATGCAAATAGTCTGGAAGAAAGGACTGTTAGTAAGCCTGAAATGGGTTCTGCCGTGGGGGTAAGTGGTGAACCTTTTACTCGATTAAATATTGTAACTGACTGAGCATAGAATAGAATTTGGCTGGTTGCTTAAAAGCAGCGTTGCAGTTTACATTGGGTTTGCATGCTAGATGGTGTTCCTGTTTACATTGATTTTACTAATTGTATTGAGCTCTAGGATAATGAGGGTGGATAATAAAGGCGAAGTCTACAAGGTCTAATTACTCAAGTATAAACAAGTAGTAAACGTCGAGCGACACCGATGGATTCCGGTATGGTAGAGCATGACCATTACTGCCAGAAGCATACTCTGAAGAAGAAAAGTAACGAGTAAAAGATAAGCGTACAAGTTTCGAGCTTGTAACTTTCGGTGTTTACAGCACAACAAAATGACGTCAATGCAGGTTTTGAGCTGGATATTCGATCGGAGCAGGTTTTAAGCCTGCTATTCTAAGTGTTTACAGCACTACAGGTTTCGAACCTGCATCCGGCGTTTACAATGCCAGGTGTTTATCGCACCCATGTCCCTTTCGCTAAACGATCAGTTCTTGTACTCTATCTGCGGCGTTTCTAATCACGATCAAGCTCAATCTAGGTGTGTTCCGGCTTGCAAGGACAAGTCCGTGCCCCCGAGACACGGCGCGCGCTACGTAACGTTTCACAATCCACCCACCTTCGCCTCTGGCAGTGGGGGGAGGTATAATATCAGACAGACGCGTATATATATAGCAAAACAGGGCGGGGGTGGGGCTTTGGTAGCCCAAACAAAGTTTCGGTCGTTTAAGGAATGCTCCCCGGACCCGGATATAATGTATCTCCGACGAAACGACACCCCTCAAGGCACTCACAAGTCTGAACAGCGTTTTGCGAAGAGTGGTTTGCAGTTTGCACTTGTACGTTCAAAGAGCACGCGGTCTTCTGCAAGAAAAAAGGATGAGTTTAATACTTGAGTGGAAGGCGAAAAACTTGCTTTCACGGTGGGTCTGGGGGTGTTCATCTCTGCATGCTACCTACTACGTTGAGCAAAAGACGAGTGGAAAACATTTGATGTAACTAGGATACAATTCTTCCCCACCATCTTATTACAGTCCACCACACAGTGTAGATAGAGTAAAGAAACCTTTCATTAGATTGCGGCGGGTCCCAACTCGATATTGTCTCTCCTAGTCAACCACAGATCATCAACGTTCCGACTTAAGCACAATCTCTCGGTGGGATCTCAACTGTATCCCCCAGAAACCAAAACCGAAACCGAAACCAAAAACAGAAAACAAAGACCCCGTCTACCCCAACTCGCAAGCAAATGATATACCCCAAGGAAAAAAAGACATAACCCGCCCCCAACCAAACACAATCAAAAAACGAAAACGAAAAAACCGAGATCCATCCCGCCTAACGCCGTAGATAACATGATAGAAATTTGGTGGGAGTGACAGCGGGGGAAATATATTGTCTAGCTAGGTGGGGGAGAAGATTTTTCTAGGTGTACCATCCGGTGGCACTGATGGTGGTGACTTCCGGAGCTCTCGTTGGGATAATGGACTTTCGAATATCAAATACTTCGATAGTTTGTTTCCATTGCCACATAGTCATGGAGAAGATGATCTGATTGCGCTGTGCCTGGCCGCTGTCCTTCTGCTCGGCGTTGGCAGGCTCGGTGAGTTCTGTAATCACCTATTAGTACATGTATGCAACCCAAATCCCCAGGAAGAAACTTGCCAATCATAGGCAGCCCAGTATCATCATCTTCATAAACCGTAATCCACCCTTCCTTCGCCAAAAAACTGACAAAGAAGATATTCTCGATAGTCTGACCAAAGCTCTCTGGGTTGATGACAGCCTCAAAAAGCGGCAGCGCATCATCGGGGAGGTCATTTTCTTCCATGTATGCCTTGAGGATGTGATGGACCTGGCGGACTAGCTTCAGTGTGTTGTTTTCGCTTGTCTTGATATCCTTAACATCGACGTCGGTGGGCTGTGACGACTTCTCTCCCTTCTTACGGCCAAGTCCCTGCTTCCGCGCTTTCTGCACCCGCACTTTCTTCTGCACACTCAACGGACCCAGCAAGAAGTCGGATGTAGCGGGGCGTTTGTTACCCTTGAATGCAGCGGCACGACCAAGATACCCCCAATCCATTGCATCACCGTCTTCCTCCTCGTCATCATTCGGATCCGCGTTCCTCATAAAGGAAATGCACTTCCCAACAAACTCATCAACATCGATTCCCACACCCGAAGAGCCAACCACCATATTCGAAACCTTCTTCAGTGTGAGATCCGACGCGGTGACCAGCAACCGCGAATCAAGCGTCGCATCCGAAGTTTGTTTAACATTCTTGTAGAGCTCTTGCGCCTTCTCAAACGTCTTCAGCAGGCCATCGTTGTCAGGACGCAGGAACTCGGTTTTACTTTCTATGATGTTATGTCAGCGGCAGCCTTGTGGCGGTAGGGTGGGAGTGGTGGCGTAAATACCGTCGAGCCGTCGCTGCAAGTTCCGGTATCCCTTCCTAACTTCTCTCCGTTCATGGGCAGGCTGATCGGGGTCGTAGACGGACAGGTCGCCTTCTATGTCAAGGACTTGCTGGTGGAGTGCCTGCGAGGGCTCCAGATTGCGGAGCCCCCTGCCGTTGTTGGCAGCGGTGGAGGGCGCGTTTCTGCTATTCTTTTCTGCAGGCGTCGCGTTCTCTTTGTCGGAGGAGGCATAGCGTGTTGTGCGGGTCCTACGCGATGTGGGGGCTATATCCTCGTCGGAAGCTTCCACGTCAGTGGGGATTTCGACAGACGAGCGTGGCATTGCCGCGGAAGCTGGCAATATAGGAAAGTGGGAAGCGGTAGCGGAAGGTGGAGTAGCTGGCGTTGAGAGGGTGAGAGGTTGAGGACGTGGGAGACGAGCGATGTGAAATGCGAGACGTGAGGTGAAGTTGAAAACGCGTGCTGATAAAGGAAAAGGATAAAGGAAATCGCTTAATGAGTGTGGCGGCGGCTTGAGCACACTGCAGTCATTCCCATCGACGTGGATGGCACTAGGCAGAACAACGGCTGTCAACATCACGATGATTGAGAATGCAGGTACTGCCGTTATATCCGCTTGCATGTATATATAACAAATCTTACCCACTGCAAATCTTCTCCTCACCCGCCTTGGAGAAATCTCATGCATTCGTCTCGTACACCCGCCCTCCACCGCGGCTCCGGGTGACATCACGCGAGGCTTGGCGGTAACCAAACATCAACACAACACCAGACATCACGCATCACGTCTCGACAAGGAATCCCGATGCACCAATGGTCAAACGCAAAGTCCCCTCCACCTCCCTCCCTCACTCCACTGTGATTCCGCACACAAGAGAAACCCGCCGCCTCATAAGCCGTCTCAGCAAGCCCGCTCTCACCAGTCTCGCCCTTCGCTGGCTCGATCCATCCAATATCCACCTCTACTCCCCAAAACTGGAAACAGAAGATGGGGATGAAATCCCTCTTGAAGCCGCAATGGAGACGTACGACGATTTCACGCGGGCTCCGACAATCCGCGCCAAAGATGTGGCCGAGCACATGCTAGAGACGGAATGGCGGGAAGGCGCCACGCTGCTCGGGATTGCAGAGTTGGAGTGGCAGTGTACACCCCCCCTTCTCCGCAACACATCGCAATGCTAACACAAAAGATATCAAGACCTCCTCGACCACCCAGCCTCAAGTAAATGGCAAGCCTTCCTCCTCGCACCACTCACCAGTTCCCTCACGCCCCTCCGACCACGCTTCCACACTCCGGCCTTCCTCTCCTCCCTGCAGAGCGCGCTGAAGCCAATGCAAACGGCGCATTTCTTTGCGACTACACACCCGACACTGCCTCTAACAGTGATCCGTGTTTCTCTCCACGATCCCCACTCACCTCCAACCTACCCAGCACGGAAGAAGATGTTCTGGCTCGCATTCCCATCGGGGGGGGACCACGTTTTTACAAATCTTGGCGCTACAAATTCGGATGGGTTGAGGGACATTGTGGTGGCAGGGATTGCGAATGCGGTTTCGAGGGCCGGGTGCAGGTTTGAGTTGAAGCCGGGGCGGCTCGTGACAAAGACGCTGGAGAGCATGTGCACGCACCGGGGTACTGAAGGTGCAAGCGGAGGGTTAGCGGCGGGATGGAGCATCTATGTTGACGGCTTCGAGAACAGTCCTCTTGCTGTTGCAAAAGATATTGCGGAGGAAGAAGACGGGGAGGGAGATGCCGCCACCCGGAAGCGGCGGAAACTAGTGGCCGCCAGGTTCGGGAAAACTAGCATGGGGGATGGTGCAGCGATTGAGAGCGCATATTTCGAGGTGCAGGAGAAGTTCCCGGGGAAAGAGGGAGAACCAGCCTTTAGGCCTACCATCGGGATCAGGTTAGAGGGGACGCATGTGTATGCCGGGATCCGGGAGATGGCAGAAAAGGGAGAGGGGTTTGTAGTGGAGAAGCTTCCAGGATGGATGGTTGGTGAGGAGGGGGTGAGTAGTGGGATTGTGAGAAATCGTAAAGTTCTGAGGAAGAAAGGTGATGGGAAGTTTATCAAAGCATGAGGCTGTACTTCCACTTCTATGGTTTTCTTTGGGTTTCCCCGGTTTTATTTGATGGTGTTCGGTGCTGGTTTTTGTTTGCATGCTCTCGTGGACTGTATACACTATGTGCTCGTGCCGTGTGGAAGATATTGCTATTTGGCAGTGGTTGTTTTTGTTAGGTGGCTTCGCCTCGCTTTGCATGCAGGCTCTGGGTGTTAATGGATTGTATTGTAAGGTGGTTTTGCTGGGCTAGCCAGAGATATTATCACTGTCCCTAAACTAGACCTTCAATGGTTCCCTTTAGCGAGGAGACGAGATTATTCGTGCAGGCCGAGATCACTTGCTCCGAATGTTTTGCTTTCAGGTTGATATCAGACACCACCGTACCCTAACCCTAGCTGCAACCCCACATTCCCCCAAAGATATAGTGGAGGTGGAAGGGAACCGGGGTATATAAAATTAGTGGGGCTTCTTGTTTTTGAATTCGTTTGTTCGTTAGAAGGGATGGAGGTTCATTGGGGTGTATTAACTTCTTTCTTCGAAGCTTCCGCATGCCTTTTTGTTTGTGTATTCATGCCCTGACATGCATTCACACCATAAGACTACCCCTACTATCCCCATTCCAACATATATCAGACAATAATGTGTAGCTAAAACGAGCGACGTCTTCCCCTAGTTAGCAGCTGGTAGAGGCCATCATATAATAGCATATCCACGGAATAAGACCTGTGTGGGCATCGAGAGGCTTTTAACAGCCCTATAGTCAATCCCCGAGTCGTTTTCCCACAAAGCCAGTATATTGTGATACTGAGGGCCACAAGCTTTCCTGAGAGACTCACAATTACTGTAGACTTCCCTTGCCCTACCGAACACTTCACCATTGATCATGACTGCTGTAATCTCTCCTCTCCGGTTTCGCACCGGCCGCACTCCTACCCCAGCCTCGACTCCCGCTACCAAATCTTTTAGTAATACTAGTGGTAGCCATAAAACTCGCCAGAATTCAAGAAATTTCGCAAAGTTAGTGATGCAGTGATGCAGTGACGTAGGGTTTAAGAATTTACGGGAATTCCATGCTAGCGGTGAAGCGATAATCCGTACCTAACGGAAGACTGCTGCAATCACGTAGCTTTCCTCATATAGTTTGTGTTGACCGCACTCCTTCCCTAACGCAAACCCGTCAAGGAAGTGGTGGGGCAATCTTTTTCCTCTCATTGACAGCTGGTAGAGGAAGAGATAGCTAGAAGATAACCAGTCAGCCAAGCAACCAGATAGTTGAAATTCAGAAGATTAAAGACTGAAAACATATAAGCTAAAGAAATAACAACAGCCGCTAACCAGAGAGACGATGGATATCAACATCGGCGGCGGAAGCAGGTCTAGTAAAGATCCTGCTTTCTGAGCCTGAAACTCCTCATACATCCTCCTCTGCAGGTTCGCTGGACTGCATGCGAAACACTCCTGTCCAGAATACCTCGCAAACGTGGACCTTCAGAACTTCTCTCTGTTAGTCCTCTTCACCTCCCCCACCTCCTTGATCCGACATAAACCGGCGTACCTAAACCAGCATCCAGCGCCCACTTATTGTTCCCTTTCCCAGTAGCCTTGGCCTTCTTCTCCATCCGATAACTCTGCATCAACACCCTCATCCCGGCGTCACAACCGCAGCTTTACTCCGATCTCCATTCAGTCCCAAGCACCAGAGCATCCACATCAACCTCCTCATACCTGATAACGACAGAGGGCATATATGGCATTGAAAAGCTTTCGAAAACCACATAGTCAAACTTTGAGTTGACATGGAGACCTCTACATAGTGTCATTGAGCACCACAAGCTTTCCCGAGGTTCTACCACGGAATATCTATCCAGGTTGAAATTGAGTCCTGTATTTGTGCCGTGAAGAACACCCTACGACGGGTACTTGGGTTTGTGTCCAAAGTATTGTTAATGTAATCGTATCAAGGACCTTTGTTCGAACCAAAAAAACAGCACGAAATCGTGTCCATCCACTCTCAATGCGATCCACACCCGTCAACTCATCTCATCTCGTACCGCCCCATAGCTTCCACCCCGCAGCTTTTCCCGCGAGTCACAGAAGAGCACAAAAACTTCGCGGAAGCCAGATCGCAGCGTCGGAAGGGGAGGCTAAGGGTTGCGTATGAGTAGCGAGGTCGTGCTTCACCACAAAGGGCCAGGAGTTGTCAGCTCCTAGGTAGAGAGGATTAGATATAATCCATTTGATCGTTCTGGCTAGTATCGAACGTATGTTGGTTTGATGGCGAACAAACGATGTGGTAACTGAGTGGAGTGGAAGGTTAAAGCGGATGGGGTGGAGGAGTGGTAGATGTGCGACAATAGTTTAAATACCCTATGAGAGCAGAGAAATGGGCACTTTTCCTTATACTAAGTTCTAAAAGAAACTCTAGCTCGAGCAGTCATCATCCAATATCACTCGGGTAGCAGGCTGACAAGGCTGAATGACAGCTCAGCAATTCTAATTGCCATTGGGAGAGAGCATGTAAAAGGGCAATTAAGGCTGCTTCTTGAGCCGAAGTGCCTACAAAGCCGGGGCGGTTCCCCCCCCCATTTTTCCGCCTCCATCCTCTCTCCCGCCAATATCCACTTTCCCTACGGTATTCAGCACATCGGTCATGGCAAAACCCAAGCAGCTCAAACCAAAGACATCATCTTACAGCATCGGAAAGATCAGGAACAAAATCGCAGTTAGCAGTTGCAAGTTAACATCTTCCCAAACCATAGCTGATGATATTTGATAGAAGAAAACCTCGAGCGACTCCATCAACGCCTCTCCAGAGGAAAAAATCATCAAAGTACCCCCACCCCACACTCCCCCACTTTTCTAACAATACAAAACGGCATTAATCTTCTTTAGCTACAAGAAAGAATCCTGCGCCGCGACAGAGCTATTGCAGCTCGAGACCACCGGATCTCAATCCTCGAGATTACAGACCGGAGAGCACAGAGGCAACTTAGGGAAGCCATGGGGATGTACGAGGGCTTAAAAAGTGAACTTGAAGAGCTAAGGCTCGAGCACAAGAAATCCTTGGCTGCGATTCGACGGCTCAAGAGGAGACTACTTTCTATGAGGGGCGGGGGGTAATGAAAGGGAGGGGATATGCGGGAGAACTATAAAATCCCGAGGGTGTAGTGAGGATTTAGTGTATCCTGCTTATTTGTTCGTTTGGGTTGTGGTGCGAATGAAAAAAATGCAGTCGTTCTGTATGAGAATTTGTTTCGTTCTGCCGGTTGAGGGCACGTCTGTTGCAGGCAGGCACGTGGTAGGTAACTATAGGCTTGATATATATTAGCGGGATCTCATAGATTAGGTGGGTCAGACAAAATTGCAATACAGCAATTTGCCTGGCCGTATAGATCGTCAGGGCCGCTGCGGAAGCCACGGACCCTGCCGGGGACAACAAAGGTGAAGCTGCGAGGTAGGGCTGGGGAAGAGTCTGGTCCAGAAACTGATGGCCCCATCCATGTCTGGTCGAATATCTGGTGTTGCCGATGGAGGAAACACAAAGTGTGGCCAGCCCATCACCCTCGGCACAAAAAGGTGTAGAGTAAGCGCTCCCATTGTATCTGATCCAAGTAGACTCTCTAGTACCTGATAGAACCCTAATCCTAACAAGATCCTGTCATTAGCATTCTCTAAAATCGAAATAGGCAGCATCGCACTTTCCAGTAAGTTGCCATTTTGATTGAGTATCATGTCACCAATGTGGCTGCTAATTTGAATCCCGAGTCGCCCTGAACTTATAGTAAAACCACCTTTTACTTTTATATTATAGTGTCATTTTCCGCATGGGTTAGGGTTTTGTTACTTCCGAGAACTTTGCAATCTGACGATTTCGTGTGCTGATATTGGAAACTGTCGATGAGATTGTCCTGTACAGCCGGTATATTCCCTTATATTACACAGCACCATGCTGACAGTTATTATATCTCATCATCCCCTTTTCTCCCTCCAACCCAGCCTGCTACGTCTCCACCCTGAAACTTACCAGCTCAGGCTCCAACGTTTCCAGATCCAACACTACAATTTCCCCTGTGGCATCGAATCTCGGCACCAATATAACTCTAACCATCTGGCCGTCGTTTCCTGTTCCTATGTTAACCAGCCGCTTCCACACCTTTCCATCACTTGAATAAAAACATACCTTCAACCAGTTTCGTCTCATACCTCGGCTGATTCCCGATGATAAATATATGTGGACACCCTTCATCCTCGAGAACAAACGGGTCGTCATCCTGGAATGGGTAGCTCCACAATGTATCTGGAGCGGTCGGCGCGATATTCCTCCACCTGAGTAGATTCTCACACATCGCCAGCCTTTCATCACCCTCTACGTATTTGTATATATCGTCAAGGTTTTGCCCGCTCGTTGCTAACACAGTCATGCCATCAATATCCCCTGCCCATGGGTTCGTAACGCGTTCAAATGTGGATCCATCATACAACTTTGCAGTGGAGAAGAGTGCCGCGTGTAGCTGCTGCTGGGGTATCGAGACGTTTGCAGGATCTGATTCGCCGGGCATGAGAGTGACTGAGATAGATTGTAGAAGCGAGGAGAGGATAGCATCAAAAGCTTTAGTAGGGCTGGGGTTGTACGCTGCTGCATCGTAGCCGTATTTCTTTGTCCGGCTTTTCCGCACTTCCTCCGTGTTCAGGTCGTCGATTGGATTGTGTGCCTCACCCAGTGAGTTTCCAGCCAGGATAAGGCGGGAGATGGAAGCAGCACTTTCGTGATCCTCGTCTCCGCCGGCCTCGCCAATAAGGTATTCTGTCAGCAGATGCGTTTCGAGCCCCTCATGAATAGAACCACTAATCCCGAGGCCGCTAGCAATGGCGATTTTTTTCCGGCGCACCTCCGAGGTGGGTTTCGACTTAATTGGCATCTGCGAGGGGAGATCCGGGACCTTGACATCAATGACGTTAAAGTCGCCGTTTGCAGTTTCAGTGCCGAGAACGGCGACGATCACGCCTGTTACCAACTCTTGGCTCTCGAGCACTCCTCCGGTGAGCCGTAACCGCCCAGACTCATCCTCCAGCATCGTCTGGTCCAGTCCCATGTCGACATATTTCTCGCGTGGCGGAGGGGGTATGATAAAGTGGTCTTTGGTAATATCTTCGAGAATATTGGGCTTCAGTGGCATGTCCATGTAGATAGTTCCCGAGACCCAGCAGAGCTCTCCTAGTCCTGTCAGTAGCGTTTCGTAGAAAGAAAAGGAGGGGCACACACCTTGCCGCACATCGAGAACTCGCTCAACAGCTCTTGCTTTCTCGCCGCGAACCTAGCTTACTCCTGTTACCTCCGGTCCATCCATTTCGGGAGAAGTGTAAACAAACTTCAAAGTCCTCCCAAGCCTCTTGTGCAAGCTCTTCCACAGCTGGCTTCAGTTTAGCAAGCCTTAGGAAATACATATCCGAGAATTGCTGCTGGTAACTTTTTTCGGTGAGGTTGAAGCGGGTTGAAACATCATGGGCGGTCTGAACTCGTTCGGAGGGGGTGGCACAAGATGCTCCACTGTGGAGTAAAAAATCAGTGACTTGTCCAGGTAGTGGTAGTGGAGAATGTACCTGGGAGCGTGGAGGAAGTTGTGGACCACTGGCGCCGATGTTGACGCCATAATAGGCGGATGATGATAATACCTTGAGGGACGACGCGTTCGGTTTCGTGTTCTCACTGGAAGGCTAAGTGACAAAGGCGGTGAGTTCTTTCATGGTGTTACCCGACCGACTGGCATCTTGCAGTCCCATTTCTGGATTCTTCTATTCTGACTCAAGTACAAAGGTGGAAACGTGGGCACTTTGAAGTTTACATAGAAAAGCCTGTTCTGCTGTCTCCAGACTAAACCAATCTAAAACTATCAAACATTGTTTTCATTTTTCTTCCCCGCTGGGTAGAGTAAGCTCTATCTAGTACAAGTATCTGCAGCATCCCGTTAAATCTTCCAGCCACCTCATCCGTTACCAACACCAAGACTAACAACTATATCATTCAATGCCCTCCGACGCTCGCACCGCCGGGAAAATCGTCTTCGTCGGCAACATCCCCTACGGTACTTCATCTTCCTCCTCCTTCCCTGCCTTTTCCAACCCCACTAACACTCTTAGGCTTAACCGAAGAACAAATCGCGGAAATCTTCTCCTCTGCCGGCAGGGTGCTCTCCTTCCGACTTGTCTACGACCGCGAAACGGGCCGTCCTAAAGGCTTCGGCTTCGCAGAATACAGCGACGCGGAGACGGCCGCCTCCGCCGTTCGGAACCTCGACAACTACGAGATTATGGGGCGCAAACTCCGGGTCGATTTCAGCCACGAAGGCAACGCGCCAGACGACGTCGACACCTCCGCGTACACACAACATCAGCAACAGCAGCCAGTGCTTCCACCTGGCGCTGATGTCCCCGACGGCATCTCTGCACCTGATGCGATCTCGAATACACTTAAGCAGCTACCGGTACCGCAGTTGCTAGAGATATTGGGACAAATGAAAACGCTCGTGGCGCAGGATCCCATAAAGGCGACAGAGCTGTTGAGGCAGGCTCCGCAACTGAGTTATGCCATCTTTCAGGCGCTGCTACTGATGAACCTGGTCGACACGGGCGTATTGACACAAGTGATTGAGGGTGCGGCAGCAGCAGCTGCGCCACCCCCACCCCCACCCCAAGCTCCTGCACCACCTGTGGCCGCCGCCCCTCCCCAACAGCAGTATTATCAGGCCACGCCTACGCCGCAGCCGGTTGCTCCGACTCCGCAGCCGCAGGTACAGGATCCACAGAGAGCACAGCTGCTGCAGAGTGTGATGCACCTGACGCCAGAGCAGATCGCAGCTTTCCCGCCAGAGCAGCAGCAGCAGATTATGTACCTGAAGCAATCTTTGATGGCGGCTGGAGGTGCTATGTAACCTGTTACCCATATCCATCAATAGTTATGTTCGCGGGCTACTTCCTTCCATTTCTTACTGGGTCTTATTTATGAAAATGTTTTGGAGTTCTTTCATGGTACTTCCTCTTTGCTTGGTGTTTATTTCTGTTGAACTGTTTTATTGTACATTACCATTTTTACACCATTAGTGGAGGGGTTTCAATTGGAAAACAAGCCAGGATGGGTCATGTACTACTATCAAGGCCACAAGCAAGTGGCAAGTCTGTAATGGGAGGTTTTGTCCATTTAATACTTGTTTCATTCATCCACTGTCCAAGCAATCCAAATCAACCGTCCGTCTTGACACACTACTGCCTTATGCATCGCCTGCCCTCTTTAAGCACTATTGTGCACCTGAACCACCGAAACCCTGTACCCATTGATGAAATTCATCTGATGTGTATGTCGCCACGAGAGGATAAGCTAAGCACGCAACCCAAGTGGCCACCCCGCCTAGATATAACATCCATAATCAGTATCATCATCATAGAGAACGTTGCACCGAGGGTGGACTTACATACTCTTATGTTCCTCCAACCGTCGCTCCACTTCGGAGAGTCATAAGTCCTTTTGAAAGACGTTGTCTCCTATTCAACACAATTGTCACAACCGCATCCTTTCGGGGGCATATGGATAGGGAGCCACTTACAATCCAACCAGAAACAGACGCTGGGCATGTGCTAGGGAGTGGAGTGGACATGGAATTATCAGGGCTGTAGTCATCCAAGTCCAGGCTAATCACTTCATCATTAATGTTGTGTAGTATATCGTTCTCATTAATATCGTCTCTGATTGAACGGCACTCCCAGACAACGTTTCCTAAGGAACACGGATGTTGTTTGTAGTATTCTTGTGGGGTGTTATAGTTCGAAAGCATCGTCTCGACTTCATTTTCCACCTCAAGCCCTTCTATCGTCCTCCTATCAAAGCGAATGTGGCTTCTGAGGAAAAGCGTTTTCGGATTACTAAAGTCAAGATCCTCGCTGCGAGACCTGAAATATGCCATTGGAGTCGTTCCACCCGGGCAAAAGTCGAGCGGAAACTGAAATCCTGAGTCTGTACACATCTTCCAGATCTTCTTGATCGTGATGTACTGGAGCATCTTGCGCTGCTCGTCTCTTTCTGGAGTCCATTCGACGGCCTCGGCAGCTTTGCGCTGCTCTTCATTCGGCAGCTTAGATTTGCTATTTAGACAGTAAAACCATGATTGTAGTGTGGTTTCATGCTCTTTCCGAAGAAGATACGCAGCGTGCATGAATTTATAACATGTTTCATACCAATCCCCTGATTCCCCATTAGTAAGGGCTATCTCTCCACATGTCTACTGTCGGACTCACACAGGTGTCTGATCCTGAGTAAATTCTCGTTTTCGAGGTACCTGGCGTTTTGCCACTTGTAAAAGTCATCAACCGCCCATGCAATCGATAGAGTCGGGAATTTCCTGAAGTATTGGTTGATGGTAGGGAATTTTGAGTCCAGCTTCTCTTTTCCGAGGCGGTCCATATACTCCTTCAAACTTTCCGGATCAAGGGATAGGACACAACCTACCACTATTAGCATATCTTCCCCCAGCCGCCATCCCCACTCACCAGGCTGACCCCAAGAGAGTCTCGCCAAAAACTCTGCATGAAACTCATTACTCTCTGCATCTCTTTCCGTCTGACAACGAGCCCTTTCCGCCTTGAGATCATCCTTCTGTTGCAGCTTCAGACGCTCAGTCTCCTTCATCAACGCTCTCACCAGCTTTCCGTATTGCCTTGCATGCTTCTTGCTCTTGAAGATGCCATTGTGTTCTTCGGGAGCCATCAAATGCCGACTAGTGGGGCATATGAAAGCTTCGTCGAGTGGGATTCCGCACCACTCAAAGGCTTTTGATGAGACCTGAGTGGTACTCCGGCTAATGATGGTAGCGGTGACTTGTCGTTCTAGATTGATACGGTCTTCATTTTCGGGTGTGGCCATTGCGGCGGCTTGTTGAAGTTGAGTTGCTCGGACTCTACTATTTGTAAGTGGCAATGGATATGTATGTTTTTTCTGCGGTGGCTGTTGCTGAGTTGCTCGGGCCCTATCATTTACAAGTGACAATGGATATGTTTGTCTTTTCTGTGATGATGACGGTGGGGGGATGTTGCGGGCTGGTAAACGTCCGAGGCTTGTTCTGTTGGATTTGAATGATATGTTTGAACTATTGAACCGCGGCGGCGTAAGGGTAATTTCAGTCGGGTTTACGGCACGGGACCGACTTCTGCGGGTTTCTTGCTCTAGTCTCTGGCGGAGCTCTTTGGCGGAGTAATGGTGGTCATCGACTCGCTTATTGATACCGTGATTAGAATCCACTGGGGAGCCCATTGCTAGGGCGGGATGAATGGTTGTGAGAACAAGATAATAGACGGACGGTGAGAAAAGAGTGGACAGAGTTGATAATCTATGGTTAATAAAGGTGGACAGTAGGAGGTATGATGTCAACGGTAAACAATGGAGTCGGACTCCCCTACTAATCCAGACTTAGCACAAGCGAAAGCAATTGATAAAACGAAAATGCTGGAATTCTCCTAAAAGACCTAATAGACACCCATATCTCATCATCCATCCGCCTATGAGTACAAAGCCATACCTCGTATCATGACTATCATGAAACATCAAAAAGCCATCATGCAAGATTGCAAATCCAACCAGAGCTTCTCGGAAACACTACTACCAGCACTTGTCTGCTACGGTATTACCTAAGCTTCTCTAACAGCTTGGCCTTCCTCCTTTCTACCAAAAACTCATTGACCTCCTCCAGATCCGGTACTTTCCACCCAGCCGGTATGCCGGTCCAATTATTTGGCGGATCCCCTTGCCCATTCCTCCCCACTGCTTCCATCGCCTCGAGTTCTTTCGAGCTCTCATACTCCAGCAGTACACCACCCTCCTCATCCCTATTATACCCATAATAGTCTGCATCCACATTCCTCCGCATCTCTGCCCTGTGCCTCCCCTCCTCTTTGGCATCCTTTGGCTTCGGCTTCAGCTCTTCAAACAACTCTTTTACCCCTGGCAGCTCCTTCGCGCGTCCAAAATACTTGTACCCCCTTGCTCCCGGCACCTCGCGCCCGTCTTCGTCGTACATACGTGGGCCAAAGCGCATGTAGTTTGGACCTCCTAGATTGCGTAGTTGTACCTCCCACATGTGCTTTTCTCGCATGAGCTTGTTGATTTCATCGTTCAGGTCGCGGATCTGATAGTCAGATAAACTCGCTATGAATGTATTAGCGGATGGACAGATAAGATAGATGTGTGGAGTCCGTACGATCCTGGATCTTGGTGACTTTCCGCGAAATCTCCTTCACCACCTGGCCTCGCCATTTCTCACAGGACGGGATCGAGTTCTGTTCCGTAATGACTTTTGGCCGCCTATTCCACGCAAATCAGTACGGGGCGACTTCGACGGCAGCAATAGGAGTGCGCAAGAGTATGTACCGTGTTCGTCCTGCGTCGATAATTCCTAGATCTGCGGCTTGCTGTTCGCGGAAGCGAAACAGCATTGACTGCGCCTTCTCACTGTTTCGGGCCTGTAAGAGCACATATTATTAGCTGTAGAAGCTAGCTGTGATAACCGTGGGGAATGTACCATAGTTGCAGTGAAGAAATTGGAGCTGTCGTTGAAGGTTGGAGCAAGCAAGTGGTAGTCGGATGTGTTGCCTTGTCTTGGCGTATGTGAATTTACCTTCGTCACCTCCGAAGGACTTGACCACCGATTTACGATCCGGCACTATGGGGAAGGACAGCAAAGCACACTTAGCGGACGCGAAAGCGCTCCTGGATTCGCGCGGTCTCTATGAAGGACAGACATTTCACGGCGTCAATCCGCTTCTCTTAGTCGAAAAAATCATAAGGTTCGTTCGTCCGATCTTTCAACAACAAAACTAATTGCCCGACAGAGATCGCATCCTCGATTCCCTCTACTGGAAAGAGCAATGTTTCGGTCTGAACGCCGCTACTCTCCTCGACCGCGCCACAGAGCTCACCTACATTGGCGGCCACTACGGAAATCAGAAACCAACCCCTTTCATCTGCCTTGTCTTCAAGCTCCTCCAACTCCAGCCTGAAAAGGAAATTATCATGGCCTACCTCGAAGACGCAGAGTTTAAGTACCTGCGCGCACTTGCGGCGATGTATATACGACTTACATGGAACGCGGTTGAAATCTTCAAGACGCTGGAACCGCTGATGGGAGATTTTCGGAAAATACGGATACGCGGAATGAATGGGTGGCGGCTCAGCTATATGGATGAGTTTATCGACTCTCTGCTGACGCAGGAGAGGGTGTGTGACATTGCGCTGCCGAGAATGATGACAAGGGCTATGCTGGAGGACGCGGAGGAATTAGAGCCACGGGAAAGTCTGTTGGGTAGTGAGGTGGAGAGTGAAGGTGAGGAAGATGAAGAAGGGGAAGTCAATGACGAATGAGCGGGCGTGTGAGCGATATCTTTCGATTTTAGGTACATCGGAGTTTAGGAGTTTCGGCAAGACGTAGACATTTCGTATCGTTCCCGTTTTGTATCTATAGTAGATTCATGTAGCATGTGCCAGGCGTCTCAACCGGAAACCCTGTGCCTGTGTATTATACAGTGTCCATCCCCACGGACACAGTCCCTTACTGCCTCGCCGCCTCTGTCTTCATTGCTTCCGTGGCTATAGGAGCATCCACATTTTCCTCCTTCTTTGGCTTTTTTGCCTTCACCGCCTGCGCACCAACCAACGCCTTAATCCGCTGTACCGGCCACCTGGGCTCAATCATCCCAAACTACCGTCTGTCAGTCCTACCGTCCCATTCCTTCCTTTGTCGGAGAACAAACCATCGCCAACAACCTCCAAACGGGATCACTCGGTTGCGCGCCGACACCGAGCCAGTACTTTGCACGCACTGTGTCGAGCTGTATATCTTTTATTGGCTTTCCGACGCCACCGGAGGCAAGTTTCGGGATGGGGTCGTAGGTGCCGATTACTTCTATTGGTTTTGCATTGCGGGCGGTTCTGCGGCGGTGTCAGTTTGAGAGTTGGCGGCGGAGGAGAGACGAGACGGACCGTGCATGCTGGACGACGATGTTGTAGACGGGTGCATGTGCCTTTCCGAAGCGCGCAAGGCGGAGTCGTACAACCATAATTTCCAGGTGCGGGGGGTTGGGAAGTGGAGATCGCCTTTCCGGAGGTGCCGTCGGTAGTGAGAAGTAAATGTTGAAGTTAACTTTTGGAGATAGTGGCACGTGATACGCTACTCGTCACAACACTCTAAAGCGAAACAGCCTCTAGAGCTTAAAGAAAAACGCTGGGGCCCATAGCCAATAGAAATAAGACGCTTATTAGAAGTCCTAAGAAACTACTTCTTTTTACATTTTGCAGAACAGGGCACACATTCGCGATGATGTCATGCCGTATGAAGCAGGCGCGAGCGTCAGCCCCGCTACAACATCTATATCACCACTAAACAGCAACCTCAGAAACACACAATAATAAATAATGGCATTTCGAGTAAGTACATTACTCTAAATTTGTCTTTCGCCAAACTAAGCCTATATCAGACTCTCTCCGCAAAAGCTGCAGCAGATTTAGACCGGGAACTTATGAGCTCCGGCGCCTTCTCAATTGATCAATTGATGGAGCTAGCTGGGTAAGTTCCAAAGCACAGCTTCAAATTCACCTCTCTGATACCTATTCTACAGGCTCTCAGTATCTCAAGCTGGTTTGCCATTCATACCCCGCGCAACACACCGCTCTAACACCCACAGTCTACCGTCTCCATCCCCCCAATAAAGGGCCCAAGGTCCTCATAGCTTGTGGACCGTACGTTCGCACCTTGTCCCCATTGCTCCTACCTAATCTATGTGTAGCGGCAACAACGGCGGCGACGGTCTTGTGGCAGCACGACACCTCTACCACTACAAATACCAGCCGTCTGTTTACTACCCCAAGCAACCCAAGAACGAGCTCTACCAGCGCCTGACCGTGCAACTTAAAGACCTCGGAATACCCTTCATAACCGACTTCCACGCCGCGCTGAAGGAAACACACCAAGTCATTGATGCCATCTTTGGTTTGTTTTCCACTGACCCTCTCCGAGCACATATTGATATGGTTCGTCAGGTTTTAGCTTCACCGGGTCCGTACGCGAACCTTTCCCAGCTGTTATCCAGGCTTTGAAGGAAACGACGCTACCAGTATTGAGTGTAGATGCACCAAGTAGCTGGGACATTGAAAACGGCCCGCCGGAAGACGGGCCGGGAAAGGGTTTTTATCCAGATGCGCTGATTAGCTTGACGGCGGCAAAACCGCTTGTGCGGCATTTCAATGGGAGGCATTTCATCGGCGGCCGATTTGTTAGCCCCAAAATTGCAGAAAAGTACGAACTGGACCTGCCAGAATATACGGGGGTGGATCAGATTGCTGAGGTTGATGTAAAGACGGGTGAGAAATTGTGATCTATTGGATATGCTGCAAATGTACAGTACTTTTGAGACTTGAGTAGCATACAATGGATTTATCAAACCCTCTAACTACTTCACGATCTACGAATCCCCCTCCTCTTCCCCCGAACCTGTCCTTCAACCACCACCTAAGCGGCTAACTACTCCACACCTTCAAGCTGTTGATCATCCAATACGCCTCCTTAAAAGCAGCCGGGTTGTTGGCAACATACGCATTACAAGTTGCGGCGCGGTTAGAACTATTATACTGTTAGCATCGGTCTCTTCCTCCTAAGCATTCACGCGGAAAGCTTACCATCCAGAAGATCCCCACACATTTGCGGCCCAATCACCGCAGAACGTCACATTAAAGACAATCTTATGGCCATTGAACTTCTGGTTTATGTTGCAGTTCCCCTGGAATACCGCGGTGGGGGTTCCCCACGACGCCGGCTCAGGGTTTGCAGAATATACATTTGCCGGGATCTGTCCGCGTGGAAAAAACCAGATTTTTATGAAGTTACTGTTCCACTCTGTAGCGTAGATACCGCCTCCATTGGTATTGAATCCCGCACCCCAAGAGTTGGTGCGGTAGTCATGGGTTTGGCATCCTTGGTTTGTTCCCTGCCCGAGAGCGTTGATGAAGCAGTTTTGTGACATCGATACCCCCGTCTGTCCACTGCCCGAGATTGAACAGCCGTCGGATGTGTGCAGTGCCATGCTGTTGTAATTCTGCTGGTGTACGCCTTCGATGATGTCGATTTCTCCGTTGTTGGGCCAGTTGTCGCCGTATGTCCAACTGCCAATGGGTTAGCGGTTATCCCATATCACGATATATTGATGGGGGAGTACAATGCAGGCCATGTTCCGCAGCCCCATGGCATATGTGCAAGGTCCAGGACAATTAGTCCACGGGTGTAGCGCGCCTTACTCTCCAACCGAACGCTTTGGCGACCGTTAGGCGCTTGGTTCGTTCTGTCCACACCGATGTAGATCCTGCCATTTTCATTCTTGATGAGACCCTGGGCCTGTGCGCTGGCGCGGTCAATATAGCGCACAAAACCATTTGTGGGATCTTGTCCCTATCCATAGTCATCAGTGGTGGAGAAACGCGAGTGGCAACGGGAGGGCTGTTTACAGTGTAGAAATTAAACTGGTCAAAGAAATTGTTTACGTTGTAATCGCTCTGCAGTCTTGTGTAAGACATAATGCTGAATCTTGCGTCATCATTCGACACATGTGCGGAGGTTTCGATAGAGATGCTGGAGGAGTTGGAAAAGCTAGTGTCAGAGACTGGAGCGGGAGGTTGGGGCGCAAAAGTTTGAGGCGCAAAAGCTCGAGGCGCAAGAGAGCGTAGGAACTGGGGAGGAAGAATTCCTGCATCAACTGTGAAGAATCCTGTGGCTGCAGCCAGCAGGATTTGATGCAAGCTCTTCATTCTAGATTAAATGTAAAGACTGTAAATTCTATAAAGACTAATAAGACTGAAAAGACTGAAAAGACAGTAGGACTGCTGAGGTTGATGTTGATGCTCGGGTATCGATGTGCGTGTATATCATGTTTATATAACTCTCTACCACTTCTGGGTGGAGAATACCGTAAGCTGTTAGAATGCAATCTAGCCAACGGAACCGTCCGTCCAGTGGATCCGGGGCGGATCTAATGTCTCGTAGTAATAGTCCTAATTGAAATGAAGCTTATCCTCTGGTATATGTTGTATCCACGTGCGCTATCTAGATTTATGTGAGAGGCTCAATAACAACATTGACAGCCATGGCTTTGACCTGTTGACTGAATAGTAGTGTAGTCGTGCATATGAAATCCCATAATTATGCGGTCCGTTTTGGATCCTCAGGGGGGTGGTGGAGATTTGAGAGACGGGAGACGGGTCGTTAAAATTTAAAGTTTTAGAACTAGAGGGACTGTGGATGTTCCCCGATGGGAGAGAGAAGGGGGACGGCTGGATTGAGCTGAGTTGAGCTGAGTTGAGCTTGATTCCGTTGTATGCCACGGAAAGATATGCAGCGGTAGAGAAAATCTCATGTGGATCTTCGAGCTGAAAGAGGCGGCTGTTTTCATTCGTCCTCGAGACCTCCTTCATACACTGGAAATATCAGGAGCTCATTATGTGCCATACTTCTCAACGAACCACATGCAATGGCGGAATATTATCCACGTGCAACCACGTGTCGCTGGTAGTTTGTAGAGTACTTGTATTTCGCTTCTAGTTGATGTATTATCTAGTGCTGGTGATATCTGTTTAAATCATTGGCGTCTAATCAATACTCTATATTCCAACGACGTTAGGGTCCCGAAAAACTTTATACAGACCTCGGTGAAACGTATCTATCCTGCACTGGTACTGTCTGAGTTCGCTCAGACCTCATCGTTCTCCCGGCGTTCCGTCATCCCTACATTGCGGTAGGATGTACTTTGCACCATGATTTGCGAAAGATTCACTGCAAAATTACCTTCTGCCAACGAGCCAATCACTATACTAATGCGGGCTTGAAGACAGGATGTCAGGCCTCGGTTGGGCAGTGTATACTTGTCAGGGCTAGGCTGACTTTATGTCCACAACGCTATTCCGGGTTATGAGGGTAATGTCAGGTACGAAGTCTGGAGGCGAATCAACTCCTTTGACCATCGCCAAGATTGTGTTCTCTTGTGTAACACTAGGCCGGAGAAATGTTTCAGTGCGGGAAGGTTTACCGCATGCATCAAACCGACACTACCACCATTAGTAGCGTCCATTAGTGCTGGTTTTCCAGGAGGGAATATGCTAAATAAATATTGTCTTTTAGAGAATTTTATCTGGTCTCAATGTTGTATGAAAATTGAATGTATTTACCCCTTCCCAACTCCGGATACTTTGCTTGATGCCATGTGAGAGAAAAATCCTGTAATCAGAACTCATGAACTCAACCACATTTTCCAGCTCAGCTAGTTTCCGAGCCTTAATAGTAGTTCAAATTTGCTTCTAGAGGACGGTACGAGATACCTTCATAGGAATCTCTTCCCGGCCAATGAGGATTCAAGCTATTCGCGAATAGACCGGGCCTAGGGTATCTATATAAATTTGACAGGTTTAGGGCAGTAAAATTATCTGTGGATAGCCCAGCGAGATACTTATTTGGAAGGGGAAATACAGCACCAGGAAGTGTATGCAGGTCTCTCCGTTCAGGTGTAAAACGCTGGCTATCACACCAACCGAAGTAACCAATTCCAGTAACCCTACTGACAGAGTTTTTCGAAATCCGAAAGAAGAAAATAGCGCGTGAAATAAGAAATATTTGTTACCACAAAAAGTTGTGTTGTCATCGGTTACATTAGTGGCCCAGGCTCATCGAAACCAAGGCTCAGCTCGGGTGGTCTGCAAAAGATCGGCGGAAGGTATAGCCTCATTGTATCAGTCACTCGAGTGGTGTACCAATAGACGGATAGTTCGGGCTTTGTCTCAAATATGCGGGCTTGCCAATGACCCTATTAGCTGTGAGGCTGAGGTCAATATAATATCCCTGCGGTTGTGTTCCAGCCCCCCAGCATATTGATACATATGTTGCCACGATAGCCGAATGTTTCAAAATATACAGGCTGCGGGATCCGATCGATAGGGCAGGATAGCATGTGGCGAACGGAATCCTGGAAACATTCGGCGTTTAGCTTAAGAAGCCTCCACTAACGGCGCAGGGTGTCAACCAATGAATGACATTGAATGTCAGTCAATTGGTACTGGTTACAGAGCTACTAATACCAGAATTTCAGAGCTACTAGTATAACACCAGATGGTATGTGAGATTGTAGCATCCGGATATCCATCATCACTCGAGTGTCTCCACAGTTTGAAGGTGTGAAAACGAAGCAGAGAGGTGTGTCATCGGGTTGGCATTAACCTGCAAGAAAAGAAGGAAAAGAACGAGAGGTGATAAAGAGAGCAGGGTGGTGATTGGAGGAAGACCCCAGATCGACTACATATCGCAAAGTTCTCGTTTGTCGCGGTTATAACACCCGCAAAGCGCAACTACTATCTAATCCATCTAATCTCATAAGTCTTTCCTCTCTTCGCACTCAACTCTTTTGTGCCTACAATCAAGTACCTGAATCCTCAAAGCGAAATACTTTCCCCTTCCTTTCACCCCCCTTCTAAGGCCTAGAGAAAATTTGATCTATTTCGATTGAAGATGCCGACTAAGCGGCCTCCGTGATGAAAATTCTGATCTTGTTGAGGGGATTTCTGGTGATTTTCCGATCGAGGATGGGCTCTCTTACTTAGAGCAAATGCTTGTTTGATAGTATGCGATGTGGTGGGTTTCTCCTGCGTTCGTGATAGTCAACGCTAGCTATTTTGCTCTGAAATATAGATCTGACTGTTCGGAAACGCTGGTTTGACACGTTAAATCGAGAACTCAAAAATACTGGAAATTGAGTCCTCAATATTCACACATGGAATAATAAGCAGCAGAATATAACTGTAAACTACATACAACGATCCTTCCGTCGCCCTACAGGTAATAATAATATAACAACCCAACCGAGGGAAAAAAAGATTAAACCCAGACATTGAGACTACTTGCAGTCGCACGTATGAATGTATATCACTTCTCAACTACATCATCAGTAGGTTTGCATCCGTACACGACATGACTGAAAGCAAACGCACGGAATCAGCGCAAGTCGGTGTCTCAGATTTAGGGGTGATGGTACTTACAAGTGGGCATACATGTGGGTATTCTTATTCTTCACAGCCGCCAAAGATTTGCGACAAATCTCGGTCACCTCTGCAGGATCTGTATTAAGGATTCTGGTGAGTGTGGCCAACGAATAGGCCTCGATCGCAGCCTCCATGCCAAACAAAGTCATGGCCCCTAGTTTCTTGAGTCTCTGATCCTTTGGCCACGGACCGAGGGGCTGTTTCACGTTCACAACTTGTATATCGACAAAGCCGGCCTTTTCCAATCTCGCCTTCAAGGTGATGTCTGTGGCAGGCGGACGCCCGGTCTGGGTTAAAGCCTTGCTTACCAGATCTACATTTACCTTATAGGCATTATCCTCGGTCATGGTTCCATCATCGCACTTGATTTCCGCTGAAAATTGTCAACATAACGATGTTCTGGTCAGCCGAGAGTATCAAGACTCACCTCCGGATTCCGCGAGTTCCACATACCCACCTGGCTTGGTGATACTTATAACCGGTTTATACTTAGTATGGGCATCATAGGCAGTATAGAATGGCAAGTTTAAAGTACCGGTAGACATCCGTGAGCAACTTTGGCCAGTTGCTGATTGATTGGGCCAGGTTTCGCAAATGAACGAAATCAAACGAATCCGGACGATATGTGAAGCCTAGCTCCACATCGTCTACTTCAAAACGGCTACGAACTAATCAGCTCTATAGCCAGAGAGGCATTGGAAAGGACTCACCAATTGGGTGGAACCCTAGTATCCGTGAGTGAAACTAGTCGAACATTATTTTATTTTAAGTGCAGAGCAATCATTGGCTTACCACTTTGGTTGAATTGGGCTTCCCCGATATTAGCAAAATTATTCGACACCGCTGGGAAGAATGATCTATTTCTGGGCGTCTAGAGGAGGAGGCAGGCTTACCTCAAATCCGTTCCAATGACTTCAGCTCCCGGATATGCGTCCGCCGTGTCTATTGCCCAAATACCGGTTCCACAGCCAACGTCAAGGATACGCTGGGGGTCCTTAAGTGGCGCTTTGTGCAACTGCCCGTCCAGAAGAACAAGCATGACTTCGTGGTGCATATCCAGGCGATCCTGCTCGATCTGTTTTTCCGTATTGTGTTAGTGGATTTCAAAGCCGACTCGCGTATATAGCGCACCTCATCTGTTGGCATCATATTCTTGTCCGGGCCAAAGTAGGTATGATATCGACGTCCATTTTCGAAAATATATTCATTGATCGATTCAGACAAACTTGCAGTGCTCGTGTTGTACCCCGAGCCTCCGTAGTCTGAGCCGTCGTTTGCAAGCTTAAATCCAGTAAGTTAGATACTACTTAGTGTGGGAGAGTTTCACAGTATACCAAGGCTTCGTCAACTTCAATTTTGGCGTCGGTTGGCATTACGGTGGTTGCTCGTTCAGATGCTCAGGAGATATCATACTTCGGAACGAGGGCAGCTTTAAATGTTCTCCTGGATCCTGGATTGGTTCCTTGATACTATTGCCTTAGTGGCAGGAGGTTCTTATCTGCATAGGATATCTGCCGCACAAGGCTGTTGGAGGTAACCTATTGACCCGAACTGTATATCATTGCATAACTGCATCATGCGGAGTCAGAACTCTGATTCTGATCTGTTACAAATATCATAGATAGGTCAGAGTTGACAAGATGGGCCAGGAAAACTTCCGGTTGGCTGGAAACTATCGAGTGATATGCATATCAAAGGAATACCAGGGCCTGCAACCAAATTTCTTTTGGGTGTACTTATCGATCTGACGATGCGCGGATGTCGCCGCGCCGAGACGCGGGTTACTACGCGGGTGGGGGTATTGTGGTACAGCTTGCGTGGTGACGAAGATCTTCTGTGGTTGGTCCTCCCGCTTCTGGTCGCGACTGTGGGAATTTAAGGCGCAGAGTTTGCCAATCATATGACTCAGAGCAAATAGTGCTTCATAATCACAATCAATAAGGAACAATACGTACTATCTGCAACTATTTGACTAGTATGAGTGAAGAAATCGGTGGTACCAACTGAAGGTATCGGGATGATGCCTTGGGAAGTCATATACATATCAGAAACTAGTTTTCGAGGTCGAGTTCGGGCTAATTTCCCGTGCTAAAACGCACAAAAGAACTCTACATACCAGACCCACCGGGAATAGATGTCTTATTAGTCCTACTGTAGCCTCGATCTGTGTGCTCGTTTCTGAGCGTACTAGAACTCTACATGGATCATAGTGTGTCACTCGTTGCATGATCTCAAGACAGTATGGCCATCCGCCCTTTGGATATAGTCACCTTGTACAGCATATTCACTGGTGTATTGCAAGTTTTATACAAGAATACAAACACCTCGAATATATAATTAAAGACATAACCAACCTGCAGCTTATACAACTAGATAATTTTCTATAGTCCAAAAACTCAATTGGTTTGCTGATGGCTATTTGAGTGGACAGATGCTCGAAGCACTTGAACAGGGACGGGTGGGCGAGTGCGGAATCGGCCCACCTCTCCGGCTGTGGAGATGCACCTGGAGATTTCCTCTGAACCCAGCTGACACTATCGGACACGGGCAACTGGCGTCAAGGTTGGATATGCCCTATTAGCGTGCATTTGCTGGATAGATTCAGTGGTGGAATCTGGGTTGGCTGATGAGTGAACGATAGCAGGAGGGGAGTACCCAAAGATCCTCAGAAAAGAGCAGCGCTCATATTTTGGTCCTACTATCTCTTAGGCCAACATTATTGAGCTAACGATCTGTTCTGACTAGGGCTTTAGTAGCGGAGAATAAGTCCCGTGGCTCCTTCGTATGCAATGGCTCCTCTAGCTCAGACATGTGCAGTTTGTTGAGGGCTGTAGTACTTTACAGAACCTCGAAGTGTCGTATCAAGAACCTACAGAATAGCCTGTAATGTTCCCCTATAGTATTCGACCCGAAGAGAGCATATCATAGTGCTCCGAGATATGCAAACTGAAACAGCCATAGTGAAGTAAATAGGATCCCCGGTGTTCTATGAGGTTAGATAGTGCTCTTCTTGAGGGCAATTTTGCACAAGACTGACTTAATAGGCAAATGGATGCGAGCAAGAGTGAGTAGACCGGGATTTCGGAAAGAATTAAGGTGGCCCTAAAGTACAATCACCGTTCATGGCCGTACACAGCCAAATTAATGCCGCGCACTAAGTCCCCGTACGCACCATATAGCACGGAATAAACCGTGCCCTCGTAGGATCGTGAACCAACAGTCCATGGCAATAATCCGCTGATGTCTAGTTGTAGGCCGCGTGATGCATCAAGCAATGTAGTGTAAGCGGACTTAGACGCGTCACCGATTATGTATCTGTTGGTATTAATGATGTCAGGGGTGCGCTCCGGCTGTGTTTGTTAACTAGAAGCGTCAGTGACAAATACCGTGCTATATACCGAACAAGATATGAATACTGGTGACACGGCAAACCGCTTTTGGAATCTCGTGCAGGTCAAATTTCGAAGACGATAGACCGGATATCCAGCTGCGGCGAAGCTCTTGAAGCGTATCTTTTGGCGTTAAAAGTGCACTTCGTGTTGTCTCCGAACCCTAGCATCGAGTACGTGACTATGATCGGCATTTGCCCTCTTGTTGCGTGGGGTTTCTAGTGAGTAAGGCATAGTGGCGGATTGTACATCCGGCCTAGGTCATCCGCTGGTTCTGATCCCCTTTCCAATGTACTTAGGTGGAATTGGAGACTAATACACGCGCTGCTTAAGTGTTGGGCTGGGTTTAACACTTGGGCGTTTAATTCTAGGTTAGCCTCGGTTGTCTGAGACTAGTCTCCCTACTAATATCGCAGCTGCTTAAGAAAATCTTTATCCCCAGCAGCGGCAAAGTGCGGAATTCCCTTATAGCCAACTGGTTGTATTTGTTGGTATGCAACTGACTCGAAAACTGAATAATCCTCTTGTTCCAGTCAGCCAGAATCCTATGTGGTATTGGAATTGGACACACAACGGTATGATATGTACACTTTGAAGTACTTCTCCGCTGTCAAAAGTACAGGAAGAAACATGGCGGTGCTCTTGGGAATACCTTGAAATTCAGCACTTTTGCTATTGCGGGGAAGCAGCATACGGTGTAATAATAAGCGAGCTAGGTGCAATAAGGAAATTAGACTCTAGACTTTTCTTTTCTCTAGGGAGCCCGAGTGGGTTCGTGTGTGGTGCTTCTATTTCTACAACCTATATTCATGCGCTTCAATTTCTCTGGGCTCAGTCAGGGCTCGTGGGTGTGTAGTGAGGCTTCATGATGGAGAGAATTCGTACAGGCTCCAAATAGTTTTGAGTGGGCTCGCCGCGGGCGTGCTACACATATGAGTTGATCGCTCTACCTCGTTCACAGCAATTACACGGCAATATAATGGCTTCTGGAACGGTGAGTCCTACTATCAGCTATGCATATGGTGGTGTTAATGGTTCTAGAGGGCAATTATTGATGAAACTTCTGAACTGTTTCCCATATTCTTGGGCTCCCTCTGGAGGGCCGCAACTACTATCCGCCTGACAAGGACCCTCTGGAGGAGACGACCTGGTAACCAACCGTTTGTCCAGTGGTAATTCTCGCCATTGGCTGTGCATGTGGTGAGTGCTAATGGTTCTAGACGGCAATTGTTGATGAAGCGTCCGAAGAGATAACCTCTCCATACGGGTCTGAATACTATCTTACAACGTGGTAAGCTGTAGACTAACTTGAGGAACCAGAAGCTGGCAATTCGGGGGGGGGAGCGGAATTCCACAACTTGCGGCAACGATGTGCCAGTGATGGTCATTCATCCGTCACTAGCGACCATGCTTCGGTGGCTGTGGGGAGGACAAGAACATCGGTAAAAGTGCAAATCTACTATAGACTGCGCTACGCGCAGTCTGTAGCAATCCATAGTCAATTTATAGACGTGGGCCTATGGAACTATATACAGCTAGCGGCCGATAGAGATGGGCCTATGCCAGTCTTTACTGCCAGCTAGTACTGTATACACTATGATACTACCATTGAGAGCACGCTTGAGAGAGCGCTTAAAGAGAGCCTTCAGGGTGATTAATGCTTTTCCGTGGGAAGCTTTGGGCCGATGGGGGAGTCTGTGGAAGCTTTGACATTGACGTAGCCAACCTACGTGTCTAAGTTCTAAGTGCTAGCTGGTACCGTAACTATCACCGTCACCACCACCATCACCATCACCATCACAAAGAAAGAAAGCATGAGTAGCCCTGGACCGAATGTGTGCGCACACATACGTCCAAAATCGATGGGAAGTAGACTGCAGATCCCACTGGAAAAACCGAGTCGGAGATCTGCTCTCCCCAAGATTCAATTGTCTACCTTTGCTCCAGAATCTTAGGCTGCAATTGTCAACACCATGACCGTGAGACATCGTGAGATCCTGTCGTGGTGGGCACGCTAAAGATAAGGTTTAGACTATGAAATCGACTGGCGTCATGATTTCGGCCATCCACTATACCCCGCCCACCATACTCCGCCCGCCATAGCCCGTCTGCCATAGCCCGTCTGCCACACCCACCCGCCACACCCGCCCACACAACCCGCCCGGTACCCGCTCTTCAGCGAGTCTCTGCATCCAAGCGCTTGATTACCTGCACTCAAGACCGCTTCTTGGGAGCGTACAGTTAAGCGGGCTGGGAGTGTGCAATCGAGTGCATGCGGGACTCGGTGCATACTTAGGAGTGTACTTATGAGCATACTTAGGAGTACAGTCAAGCGAGCTTGGGAGCGTGCAATTGAGCGTACTTAGGAGCGTACTCGGGAGCTTACTTAGGAGCGTATAGTCAAGCAGGCTGGGAGTGTGCAATCGAGTGTGCAATCGAGTGCAATCGGGAGCATACTTGAGAGCGTGCAGTTAAGTGAACGTAGATGCGTGCAATTGAGCGTACTTGCGAGCGTACTTGATAGCGTACAATAAAGTGCGTTTGGAAGCGTACAGTCAAGACACCCGCACGGACTATTACCCCTATGGAAGATGAGCCACGCATCACGGACCAGTTTTCGGGACCCAGATTAGGCGCCGAGACGAAGTCCTCCACAAGGCACACGCTCCCGAGGAGATATTCCCGTACTTTAATCGGGTTTATCCACCGTCTGGGTGTATGCACCGTACGGCACGGTGGATGCCATACTATCGGATTCTATCGCGGGTAGGAAACATCCCACTATCTGAAGAACCATACGGTAGATTTACCGCACGGATATCCGGGTGCTAGTTGTGTCTAGGACTCGGTTCATTGCTTCGCTATGGTACCCACACACACTTGACAGAACTTGAGGCGTTTTGATTCATCATTATTACAGTCCATTTGCCATCACACCCAACCTCCGTCCGCCGATAATATTTTCGTACAACTACCGCACGAGGAATTAGAACAGTCAATCGGGGCTTCAATAGAGTAGACGTGCCTGTCGGTACTCTCAAGGACGAGCACTGGGCCAGTATCCGCAGGTATGGTACCTGGAGGTTGGACGGAGGTCAACCGAACTATCGAAATCCCGATGTTTCCAGCCAGACAGGTAGCAGCAGCGTCAATCTGCAGCGCGTTCTCATTTGTAGCTGCGTTCGATTGGGGGGTTTTCGTTCGGATGGCCGCCGTCAACACGTTCTTCGCCCGGGGTTTTGCGGTCTTTCCGGTCGATCAACGGATCAGTTTCCTCGTCGAACAGGTGCTCTATCGTTATCGAATTCCTTGTTAGTTGCCGCACGAGACTAAACAAGGGAATTCCCGATCTTTCTTGTATTAAGACCTTGCATGTGCCAAGAGATGTCAAAAAGCTGCCATAGTCTCGAGCTTAGCCCCCCAACGCCTGGCACACGAAAGTCAAAAAGCTTATATCTCGGAATTTTAAACGACAGCTCTCGACTTTAGCCATAGGAAAGTCTCCTATACCTACAAAGATCAGTACTTCCCAAGCTTGCCTGTTGCCTACGATGCTACACTACACAACTAAGCATTCGCGAGGAGGAGGAGGAGGAGGAAGGTCTGATTCAGCTGCCTATCATCCTTCTCATTCTTCTTCTCGTCCTCTTCCTCCCTCTCCTTATCCACTTCCTCCCTCTCCCTCTCCTCCATCCTCCTCGACATCATCCCACACACAAACCGAGGCAAAGTCCGCTAGACCCCAACAACTCCACACAATATCCACCGCGTGGAGTAAATCTACTGGTCTGGGGGGTATATTTAACCTGCTTCCCTGATGCGTGTTGAGTTTCTTCTGACATATCACTAGACGCCTTTTGTCCACGCGAAGAATTGGCCACAGAGCTGTGGAGAGCCGCAAAACGACATCGGCTTCTTCATATCCGCAGTTCCCCCGCCAGCGGCAAGACGACATTACGAAAAATATTGTCGGCCCATATTAACATCAACGACCCCGATTACAAAGTGTTCACCTTGATTGGGTGGGAACGCCGCGAGGTTAAGGAGGCCGGCGGGTTTGTTGGCACACTCGAGTCGGCAACAAAGATGCCGTATTTGGAACTTGCGACAGAAACTTCTAAGGTCGTGATCTTGTTCGATGAAGCTCAAGATTCCTACTGGGATGAGGAGTTGTGGTTGGAATTCTTTAAGGCTCTCGAACTTGGAATGGGTCCGATTGTCATATTGTTCGCTTCATTCGGGGCTGACCAGAGAACGCCTGTCGGCACCATCAATACTGGAACACATCTGGTCATGATGCCTCAAATGCGGATTGGGTTGTACCCTTCAGCTGGATCACGGGTCGGGCTCCTCATGGGTGAAAATAAGGCTAAGGAATTGGTAACGAGAAAGCTTGCCGTCATGTCATCACATGAGATGGTTGTCGACGAAAGATTGATGAGGGATCTATATCTCATCACGGACGGCCACCGTGGCGCTTTGTCATCGCTCAGTGAAGAGTTATATGATGTATGTCTTATGTTACCGATGAGCATGATCGTCTTTGGGGTTGCAACTGTGACAGAAACTAATCTAATAGTGCACAGGCGTTCCAAGGCGAAGCACGTAGGGATCCTAATATCTCTTATGATGATGGTCTTGAAAAGTTATTCGCAGAACCCCTTCGATTGGCAAAGAATCTCGAATCGTCCAAATTTGGTCGGAGCCTTTATGCGAACCAAAACACCGCTGCGAACAACGTGCTCGAAATGATCCTTCGAACCGGATCCACTACCGTTGAACGTTGCAGACTCGCTAGAGCCACAGGTTTCGACCTGCTCACCGGTCTTTACGAATTACATTGGAGAGGAATGATCTATACCTTCAGTGTTCCTAAGCGGCCAGGCCGGGCCTGCAGGCTTTTCCGGCCGGCCTGGCGGCTTTTCTTGGCGGCCTGCAGGCTTTTCTTGGCGGACTAAGCCTAAACAGAATATTTTGTTCGAAAGATTCTCTGCTGCCTATACTAAGAAAGTCTCCAAAGTACGAAACATAAACCATATCCAACTCAATCATCGTAGCCCTGCCA
>Ga0307515_10002664_pt1 | contig 38267 bp, 59 predicted proteins | sample 17_EM_MG_FD_194513 | JGI IMG/M metagenome (GOLD analysis project Ga0307515, IMG submission 194513) | Populus trichocarpa ectomycorrhiza microbial communities from riparian zone in the Pacific Northwest, United States - 17_EM | ecosystem: Host-associated > Plants > Roots > Unclassified | place... | reverse complement strand
TCTCTACATTTAGATGAGTACGTACGTGCTCGTACCGTATATATATGGCCTTGTGGCCCTCTTAGATAGTTGAATCAAGCTTCTCTAGCAATCAGTATTTCAACAGATGATGTTACTGGTGTACATGTGCCGGAGACATGTTACAGGTCTGATACACGGTGCTGCTGCAGGAGCCGATGCCTCCTGTATATATCTCGAGTCTTTCTCCTTCTGTCTTCTCTGTACCATAGAATACATGCACACGGTTCTCCCCAACTTCCATATCGTAACAGATGAAAATATGGCTAGCAAGTGGTGTCCCATTAAAAATATCCTGTCAGCAGGTGATGCCATCCCAAGGTCATCTGCGGGTACAGTAATTGGATCTTGGCATTCGCGTAACGAAAAGTATGGTGGGGGAACCCTTAAATCGGTTTACCTTTGTCTCGTCCCCAGACTCGTTGCCGAGCGGGCTTGTGAGCGAGGTTCTGGTGGCTGGGTACGAGACAAGGTTTACCTAGTCATTCAGACTTTGGAAAACATAATGGCCTTTTAGGGGATGTGCAGCAGATTTTCGGTTTTCAGATCCCAAAAGTAGTCCTCAAATGCTTCAAAATAGACGCTAGCCCAACAAGATCACTTGGCTGCGATACTTATTGGCCCAATTGGGCGGAAAAACTTCAGGATTTAACCGCTTCTGTAATAATTTGGCCCTAACTCTGAGTCACATGACTTAATCTGGACATTCTGATCGGCGCCACCAAAACCCCACTCTACTTGACTCTAAATATCTCCACCACAAACACTAATTTGATTATGCTTTGAAGCAAGCACTAGAGGATGTATATCTATCACTGTACAGCCTTATTTATTTAGTAAGGTGTTGTTGTTTTGGACTAATAAGCGGCCTTAAGGTGGGTCTCGATCTTGGGAGAGGTGAACCTATTTCAGGGATCCCCCACCATACGGGACGAACTCTCTGGAAATTAGATTCATGACGCGTGATAAATAACCTGCACTAGCTTCTCTTGTACGGCTTAGAGTACGGGGTGTTAGTCGAATGGGACTCTACATGAATGCTAAGACTAATTTGTGCTAAACAGTCAGAGGGTTTTCTATGACGAACACGCTGAACTTCAAGCGCACCGAAACGTACAGTCGCGGTGACAATATACCTCGAGCGAAATCTCTTTACTATCTGCTGATGGTTGAGATCAATGGTAAAGTAAGGAGGATGTGCCCATAAAAAATACGAAAAGTCTTGGCGTTCTTGCAGAGCCCCATTCGACCAGCACCCCAGTAGAGTACACCACTGTTTTAAAGCTACGCTACTACTAAAACCTTAACAAACTACTATCAAGATCTATTGCTGAGCTATACTAGTTCGAAAATATGACATGTCCCACACTTCCTGCTCATAATTCGATGACAACTAGCGAAATTGAGAGTGCGGGGTTTTGCATTTGGTAAAACAGCGCATTGTGGATAGGACCGGTGTGGCAATATGAACTCAGTATATAGTGCATATACTCTATGTACGTCTGTAGAAAAAGATGTTATTTTACCAGCCTGGGTTAGACGTAAGCGCTGAGACCAAAATGGAGATTTTTGATAGGAATGAGCAAGGATAGCGTAAGAAAAGCAATATAGGGGAACGATAGGAATGGTGACAGCAACGTCATGGATAGGAATGCACCTACCAACTGGGCGGGGTAACATCGACAGTCTCATTCCTATCTTAGCCTCGGATAAAGGGATAAAAGGAACCCCTTCGCCCGGGAAACTTACATATTTTTTTTTCACCAAACGCCACCAAACCCCAACTTGCGTAGATGACCTATACTAGCACTGCCGACCCTCTTCATACCGACCCTGATTGGAGCGGATACCTAGCCAAACAACCTGACCGATTCGACGGCGGTACCTCCGATTACATTCACATGGTAGAGAATATGTTCGACATTATGCAGCAGACAACTGCGAGTAGTGATCCGGATGTCGAAACAAGTAGCGTCATCCAACACGCCCTGGATTTTTTTTGTTTTAATCATACTGTATTCACTCTACTTAGAGTATGACAGTCCCTTAATCCCCTCCGCCTCCAGGCTGGCCGGCTAGATGGCGGAGCTCTACTCCTGCTACCCGTCGTCCCCTTTTGATACAAAAAGAAAGAAAGAAAGAAAGAAAGAAAGAAGGCGTCTGACACGCCGGTCAACATAGAATACAAAGGAAAAGGGATGAAATCAAGGAGAGTTCGCAGGCTCTCATTCCTCTGCCCGTTGCCCGCTGGCTCTGCCTCCCCCATCCGTTTTGGGTGCTAACTCCCCAACATCAGTTGCCGCCAGGATGTCCATCACCGCTTTATCGCACTTCTCCACGGAGAGCAGCTCAGAGACTTGCATGTGTGGGCATCGGACTGCTCTCTATCCCGTTTCCTTCCCCACCTTGTTCCAGAGCGTTTCCTCCTGGTCGCTCCATCGGATGCAGTGGCGGAAGAGATGTTCCACGTCTGGGCTACCATCCTGCCTCCGGTAACACACCACTAGCTTACTTTGTCGTCTCGGAGTCCGAACTGTTTTAGGTACGTCCCCATTGGCGCATGTCTGCACTTCAGTCAGTATAACCTGGCTGCCCGAGGCTTCACACTGTTCATTGGGATGGGTCTCCTCCTTCCTGCTTTGCCTTTCAGTCGATAGCCGTGGTGCTTACTGCATTTGTCGGCCTCCCACCCAGCCATTGCCGCTGTCTTTGCTTCTGAGATTCGTCTGGTACTGTTCGCCGCTGAGGTGTTTACATATTCTCATACTGTGGCTGCTCGGCGGCCCTCGGTTGCTAGATTTGCTTGGCGATCTGCTTGGTCATTTCCGGGGATGCCAGTGTGTCCTGGAACCATGTGGATTTCTGACTCCATGCCGGCTTGGCGGAGATTCCATGCTCATTGGCTTATCCCCTGGCAAGGTGCTGCCCTGACCCAGGTTCCAGGTGCTCCGTTGGTCGAATGGCTGCTTTAGAGTCGGAGAAGACTGCTATGTTCGTTACTCCGTCTGTCTGCAGTGTGTCCCATTTCAATACTGACTCCCAGAGTGCGAGTCCTATGGCCCACAATTCTGCATCGTAGACCTCCATTCGTCCAGCGCCGATGTGGCTGCGGAATGCTTCCCTGCCGTCTCTGTACCTACATTCTACCGTGGGTCCCACTCTGCCATTATCAGATGGCGATCCATCCGTCCACCAAATCCGGACCCCCGGACCCACTTTTGCCTGCATCTCTCTCACACAGCATTTCGCATCTCGCTTCTCCACTGCATCATCAATCAGTATCACAGTCTTGACCGCCGGTTCTTCGTCAGGGCGGGGCCAGTGCATCATCTCCGCCTTATGGCCTCGTTAGTCCTCTTTCTTGATGACTCTGTATATTGGTGCACCAGATGTGGGGTGCTTGTACGTCTCCTTTTGCTTTGGGTCTTAGCATGCACTTGCGAGCCTCGCCGCGAAGCTTTGCTGCATGGAGTCGGGGACTCCTGGCGCAGGTCTCAGCCCTGGATCTCTCATGAGCGGACCTAGTGGTGTCGTGGGCAGGGCGCACAGGGTTGACCTGGCCTGCCGATTCAGGAGGAGTTGAGCATCCCCTTGTCTGCCAATTTCTTTCGGGTCTCACCATAATCCGCTGCCTTCTAGTGTAACCACTGGAATGCAAGCTACCTGAATGGCTCTGACTCCCTCCAGGACGATTTAGTGTATCCTCATCAGAATGCGCAGTCGGGCGTCTGCTGCCCTGGCCTTCTTTATGCAGCGGTTGTGATGCTCTCTGAACATTGGGTGGGCATCCATCCATACTCCCAGGCACCGTGTTGCTTTGTAGTTGAACTGGACAAAGCCGTCTCCCACCTTGCTTTTTGCTGTGTGTTTTGGCCGGAGGGGCTTCTGGTGGCCTCTCCTGCATGTGAAGCGTGCTGCTTCCGTCTTCGCAGTGTCTACTGGAGGTCTCGCCATCTTGCCCACTCGAAGCTCTCTGCTGCGCAGGCTTCGGGTTTCCTCACCCCCTGATTCCCGTCCTGTCTGGTTGCTACCCATCCAAGGTCATCTACAAAGGAGAGGCCTTAGACACCTTGCACTCACTCTTCCACAGACTGTATTAGCCCCGCGGTGTGTATTGCGAAAAGGATCGGTGACACTGGTGAGCAGTGTGGGACGCCTGCTTCCACATGGTGGGTTTGCAGGATATTGCCCTCGATTACCATGTCTGCTGTGCTGTCCGGGAGGATGCTCTCGGTCCGTCGTATATGGTCTCCATATATCCACTTGGCTTTTATTGCATGGATCAGCCTCCCTCTCGCTAAGCTTGGACATGCTGTCTTCATATCGATTAGGAGGACACCCGTGAGCTTATCATCATTCCATTCCGAGTGCGCTCTGTCGACTATGATGGCTGCCGTGAAGATATCCGAGCTTTTCTTTCTGCAGCCCAACTGGCCATTGTGCATGAGTGCTCTTCTCTCGGCCTCTTCTGACAGCAGCTAGGCGACTACTTTCTCGATGACGTTTCCCACGCAGCCGAGCAAAGAAATGGTTCGGGACAATTTCAGCTTTGTATAGTCCTCCCTTCCTGGTTTCCGAATCACCGCCCCGCTCCCATACTTTCAAATAGTTGGATGACGTCCCGTTCAGACCGTTGCTTTTGTGAATCCTACGACAATCGTTTTACTCCAGCCCGAGAGCAGGCGTATGGCTCCGAAAGAGCGGCATGTCCGGGCCTCGGGCTGTGTTGACCAATTGCGAGAATAGGGCTCGTTCGACTAATTGCTCGGTTATGCACTTGTGGGCTTGGTCTGCTCGGGGTATGCTGTAGTACTGGTCGCCATCGTTCACTGCGAAGGATCCTCCTCCGAGCATTTTCACCATTTCGGCCATGCTATTTGCTTGCTTTCCACCTCAGTCGGTCAACGATCCCAAAGTGGCTCCCGCTCGAGGGTTGGCGAACTTTGCTGCCCGCCCGACTACGCTCCCCTTCAGGTTCAGCAAGTTCTTGTTCCCAATGCGGCTATTGGACTGGCAAATCGACCTCTGCAGTTCCGCTTTTGCGTGCAATGCCGCTTCTGCCCTCCTCCTCCGTCTCTTCTCTCTCCCTAATGCGCTTGTTCTCTGCGCTATCTTACCGTTCCATCACCACTTTGACCGGGCGCAGATTCTTATTTTCTTCGCTTTGGCATGCAGGACCTTGCTCAGTGTTTCATGACACCATTCTGCCTCCCGCTCTACCTTGTCCCCCGTGCACTCCTCTTCTAGGCGAGCTCTCTGCCCCCCCACTCCTCCCACAGCGTCTCTGCTGCTTTCTCGTCCTCTTTTGATATGGTGGCCAAGTTCCATCCTATGAGCTGCACGTGGTCTGGCTCTTCCTGCTTATCGACGCTGATCTCCCACTCGATCACCATGTGGTCAGAGCCTGTGGCGTGCCTCACGTACAGTATGGTCCATCATGTGATCAGTGGCTGGCTAACGTCAGTTTTATTGTCGACCCACCTTCCACACTGTTCCTCGCACAGCGGTGAGTGGGCTGGTTGTCATTTCCAATCTCCAGTCCGTACTCATCTATAATCTCCTCCCAGAATGTCCCATTGGGTTGCACCATGCATCTTGGATGACACCTGCGGCCATGTGCACAGAAGTCGCCGGCGATTTATCGGCTGCCTGTCTGTCGGATGATTCTATTCCAGTTTATGTTCCTTGCTTGTGTCTCCCCGGTCCGCACGTCTCTTTGATCATAAATATTGATTACCCTTGTCATTTTCTGTCCTGTTCTTTTGACATCAGCCACAATGACATCATTGTTTGCGCCACTGCTCAGGTAAGTCCGTTCGTCAATTGCCAGGCCGCTCCCCTTGCGCTCTGCCGTCCAAACTGTCTGTCGTTTCCTATTCTCGTACGCTGAGTGGCTGATTCCAATGCCTCCTCTTTCCTCCGGCGGCTCATGAAATATTACAAAATATGCCTTCTGTTGCACTCCCATTACCAGCGCCACCGTGGTCCAGGCATAGAACCTGGCGCAATTGTGCCGGACTGCTCAAATCATTGGGGGCAGTGGCTCACATTTCGATCTCAATCTCCCCCGTGGTCTCAGCCATCATTACCTCTCTCTCCCTCTTCGCCCCCTCCTTCTCCCATGTATCATCGTTATTTTCGTTGGCCATTGGCTCCCCTTCATCAGCAACAACTCTAATTTCCGTCAGAAACACCCGTGTGTTCCGGACGGCTCTGACGGCTCTGACGGAACCTCGTACACTCTGACGGAGAATTACATGCTGCCCGTCGCCCAGGCGATGAGTGCTGTTGCACACGTCCTACTTTACTTTGTGGTGACGTTTACGCATCATCGGAAGGACACGTGTGTTACACTCTTCGCAGGGGCCGCAGTTATGCTGAAGCCCTTTACCCAACTCCTGGCGATGTTAAATCATAGCTACTACTTATCGTTCAACGATTTTCAAAACTTATGCATTCAGTTTGTATTCTCATCTATGTATCTATGTATTGATATAGCTAATATGTACTCCCCATCGCTCACTCCACCTCCGTTACCCCTGTATCTCCGTACACCCGCCGTCGCTCATTGACGATGTACTTGCAGGCCATGATCGAGCCAGTTGAGAGATGCACTTGGAGGCCGAGATCGAGTGAACTCAGTGATACACTCCGAGGCCGTGATTGAGCGAGTTGAGAGATGCACTTGGAGGCCGAGATCGAGTGAACTCAGAGATACACTCCGAGGCCGTGATCAAGCGAGTTTTGTGATGCAATTGGAGGCCGTGATCGAGCGAGTTTGTAGATGCACTTTGAGGCCGTAATCGAGGGAATTTGGAGATGCACTTTGAGGCCGTGATCATGCGAGTTTGGAGATGCGATCGGAGGCCGTGATTGTGCGAACTTGGAGGCCGTAATCGAGTGAGTTTGGAGATGCACTTGCAGCACGCTATGATCGAGGGAGATTAGAGGAGTACTTGGAGGTGGTCGATCTAGAGGCGGTCGACGGGAGGCGCGCCAGGTGCTGAGACTCTATTCATCGGATAGTTAACTCGAAACCGTGGGAATGAGCTCTTTTGAAATTGAGAGAATGAAGGAACGACAGATAATTTTAGGTGTATGCTGTACTCGGTGTATGCTGCACTCGGCGTATGCTGCACTCCGTGTTAACTCATGCTGATGACATGGAGAGATAGAGAGCAATGACTTAACTTTGTGTTCTTGCAATGATGGTAGAGTTGTGGACGAGAAAGAGAGAGATGGAGGATAAAGATGAGAACGATGTGGAGGATACGAGCGGACCAGAGAAATCAGGGGTACAACTTGCCTGATTCGGTTTAGAAGACCTCGTATCGGTGTAATTACCCGCCGGATCGGGACTCGTACTTGCTGTATCTGGGATGGTAAATTGACTCGCACATGAAATTCTCTTAAGTTCCAGTTTCTCATGATGATTTCTCCCATCTCTCTCTTTCTTGTGCTCAACTCGACCATCACCTAAGAACACAAAGTTAAGTCATCCCTCTCTATCTCTCCATGCCATGATCATGACTTAACACCGAGTACAGCATACATCAAGTACAGCATCATCCCAAGATCGACAGCCTCCCTCCAAATCGACCGCTTCCATGTACTCCTCCAATCTCGCTCGATCATAGCCTGCAAGTGCATGTCCAAACTCGCTCGATCACGGCCTCCCAGTGCATCGCTCAGTTCACTCAATCTCGGTCTCCAATTGCATCTCCAACCTCGCTCGATCACGGCCTCAAAGTGCATCTCCAAACTCGCTCGATCACGGCCTCCCAGTGCATCTCTGAGTTCACTCAATCCTGCCCTCCAATCTCCCTCGATGATAGCCTGCTGCAAGTGCATCTCTAAACTCACTCAATCACAGCGCGGAGTGCATCTCTGAGTTCACTCGATCTCGGCCTCCAAGTGCATCTCTCAACTCGCTCGATCACGGCCTCCAAGTACATCGTTAATGAGCGACGGCGGGTGTACGGAGATACAGGGTCAACGGAGGTGGACTGAGCGATGGGGAGTACATATTCGGGAGACCCCGGGGTAGATAGACATCATCTCATTTTCATCTCATCTGGATCCACGCAATTGCGTGGAATCTCACGGCCAGGTAGTATCATGTCTTCTCACTTTCTTCCTACGCTCCTTGATCTAGAACCGGTCTTTCACACAAATTCCGTTTGGATGTCGCGAGAGGTGTCGCGGAACGTCGACAGTGGGCTCACTGCCGTCTAGCTCAGTCGTATCACTACAATGGCCTCCAAGTGGTGCATCTCTCGGTGCTCTCAATTGGCGTCTCCAGGTGTTCCTCCGATTATGCTCGAATACCATCTGTGGCCAGAATGACCGTATGTATATATATAGAGATACTTAAATAATGCTTGCCCTATTATGAGGTAGCGAATCTTGTGACTGTAACAAAGACGAATATGATAGACGAAATGCCTTGTGCTTATGGAACCCTGCATGTGGCTTCCGGACCGATTGACATTTTGCTGATGTACCCAATGAACCCATTCCGACGTATGGTCACAGTTGGCCACAACGCCACAGTGTTCTTTTACAATAGGATACCGACAGAGCCAGAAGAAATGGTGAAACTGCGATCGGAGGGCGATATGCAATGCGACGCATTGTTTTGGCGCTGGGCGCGGTGTAGTCTGCCACCGGGGTGGCTCTGACGGCTCGGACGGAGCGCGTCCACTCTGACGGAGTCATTCCGCCGGGACGGAAATGTTTTTTGCTGATGTTCATCGTCTCGTATGCCTCCCGCCTGTCTGGTGCCCAGTGCTACCCTGTTGGCCGCAGTCACTCCCCTTGTGGATGCTTGTCCTGCTCGACAGGTTCTGCTGCTCTGCCGCGCTGCCCTGGTGGGTTCAATCTACTTCACGCAGCTATTACTGAACGCAATATGATTTCATATGCAGTTGGGGCACGTCTCCAGCGTGTGACCACAGAGTGATCCATACTTTGCTGTGCACCCCACCAGGTTGCAGCTATGGTCGCTTGTCCGGTGATGACCTGAGCAGTAGCCACACGTGGGCTTACTGCTGCATATGTTCTCGATGTCACCTTATCCAAAGCTGAGCTAACATCGCCTGTCAGGGCACCAGTTCATGTATGTTTCGACTCGGTACCATACTCCGGCCGCCTTGATGTCTTTCTTGACCAAGCGCTGTGCCACCTGGTTCCCCTTTACGACAAAGACTACCAGTGATGCTGCAATTTCTTCGTTATGCCTTCTCTCCCTGATGGGGCGGGGGTGTAAGGGCACATATGCCTGCGTTCGGTCTCATAGGTATTCATATGATAATTATAGAAATACGGTTGCAAACATGGATGGGAGTGATATTATGGCTAGATGTATATAGGTAAGATTATCGCTAGAGATCTAAGGCTCGTCGCGAGCCGACTATATAGAATGGTCATTACCCGGCCCTGGGTCACGTGCCACCGTTACATCATCCCTCTCTGTAAGAGCAGACCTCCTGGGCTGCATAAACTGTACAAGGGAAAAGGAAAGGAAAGCATTAGACAATCATGCGGCGTACATGCTCGTACAAACCGAGCGGTCCCGCTACCAATAAGAACCGTTCAGGGTGCCCTTTCGGCGGATCCGGCGCACGGGAAAACTGCACCTCCCATTGACTGAGATCCGGAGGTGGTAAAACCCGTGCCGACGCCATTTATACCAGGCCGACATCCAAAGAAGTAATAAAGTATGGAGAAGAGAAGTGAAGAAACAGAAGAAACGAATGCCCAATTGATAACTTTCCTCTGGAGAATATATCTTGGAGCCGGTGATCATCAGTAAGAGGCATTGACTCGGTAATCGTGTTTGGAAGTCCGCTTCGGTGACCATCTGGTGGACTTCATGGTTGCGATTTCAACAGGCGGCCTCAGTAGAATCTTGTTTGACTTCGTGGACTTTGCCGGTCCACTTCTCCGTAGACTTGTAGGTGCGTGTCTTGGTAGACTGCCTCCCGGTGGGCTTTTGACTTGTCGGTAGGACTTGATCGTGTAGATACGGCTATCTCCCGCTTTTGAAAATTCGTTCCTCCGTCGATGACGTCATCATCATATGGATTGTCGTTTCCCATTGTGGCTCGGTAGCAGTTCAACTTGGATCACCGAATTGGTATTGGGATTGATTGGTGATTCGATAAGTCATTTGGTTCAGACTATCTTCCTTCGGCTTTGGTCGTCCTTCTTTGTAGCCCGCTGTCCAGTGACTACCCTGACTTGCTCTGCTTGTTGACTTACCGTCCGATGAGACGTCCCAATGCGCACAATCTCGATGTCATTGCAACGGCTATGCCTTGTTGTGACTTGTTATACCTGTTCACTTACTGTCGTATGAGGCGCCCCACTGCTGTCAATCTCGACGTCATTGCAATGGCGCCTTGTCGTGACTTTGGGCAATGATGTGAGGTTTCGCTCCTGGCATTGTCATAGTGGTTGGTTGTCATATGTGACTTGCTGGTGACCATTTGAGGGTGGTAGAATGCGCCAATTGCATTAGGTGTGGGCGGTATGTCATTGATCCATATATAACGTTAGCTTCACACTGGGTGGTCATACTCACCGGGATAGGAGCGCGCTTCTGCTCTCGGAAAGCAGCTTTGCTTATGCGGATTCCGCATTTGTCAATTCCGCATCTGGTAGGACCTCGGTGGACTGCTTCTCCGTAAAAGTCATTCGGATAATAGCTGCAGTGCGTTCTTGGTCCACTTCCCTCTGGCCATCTCGGTAGGCTGTGTCGGTAGAATATCTGTTTGTTTCTCAGTAGTCATTTGGTAGGCCTCTGGTGAGGTGGTTCGGCATTCAGTTTGGTATGCCATTCGGCGATAGTTTTTCATCCTTCGGTATGCCATTCGGTAAGCCTCTCGGTCAGTGGCTTGGTACGGTAGCGCTCTAGGTATTCCTCTCATTCGATCTCCATGTGAAGTCCTTCCGCAGTGGAATCTGTCCCTGTGAGATCTCGGTCATTATCTCATGGTAGTTGTCTCGACTGTCTCTTGTGATGCCATTCGGTAGACTAATCGGTAGACTATTGAGTACGCTTGGTGGTCATTTTCAATCTCCTTCGGGACCAATTGGGTAGCCAAGTCAAGTCGTTTGGTATCGCCTTTGGAACTGCTTCGGTTGCCATACTGCACTTGTTCGGCATTGACCAGGCTCGTTTGTTCCTGATGGATTTGCAGGTCTACTGGACGTCCATCATATGCTAGGTGAACTTATTGTCCCAGATCGTGGGGTTCGCTCGCTGGCTCTCCTCCAGGTGTGCTTTTCGATTCATCTCTAGGTGTGTTTATCATCACTTGACTGCGTGCACTTATTGTGGTTCTCTGAGTAGACTAGTCGATTAATGGTGCTTCTTTCCTGCACTTGCGGGACGGTAATTGTTTGCGGTAGGGGTTGTTTGAGATTCAGGCACGGTGATCCCCCACTGTTGAAAGTCGTGGCTCCGCCGGTGACTAAACTCGTATAGCTCCGATTGGACCATTGATTGGAAGGGCTGGGTTCAGAAGTCAAATGCAGCCGTCAATTGTCATCGTAGTTGTGTAGCTTGGGATCGCCGAGCCTGAGTCGGGATCTTATTCGGAATGGTAATGTAACTTGGAAACAGATATGGCATTGTAATCCATATTGTAATCGTCATTGTATTCGGCATTGTAATCGGCACTGTAATCGGCATTGTAATCTCTGCCCTACAGTACTTTATTTGGTCACTTGAATAGTAGTCGGGATTGTACTCGGTACGGCAACACAGCGGGTACATATATCTGCATCTTGGCACTCAATTGCTAGTCTCGTAGATTGTCATCGAAAGTAAGTATATTAGATAGCGTAGAATTCTACATATCTTCCTCTATGTCGCCCTAGTCAAAGATTGATTGTCATCCATCTCCGAGCATCTGCAGGGTGGGCATATTGGCGTGCATCAGTCCAATTCACATAGTCTCAATGATAACTTCTTGCAGGGATGTCGTCTCTCGTAACTGGGACATCATCTCATGTCCGGGCAACCAATTTCTTGTTAATTCTTCGGCGGTCATAAGCGGGCACTTCGCTCTCAATTGTCATTTGTCCTCAGGGTTATGTCTGAACTGCTCCATCAATGTTAGCGAACGAATCAACAAAGGATGGGAGTGGTGGAAGGCAAGATCCGGGAGGCATTGTCGTTAATGGTTCGCCCACACAGGAGCCAAGCCCCGCCGTCCAGTCACTTCATTCGGCTGTCGGCGAGCCGGCAGCAGTTAGTCAAGAGTCTTCTTTGAGGGGCTCTTCTGCCGCAACTACCGCCGCTGGTCTATGCTAGTCGCGTCCAGCACTTGGGTCTGTATCACCTGGGGAATCCAAGGTGATGTCTTCCAAAGTCACTCCCAGCAGCCCTACGCATTCCCCAGTCTGTTGGGCAAATGCTACGACAACTTCAATGCTACTTAGAAGATTGTCGAATGCGGTTGCTCCATTGGTCTGTATACCCGGACCGAGCCCCAGAAGCATGTCATTGAGGGGATCTTATTTCTGCTTCTAAGACCTTCGTTGCTACTGCCGTAGTCATCGGTGTCCTTCCTCCGCTCCACTCGCACTCGGTGTTCGCAGGGAGTCAATCGAGCCCAGTCCATGTCAGGATTTTCTTTGGGAAACCATGGTAAGCCAAGTACTAAATCGTATGCCCGAATCGGCACGACTAGCACCTCTGATATGTCTACCAGTGTGAGATAGTCCAAGTACTAGACTGTGATCCGCGTCTTCCGGCTGTCCTTTGCATGTTGCATCACACCTGCGGTCAGGGAGAGGGTGACGATGCGTGCCGCCTGATGTGGTATTCCGAGCCGCTTGAAAAGCCTCGGTATCATACCGATGCTGGTTGCGCTACCGTGGACAATAGCCCGTGCGAATTGCATCTCGACACTTCTGAGCGGTATTGTACTTCGTGAACTATGTTCGCCGAATCCAGTGTTTCGGTGCTGTATAGATCCTGACTCTACATTTTCTTCCACAGTCGCCATTGGTGCCTGCGCTGGCAACTTTCTCTTTATGCGGGCTGAGTGTCGAAAGCTAATTGGCGCTTGATGTGTTGATTGCCGCCTCGATTGTCCATAATACTTGTTCCTTGAGGTCATCATAGTCAGCGTAGTCGGTCTGCGAAATTGTGTCGGTCTTTGAGCGTACATGCACTTCACTGCGCAATGTATCGCCGCAATAAGTTCTCATCGATTAGGTGAAATCTTCTCATCCCCAATGTCCTGCAATCGTAGACTGTCTTCTCCGTAAGTGCACTTTGCATGGGCTGACATTCGTGGCGGTAAGAGAGCGTGATTCGTAGGGTGTCACCTCCGTAAGTGCACTTCCTTCATGGCAGATCCTCCTCCGTAGGTATGAGTAGCCATAGGTTGGCCGTAGAATGCTTCTGCAACCGGGCTTCTTCAAGGTTGCTAGAGCTGTGGTTGTACACAGAAACTGGGATAGGTGCACATCGCTCAAATAGAAGGATTGTAGTCGTAACTATGCTGACTCGGAAATCCTCTCTTAACTTCGCCTTTGGTGTTCGATATTGCGGCATTCAGGGGAATGGTCACTCTGTCTACTGTAGGTGCTTGGGGTGATGATCGTGCTCAATTGACTTGTAAGAATGGTCATGGACTCATGATCATCGTCTTCAATGTCGGTGACGTGGGTCTCCAGGGGTGCAGTCGCAACCTCTCTGGTGTCCGTGGTCATTTGGAGCCATTGGAAGTAATTGATGTTATCTTGAACTCATCTGGATCGATCGTATGCGATTTTTTTCATTGGCTGGGTCGGGTCCTGTACTTGGGATAATAATCGTCTTCTGTGCCGGTGACGCGCCTTGTGCGTTAATTCATCTAGGTCTTCTATCCGCTGCCATTAAGAGCTCAATTGAATGATGGATCGGTCGCCTCTTCGTGCTGCGCGGTAAAGATCCTTCGATATCTCGATCGGAGGTCAGTATTCTGAATTGTTGACTCCATGGTGTCGGGTCGGACAAGGGGTAAAACTCGTCAACTCGTAATCCTGTGAGCGAAACGTATCCGTTTACTGACAAAGCGATAATGGTGTAAGGGCATGTATGCCGGCGTTCGGCCTCACAGGTATACATACAGTAATTACAGAAATACGGTTGCAAACGTGGATGCGAGTGACATTATGTGTAGCTGTATATACGTAAGATTTTCGCTAGAGATGTACGGCTCGTCACGAGCCGACAATATACAATGGCCGTTACCCGGCCCCGGGTCATGTGCGGCCGTGACTGTGGAATCGCCAGCCACCTCAGTTCGGCCGCGATTGCTATGCCTTCATTCTCCACTTCGATCTCCTCTCGCATATTCTGCCGGGCTTCAGTGCCTGTTCCCATGTTCTGTACATGAGGCACTCAATGGATGTTCAGTCTTTCCCAGGACTCATTCTCTTCGACGTTGACGACTCCTTTGTCAACAGTCCTCGCTGCCATGATGATGATATCGACGTACTGCAGGGTCATCTCTGCTGTCGCATTTTGGTGCCTGATTGCTGTGATCAGGCCCTTAGCATTCCATCTTTCATTCATGATCATACTGTGGGCTGGAGCCTGCTCATGGAAAACCACACTGTTGATCGCGGACGCGATTTCATGGTCCATGTTATGGGAGAGTGGCATATTATTGTCGCTCCTTAGGATTATACGTCTGTCTGCGAAGCTCGAGCCTGTCGTCCAGGCTTTGGGTGGGCCAGCCGGTTTCTTTTGGTTTCGTGGTGGGACTGTCTCCCACCGTCTGGCCAGTATCGGTAGTGATGATGTCACCACACTTGGCGTCGATGTGGGTCTCCGCATCGGCGTCAGCGCTGCGGTTGCTGTTGTTGTTTAATCATACTGTATGCACTCTGATTACATTATGACAGGACCTAAAAACCCCCTCCGCCTCCGGGTGAGCCGGCTAGATGGCGGAGCTCGCCTCACGCTACCCTTCATCCCCGCTGATATATATGATAGTTGAACGAAAGACCAAAGCAAAACCAACCCGAACACAAGGAGAGTAATGGACAGAAACAAAATGACAGACTATAACTGCGCATCGCCGCCTCCCCGCACATCAGCTCATCTCAGCGCCTCCTCCATACCGTCCATCATTTGGGTGGGGAACTTCCCGACGTCAGTAGCCGCCAGGGAGTCCATCACTGCTTGGTCGAACTCTTCTAGCGAAAACAGCTCAGAGATCTGCATGTGTCTGCATCGGCCCGGTTTCCAGCCCGTCACCTTTCCCACCGCCTTCCATGGTGCCTTTTGCTGGTCACTCCACCAGCTGCAGAGGCGGAAGAGGTGTTCGCATGTCTGGGCTGCAGTCCTGGCTCTGCCGCCGCACCACCGGCTTAAGTCGTCCTCTTGGTGGTTGAATCATTTCAGGTAGACTCCAGTGGGTGCATGGCTGCACTTTAGTCTATACAACCTGGTGGCCAGTGACTTCACACTTGTCATCAGGACAGTTTCTTGGTCCCCGTCTTGCCCTTGAGTCTGTAGCTGAAGCACCGGCTGCACTTGTTCGCCTCCCACTTCGCTTTGGAGGTTTATGTTTCACCCGAGAATGGTCGAGCTCCATTCGAGGCCGAGGTGTATGGCCGCTGTATCGCTGTGCATCTGCCTGCGTCTTCGGCGAGGTTCGCCTGCCAGGCCGGGTCTTTATGTGCGGGGATGCCGGAGAGTCCCGGGACCCAGGGGATTTCGGTTACAATGCCATGGGCGAGGAGAGCCTGCGCTGTCCGAATAATCCACCTCACTAACCGCTGCCGCAGCCACGGCGCAAGGTGTGCCGTACGTTGAATCGCCGCTTGTCAGTCGGAGAATACTGCCACTGTTCTCACTCCGTTCTCTTGGGGTCTGTCACTTGATTTGACCGTCTCCCCGAGCGCTAATCCTATTGCCCACCGCTCGACATTTAAGACCTCCATACGTCCGGTCTCCAGATCACTGAGGCGGGTCCTCGATTCATTACCCTGCTTGCACACTACTGCTGCACCCACTCGGCCGCCTTCCGAGTGTGACCCGTCTGCCCACCACATCCAGACTCCTGCTCTGACCTTCGCATCCTTCACTCTGGGCCAGCGCTGTGTGGCTCTCCACGCTGTGCTTATGTCATCCAGTATCACAGTTTCAACCACTGGTTCTTTGTCTGGGGACGGCCAGCTATTGCATTCCGTTGGGTGGCCGTGTTCGCATTCTTACTCCACTACCCATGATGTCAGTGTGTCGGACGAAGGGTCGTCATGCAGCTCCATCAGTTCCCTGCTGCCTGCGTTTGGTAGCCTTGCTGCTAATGGTTGTTGTCAGGAGTCGATGATCACCAGCGCGGGTGAGAGCCCTGACTCCCTCATTAATGCCCCCCTTGGGGTTGTAGGCAGCGCTCCCAGGATGGACCTGGCTTGCCAATTGAGTAGAAGTTGGAGGTCTTCTTGCCTGCCTACTTCTTTGGGATCCCACCAGTGCTCACTGCCATATAGTGCGACTGCTTGGACCCAGGCTACTCGGACGGCCCTTACACTTTCTGGTACAACTCTGTATGTCTTTGTGATGGTTCTGAGTCTCGCTTCTGCTGCCCTGGCTGCCTTCATGCATCGGTAATGGTGCTCCTTGCATGTCAGGTGTGCGTCCAGCCGGACACCCAGCCAGCGCGTCGCCTGTTTGTTGAACTGTATGAACCGGTTCCCGATCATTATCATCGCTGTCAGCTTTGACTGGAGGTATTTCTTGTGGCATCACCTGCGTGTAAATTGCGCCGTTTCCATCTTTGCCGTATCAAACTGTAGCCCTCGTCTACTTGCCCACTCGATGCTCTTCGCTGCAGATCACTCTGGTGTCGTGACGACATCAGTAGTGTTAGCAACGGGTCCGGGTAACCTGCCAGCGGTCCGGGTTTGGACAGGAAAAACAGTTCGGTTCGGTTCCAGACCCGTCCAGAAACCAGACTGGAAGCCTCTTGGCGGGCCAATCCCGGACCCGTACCCATCGACCCGCGACTTTTCCCGGGTTTGGCTAGACCCGTCGGTTCCAATCTCCGGTTCTAGTTTTGGGGTTTTTCTATTTATGGTCGCATTCACATATCCCACTGTCTTGTGCAAAATGTTAACTTTGGGACATCATTGTCTTTGTTTGTTTTATTGGCTGCCTGTATAATCAAAACAAGCAGTGACATGCTCGCTGCTACATTATGAAGTTCAGTGTGAACGATTTTTCGTCTTGCATCATTAGTAAGATTTGAGGTACAGAACAGCCATATTGACAGTTAAGGCAGTCATTTACCCGCAATTGGATCAGTGTGCACCTGCTACTGCACAGACAACATTTGGTGAGCTGATGGAGATTCATGGTAGTGAAAGCAGAAAATCGCAATGCCACATGGAACTTCACAAACAGAAAGAAGCCATCTCAGATTGGCATCCAGGGAACCACGGCCATACATATACATATCGGCTCGTATGCCGAACAAGGTACTCAATTCGTCACCGATACACAAATCGAAGCCTGTTAAACCCATAAGCTTTTACCCCTGAATGTAACCTCCCTAGCTAATTACCATACAAGAATTGGATTCAGATGAACATATTGTAGTGGCTCGTTTGTCATCAGTACACTATCTGCACAATTCGCGATTATTGGGGACCCATCTCCGGGAACAGTAATTGGTGTACACATTTTGCCACATATCAACATTTTTTTGATTTCAGTGTCCATATTGTGAGACATGATAATTCGTCTGTGCATGTGCAAGGGTCATACGGGCCATACGAAAGTTCTAGACTCCAAACTGACTTGATTGACAATTGATCAACCCGATATCGTCCTGCCTCTTACAAATAAGTGAGAACGCGCAATCTACATTGGAGACAAAATTTACTAACAACATTTGAGTCAGGGATGGCGTACCAGTCAGAGAAGGAGCGGTCAATGCGCAACGCGAATCTGTATGAATGCCGACCACCATGTTGGATTCATTCATACATCCAACTACGTCACTCACAGTTCAGACCTGGTGCACATAGTGAACATTTTGAAAATTGCTTATGGAAGGTCATGAAAATCGAGGAGAAGAAACTGCATAGGGCAAAGAGCGGAAGTTGGGCTATAATAATGAAAAATAAGTGAATGGATCTACATGCCGTAAATTGGCAGCTGAAAGCGCTGGCATAGGACACCGCTACATTATCCATCGCTCAGAGATCATGTGCATCGGTGGATCAGACATTGAGACTCCACAAGGCTTTTGGATACAACTGAGTATTTATACAAATTATAAATCGGCTGTCAATAATGACTATATGATCATTTGTACAAAATTATTGACCATACAACAACTTTTAGAACATATTTATGGTGAGCGTCACTGGAGAGTCAACAATTGTTGGACTTGTAAGCAACTTAATTGCGAAGCCATTTGCTCGCTGTGATCCATAATCAATGTAATAACAGCGTTTATAGGCAAAACAGACAGCAACACGGTAATGGCCTGATTCTGAAAATGAGCATCAAGGGAGCGTCAACGATTTTCGGACTTGTCAGTGAGTCAATTCGGAAGCGATTCGCTCGCTGTTGTCCTTAACTAACGTAGAGGCCGCCTTTATAGGTAAAAGAGAAACTGAGACAGTAACAGCCCCACACAGAAATGAGCGTCAACAGAGCGTCAACAATGTTTGGTCTTGGAAGTAAGTTGTTTGGGACGCGATTGGCTCACTGATATCCATAATCAACGTATCGCCAGGCTTTATTGGCAGTAGAGAAAGAGACGCAGTAACAGCCCCATGCAGAAAATGAGCGTCAACAGAGCGTCAACCATTTTGGCGTTGTAAGTGAGTTGTTTGGGACGTGATTCGCTCGCTATGATCTATAATCAACATATCGGCAGCCTTTACAGGCCAATGAGAAAGTGACACGGTACCAGCCCCATGCTGGAAATGAGCGTCGACAGAGCGTGAACAATTTTTGGTCTTGTAAGTAAGTTGTTTGGGAAGCGCTTTGCTTGCGGTTATCCGTAAGCAATGTATTGGCAGCCGTTATGGGCAAAGGTGCCAGTGACATGGGAACAGCCACATTCGGAAAATGAGCGTTAATGGAGCGTCAACGATTTCGGGTGTTGCATCTTGTATAATCCAAGGGCTATGCTGTGGCTTATACCCATAATCGAAATGTTGGCCACCTTTATAGGCAATATCGTTTATGTCGATGTCGCTTCACCAGAAAATGAACATCCACAGAGCGTCAACACAGGGTCAACAGAGCGTCAACAGAGCATCAACAGTGCGTCAACAGAGCGTCAACAATCTTGGGTGGTGCATCTTGTGTGATCCAAGGACTATGCAAGGGCATTTACCCATAATCAACGCATCGGCAGCCTTTATGCTCAAAAGAGACAGCAAAATGGTCACAGGCTCATTGTGAAAATGAGCGTCAACAGAGCGTCAACGATTTCGGGTGTTGCATCTTGTATAATCCAAGGGCTATGCTGCGGCTTATACCCATAATCAAAGTTTTGGCCGCCTTTATAGGCAATTCCCTTTATGTCGATGTCGCTTCACATGGAAATGAGCGTCAACAGAGTGTCAACACAGCGTCAACAGAGCGTCAACAGACCATCGACAGAGCATCAACAGAGCGTCAACAATCTTCAGGGTTGCATCTTGTATAATCCAACGACTATGCTATGGCATTTACCCATAATCAATTCATCGGCAGCCTTTATGCTCAAAAGAGGCAGCAAAATGGTCACAGCCCCATTGTGAAAATGAGCGTCAACAGAGCGTCAACGATTTCGGGTGTTGCATCTTGTATAATCCAAGTGCTATGCTGCGGCTTATACCCATAATCAAAGTTTTGGCCGCCTTTATAGGCAATACCATTTATGTCGATGTCGCTTCCCCTGAAAATGAGCGTCAACAGAGCGTCAACACAGCATCAACAGAGCGTCAACAGAGCGTCAACAGAGCGTCAACAGAGCGTCAACAGAGCGTCAACAGAGCGTCAACAGAGCGTCAACAGAGCGTCAACAGAGCGTCAACAGAGCGTCAACAGAGCATCAACTGAGCACCAACAGAGCGTCAATAATCTTGGATGTTGTATCTAGTTTAATGCAACGGCTATGCTACGGGATTAACCCATAATCGACGTTTTGGCCGCCATTATGCTCCAAAGTGACAGCAACATGTTCACAGCCCCATTATGAAAATGAGCGTCAACAGAGCGTCAATGAATTTGGGTGTTGCATGTTGTATAATCCAAGGGCTGTACTGCGGAATTTGCCCATAATCAAAGTATTGGCCGACTTTATAGGCAATATCGTTAATCTCGATGTCACTTCACCTTAAAATGAGGGTGAACAAAGCGTCAACAGAGCATCCACAGAGCATCAACAGATCGTCAACAGAGCGTCGACAATCTTGGGTGTTGCATCTAGTTTAATCCAAGGGCTATGCTAAGGCAGTTACCCATAATCAATGTTTGGCCGCCTTTATGTTCAATATGGTTAGTGTCACATTCGCTACCATGCTAAACTGATCGTCAACAGAGCGTCTATGCTTATTGGTAATGTAAGAATGGTAATTGGAAAGCGATATGCTTGCTGTCATGAGTAACCAACATATTGGGAGACTTTATCACCAAAAGAGCAAGCGACACGTTCAGTTCCCCATTCTGAAAATGAGTGTCAATGGAGCCTCACAGATTGTTGGTCTTATAAATAAGGTAATTGGTAAGTGATTTGCTCACTGTTATCCGTAACAAACGGATAGGCAGCCATTGTAGACAATGGAGAAAGTGTCACGGTCGCAGCCCTATTCTGAAAATTGCCGTCAACCCAGCATCAACTGAGGGTCATCGATTTCTGGAGATGCATATTGGGTAATGAAGGCATAGCATGGATATTTGAGCTTATAATTGCATTATCAACCTCCTCCAAGGTCAAAAATACACAATATTAAAGGAAAAACATGAATTCAAATATTGTCGATATCGCAACCTGCAAAACATGCGAAATGTGATTTCTAGATGTCACATAATTGATTTTCATTGAGAAGTATTATCAAACAGCAAAGGCAAGCACATTATATGTATTTACAGATGGACCCGCTGGACAACCCACTGAGTACGCACCCAATCCCGCCGGGTAGCCAGTTTTCTAAAGAACCATACCCGAGTGCATGGTTCGGGTTTATTGAAAACCCGGACCTCCAATTTGGCTCTGGTTCGTTTCCGACCCGGACCCGGACCGGAAGTGACGGTCCAGAACCGTTGCTAACTCTAGACCTGAGTGGCATCACCTCCGTTGCCCACCCACCCGAAATCTTCGACAATAGACAATCCTTTGGCTGAGACGTACTTTTCGACCCAGTTAATCAGTCCCGAGGTGTAGATTGCAAAGATGATCGGTTACACTGGTGAGCGCTGCGGGACCCCTGATTCCACTGGGTGACTCTGCATGGCGTTGCCATCGATTATCTTTTCCACCGTTCATTCTGAGAGCAAGCTCTCAGTCCGTCACATAAGGTCTCCATCCGTTTGTCTGACCTTCATTACGTCGTCTAGTCTTCCTTTTAGAACACTTGGGAAGGCTGCCTTGAAGTTCATGAGAAGAATGCCTGTGATATGGCCGTTTGTCCACGATGCAGGAGCTCTGTCAACCATGATAGCCGCTCTGTCGATGGCTGCTCGCCCCTTCCTGCTCCGGAATTGTCCGACGATCACTAACCCTCTTCTGTGGGGCTCTTCTGACAATAGCTCCGCAACCACTTTTTCGCCCACTTGTTCCATGGAGCTCAGGAGGGATATGGAGCGATACGCCTTCACCTTCGTATAGTCGTCATTGCCAGGCTTGCGAATCACAACCCTGCTAGCCCGCTTCTGTACCACTGGGTGTCTTTCTGTGTAAATGGCCACTTTCGTCAACCCCACAATTCTCTGTTTATCCCACCTTCAGAGTATTCGTATGGCGCCAAAAGAAAGCTTTTCTGGGCCCAGGGCTTTTCTGACGGATTGAGAAAAAATGGCTCACTCAATTACCTCAGTGACACGTATGCTGAGGCGGGAAAATCCGTTTCTCACCACCACCACCAATCAACTTGGCAGAGGACTGAGCTACGGCCGGTGTACGGAGATGCAGGGATGATGGAGACGGACTGGGCGACGGGGGCGTACGGGGATACAGGGGTGGTGGAGATGGACAGAGTGACAGGGGGTATATATTCGGGACACCCCGGGGTAGATAGCTTGCATCACATCTTGTATCTCATATCATCTCATATCATATCGTCCTATCATACAACGAATTATACACTCCTTCTTTAGCATCTTTTCATCTCACTCGCTCTTCCAAGACTCCTGGTGGATCCACGCAATTGCGTGGGTCCTCACAGCCGGGTAGTGTCATAGCTTCTCACCCACTAGCTATGCCCCTCGAGGCAGTACCGCTCGTTCTAACGAATACCTTTTGGAATGACGTGAGATGTGCGGCGGAGTGTTGATGATGAGCTCTCTGCCTTCTAGCTCCGCTGTTTCACCACAAATGGAGCCCAAACGCGGATTCTGGTTCGGCAAGCTGAGTACGGAATGGTGGGAAAGACCCCCACTAGCTAATACGGGCAAATATGGAGACAAGCAACTGGTGGATGATACTAACAATGTCGGATTGTAATGCCGGATGCGGTAAGCTGGGTACATGGACATCGCTAACTCAAAAGGCACCGACCTTATACCGAAACAAACGCTCAAGAAAGGGCGCCAAACTAACACCGGGCGAAAGGCACCGAGCTCATACCGGTATGGAAGGCAGCGACCTCGCAGACAGGACGATAGGCACCAACATAACACCGTGACAAAACGCACCGAGCTCATACCGGAACGACAGGCACCGACCTCGCAGATGGCACGAAAGGCAACAACCTGTCACCGGGACGAAAGGCACCGACATCATACCGGGACGCAAGACACTGACCTAATGCTGGGACGAACACCGAGGAAATGGCGCCAAACTAACACCCGACGAAAGGCACCGACCTAATACCAGGACGAACACTAAGGAAATGCCGCCGAACTAACACCGGTCGAAACGCACCGACCTAATACCGGGACGACAGGCACCGACCTAACACCAGGACGGCAGACACTGACATAACACCGAGATGACAGGCACCGACCTTATACCACGATGAGAAAACACATCCAAAAGGAAGGACGCCAACCCTGTACTAAGGAAGACACTGATCCGAAGGAATACTAGGAAAATGAATCAACGATGGCGGCAAGATTGTGAGAAGTGCTAATGAGGATACTACTTGTCATAGGGGGAGGTCGCAGGGAATAGAACAAGATAGACGACTTCGCAGGAAGCTAAGTGAGAAAGCCGTGAGAAGTGGTGAAGCTGGACTAAGAAAATGAACGAAACACAGAGCTCACCTCAAAAAGAGCGCCAATTGACCTGACCCCCCTCCAAAACTCACAAACTAGCAATTGACCTTAGATCACCAATTACTGCCAAACCACCACCTAACCCACCACCCCACCTCCAAACCGCTACAAACAGTACAAAGATGTCAACTGAACACTCTTGATCCACTTCCACCGCCGGTTCCAGTGGCAGTACCGCTTCCTCCAGTGCTGGACCCTCAAGCCAGGCCGGATCCTCCACCAGTGCTGGACCTTCTGCCAATCCCTTGACCAAACATGCACATGATCAAAGGCAATTCATCGAGTCCATGGCCCTTGCCATGGCAAGGGAAACGAAGCAAATGCCACTTCTGGGAACCATGGGCGCCCCAGTCTTCGGAGGAGCGGACGTCACCAAATACATCGAGGCGTACAAAAGCCTCACCTCTAGCACCGGGACCGACCTGGCGGCCGAAGATGTTGTCGCAACATTCCCGTACTGCTGCTCGGAAACGATTCAGAAGACTATCCAGATGATGAACGGATATCGTAGGAGGGACTGGGTGCAGTTGAATGAGGAGCTGAAGGACGCCTTCCGACATGCCGATAGCGGGGTCTATAAGTACACGAGATCGTACTTTGAGCGACTCAGCAGCGACCAGCTTGAACAAGGGAACGTCGGCCTGAAAGCCTTCATCCTCGCCTACGACAACATCAGCCGCATTATGATCAACAGGGGAGCCTTGGCGGAGTTCTCACAGGTGGCAATGTTGCTCGGAGCCCTGCCAAGTGATTTGAGAGCAAAAGCGGTAATGAAACTCGACCTAGATCCCAGAGACCCCTCGAAGTTCGAATACGACAAACTCTGAACGCATGTCATCGACAAATGCGAAACCGCCAATGCCGTTACCCTCCTGGATTCGAGAAGAGCACCTACTGCGCCGGGAGTCTCTCCTTACTCAATCCCAGCTGGAGTTCCGCTCCAGCAAATGCCAGTAGTGGCGAACCTTCCAGCAATCCCTAACGAAGAGACCCCGGCACCAGCACAAGGCACGGAGGAAATTCCCATCGCTAAGGCTAAAAATACAATCGACACGAAAATGGACTATATGATGAAGGCCTTCGAGGCTTGGACCTTCCTGCTGAGCAAAGCGACTGAGCCCTGATACGGAGGCTACCAGACTGCCAGCGAGTACGCCATCCAAGCTGACCATCCACCTCCGCAGACACCAATTAACCTCCCACCTCCGAATGCACCCACAGGACGCGCTTACTACCGACCGGGACCCAATTACCAGCAATATCAACGGCAAAAATTCTGTCCCTGTATCTAGTGAGATGAGCTAGGACACATGCGCATGTTCTGTCCCGATGTGCGCACCGACCAAGAAAATGGTACCGTCCACCTCAATGATTGTGGAGGACCAACCTTGGGACCAAGAGGAGGAAATGGAGGTGAGATATCCGGGTATCGACCGGAGAGAAGGTGTTTGCCAATGCGGCAGTATGCCTGGGAAGTATCTCGACAAGGGCAGCATGGAGGGGGAGTAGCCACTACGGCTGCACCACAGCCGCCTCAGCTGCAGCACATTGCAAGATCTCAGCTGGTTCAGAGGGCCAGTGCTCAGGTGACAGCTTTTCGCTCAGGGATTGCCCGACAGCTGTCGGAAATCGATGGGTACTACTCTGATTGGTCTACAGGTAAGGGAGGTAAGGAAGAAGGTAACGAAGACCGTATTGGGGAATTGAACGATGAGGATGACGAGCAAGAGGAAGAGCAAGGTCACAGCAGTGCGGACGATGAGTAGGAAAGTGAGACGGAGGAGGAGAGAGACGCGCGTTTAGACGAGGAAGAGAGAGAAAAAAGGTCGGCAGTTGTGCGCACTCAGGCAGGATATGCCTTCGTGGATGAGAGAAGGAAGAGGACGGACGAGGTGACCAGGAGTGATGACACGTGGGCACATATCGAGGAAGAGGTTCCGGATGTCTCAACGAGTGCTAGTAACCAGGCAAAGCGGAGTCTAAGGAATGCAGTAGCATTCAGCAAGCAACCCGGCCAAGGCGGATCCCGTCGAAATCACGACTCCAAAGACCCCAAAGGCTCCGAAAGTGCCGCGAAAGAAAGCACCGGCCCTGGATACTGGACACCACGAAGCCCTTGGAAGCAGCCAACTCGATTACACTATGCTAGCCCCTCAGGAGAGAGAGACCGGCGAATTGACCCTTGGACTCCTACCACAGGCTAAAACGGTATCAGTTCCCAAGGACAAACGAGTTACTGCTAGGACCCCGGCTGCACCAAAGACAATTGTAATTGCTCACGTTTCTGCCTTCTCCGGCCTGAAAGATCAGGCCGGGGACACCGAATTCGGGTACACCAGGGCCTCTTCAACTGTTCTCGGAAAGATACACGTGCACGGACATCCCATGCTCATCAATGGCAGATCTGAGATCTGAGTGATGAGCGAAGAGGTCTCCAGAGAGTTGAACATCGGGTGGAAACGTGCCGACTGGAAGATGATCACTGCCGATGGCAATCGGTTTGATTTGTCGAAGGTGGCAGAGTCCGGGCCCGTCAACGTCGATGGTATCGTCATTCCCGTACATATCTTTTTAGCAAAATCCTGACCCGAACAGGTTATCTTGGGCTGCCTGTGGCAAACCAAAACTCGAAAGTGTGAGAGGAACCTCGACGATGGCAGTTGCGAGATCACCATTTCAGCCGTCGATGTGTCTGAGCAGCTGACGTTTGCCGCTACCTTTCTGGGAGAGAAGAAGAACAGATTCGCCAGCAGCTCGGGAAACTTATACGCCTAGTTAAAGTAGGGGCAACTAGGAAGGATAGCACCTGGCACTATGTGGGAAAGAGGTTGGAGAGTTCTGCGAGGAAAGATGGCAATGAGACGGTCTCGAATGGTGGACAAGGAAAAGAGAAGGAGTCGGTTGATAGGAAGAGGGCGCTTGCAGGGAAAGTGGAAGGATTATACAGCGGGAAAGAGCAGGAAATGTTCAAAAAAGAAGCAAAAAAGTCAGTCAAAAAAGGGGGGCTATCGAAGGCGGTGAGGAGGGTAATGGGAAGAGGCGTGAATCGGAAGGATGAGTGGGAAGAGGAGGAAGGACTGGTAGTCGGAGAGTTGGGTAGGAGGATAGTAGCAGAGGACTGGTCGATGGGAGAAAAGGCTGTGGTGAAGGAAAGGGGGGTAACCACAAGAGAATCGACGGCTTTTGCGTGGGTTTCTAAAAATAGCATTGCTCCAGAACTTAGTCAAATATAACCCTTTTCCTCATACCTTGATTCGGCGAAGTGCAACCTGGAGGAAAACACCAAAACAGCCTGGGTGCGCGCCCGCTAGAAATGTGTTGCCCAGATAGTGAAGCCCGTTCCCGTGTTCGATGGAAGTACACCAGATGCCGGCCTCGACTGAAGAGGAAGAGCTATCACCCGGGCCATACCAGTACCAGGCCACTGGGATGGGTGGTTTATTCCCAAATTCTCCCACGGAGCAAGGAGTGGAAGGTTGACACCTGCGAGATTACGAGAGCTACGGATAGGGAGCATATTACGGCCGAAGGAGAAGGAAGCCCTCCTGGGAATGCTATCGAATAGAGAATATACTCTCTCATGGACATGGGAGGAACAGGGAACGATCAGCGACGAAGTTGAGCAACCCCATCGTATCCGCCTGGAGTCCGGTCATACGGTCTGGATGGATCGTGTATTTCGCATACCGATGAAATTCATTCCCGTGGAAAAAGAGATGATAGTAGAGGGAGTTTGGCAGGGCCTATTCGAGCCAGCTTGGGGCCCCTACAGGAATGCCCACTTCTTAGTTCTAAAAAAGAATGGAAAGTACTGCTTCATCATCTCTGCCATGAGCGCAAATCGGCATACACTGGAAGATGCCGGGATACAGCCTAACGTCGAAGTGTTTTCCAATGCCTTCGCCAGGCTGCCCATTTCTTCACTGATTGACTTTCACTCTGGGTATGACCAAAAAATGTTGCACGAGGATAGCCAGGACTATATGGCCTGCCAGACTACGCAAGGCATGTATCAGCCGACCAGACTGGTACAGGGAGCAACGAATTCGGTATCAGTATTTGTCAGAGTATCTCGGAAAATACTCAACGCTCACCTGGGATCGTTTGCGGAAATATTCGTCGATGATGTCGGAGTGAAAGGCCAAAAGAGTCGGTACGGAGAAGAGGAGGTGTGAGGGTTGCCTGGTGTTCCAACGTTTGTTATGGAACACCTCCAGAATCTCGATAACGTACTTGCCGATGTGGAGAGAGCTGGAGCCACCATTTCCGGAGAGAAGGCTGACTGGTGCAGGAACGCGAGAAAAATAGTAGGGTTTGTCTGTGGGGAAGCAGGAAGGTGGCCGCAAGCGTCAAAGGTGGACAAAGTGTAGAATTGGCCTTGGTGCGAGAACCGAACCGAGTGCAGGGCATTTTCAGGACTTTGAACATACTATCGAATATGCATCCCCGAGTATGCAACAGTTGCAAGCCCCCTGTTTTGAATCTTTCGGATGGACATTGAGTTTCAATGGGAGACTGAAGAAAAGAAAGCTATGGCAATCATGAAGGAGGCTCTCTGCAACGCTCCTGCTTTGAAGACATTCGACATTAGCGATGGTGCCGGGCAAATAGTGGTGGGAGTTGACACCAGCTGAGAGGGGTGGGGGGCGATCTTGCAAGAGGAAGACGAAAATAAGGACCAGCACCCACGTCGCTATGAGTGTGGGCTCTGGAACAAAGCCAAGATAAGATATGAAGCGGGGAAACGTGAGTGTCGTGGGCTGATGAAGGCACTTAAGAAGTTTCGCAACTACGTATATGGGGTCAGATTCCTCGTGGAGACAGACGCTAACACATTAGTACATCAACAACACTTGCCTGCCAATGACCTGCCAGAAGCACTAGTCACCCGCTGGATCGCGTGGATACGACTGTTCGATTTCGACGTGAAACATGTTGCAGGGAGACTGAATGGAGGTCCTGATGGCCTCTCACAGCGGGCGCGAGGGGAAGGGGAGCCTGAGCCAGAACAGGAGGATGATATAGAAGGAACAATTGAACCAAGCTTACGAGGAATAAGGGTGAAACGAGGACCGGAACGAAAGAGTAGGGGGAGAGCATATGAACCATTCGATGGGTTAAGACTGGCAGAGGAATACAAAGGGAGACGGAAGAAGATAGGTGAGTTTCTGGGGAACCTGAAGCGACCGGAAGGACAGACTATGAAGGAAATGCAGCAATTTCGACGGGAAGCCATCAAATACGTTGTTTCAGATGGAATAATATCCCGGCGGCGAAAAACCAATGAACTGCCGGCAAAGGTGTTAGTGAGCACGGGGCAGAAAAGGAAAGCCAGTGAAGCTGAACACAAATTGGGCGGGCACCGTGGAAGAGAAGGTACATTATGAAAGGTAGTGGAGCGGTACTGGTGGCCGGAAATGTATGTCGACGTCATACACCAGGTGAAAACGTGCAAGCAGTGGGAGAAGAGAGCGCCTCTACATTAAGATGAGCCCATGAAATGCCTAACCGTCAGTCACCTATGGCAGCGAGTAGGGATGGATATTTCGTACATGCCCAAAACGGAGGACGGATATTACCTACTAGTGGTAGCCAGGGAATATCTCAGCGGGTGGGCAGAGCCACAACCACTAAAACAGCGTACATCGGAGAAGGTAGCAGACGTGTTTTACGAAGAGGTAATTTGTCGGTTTGGAACCCCGGACAGTGTGGTAGTGGACAGAGGTGCAGAGAACAAGAAATGGACCGACCTCCTCCTCAAACGCTTCAATATCCGGAAGATCACTGTAACCCAGTACCATGCCGCCGCTAATGGAGTAATCGAATGAGGACATAGACCGATCGCGGATGCACTATCTAAACTCACGGCCTGCTCAGAAGAACCGAAAGAGATATGGATCGACCACCTACCGGCAGTGCCTTGGGCCGACAGAATCACTGTCAGACATACGACCGGATATTCACCATTTCACCTTATGTTCGGCCAAGATGCAGTACTCCCAATACAGCTGGAGAAGTTTACATGGAATACCGCCCACTGGATGCAAGGAATTGACGATAAGGCTTCACTGATAGCGGCTAGAGGAAGACAGCTGGAACGACAACGAGAGGATATCGATGTGGCCATACAACACCTAAACGAGTCAAGAGATGCCAACAACCATTACTTCGAACAAGCAGCCAACATCCGAGCTGAAGATCTCCAAATTGGCGACTTGGCCCTTGTGCAACAAACCAAGATAGAGCAGCCTCACGGCGCCAAACAGGATGCTTGGTGGCGAGGACCCTAGCCAGTCACAGAAATCGACCAGAGCTTGGGGACTGATGGACTGGCACAACTAGATGGAGCAGAACTCGCGGGCGGGATCGATGGTAGTCGACTCAAGAAGTTCTTTACTCGCAATGAAGGCGTACACGGTACTCGAGAAATCATTACGCGTAGCACAGCACACCAGGGGCAATCGGAGCAATTTGAGGAATTCAAGGTGGAGGCAGTAGCAGGACGGAAATATATAGCAGGACGATGGATGTTTTTATTTAAGTGGAAACACTGGGAGAAACGATCGTGGGTACGGGCGGAGGATATGGAGGGGAGTAAAGAATGAATGGATAAGTGGAACGCCGCACATCCGGTGCCGGCAGACCACCCGTCCAAACCATGATGTGAAAGACGGATCAAGGGGGAAGGAAAGGGGGAAGGGTGAAGATCCATTGCATGGACCAGAACGAAAAGAGTTCAGAATATCGCGTATCCACACAATTGCGTGGATTTGCGTGGATTTGCGCGATTGAGGGGCAAGACATATTCCTATCGGCTGAGTTGCACCCACGTTACACTAAAACTTACTACCTTTCTCCCTTAACTCTCTAGTAACCTCGAAACAAGAGAGACAACACCTATTGCAGGAGTGGGCAGAAAATTCACCACCGAGAACAGGAACGACAAGCAAGATATCCCAAACCACCGAGTTCAAGAGGAGAAAGAGAAGGGGAAGAGACGAAGAAGTTGTGAAGAGATACGAGCAGAGTATACGAGGGAAATTGGTAACCACAGTGAGACTGGAAAACGAAGGATCTGGCACATGCACCCCTCCAGGTATATAAAGATCCTCCCCCCCCCCCTGTGTTCCAAAAGAATGACAACCACCGTCTGTACCGTTCACCTCCCTCTGCACACAGACGACTGCGCCCAATATCGCCATCACAACCATAACCGACGACCGACATGCTGTTTACATCAATGACCGACATTGCAGCAGTACTCAACGATGCGATGGATTTCGATGCGTCCTTAACCACTACCACCGCCGCTACGAGCTTCGACACTACCCCTGCGGCAGTCACCACCACTGCAGCCACCACCACCGCAGTCACCACCACCACAGCCACCACCACCGCGGCAGCCACCACCGCAGCCACTACCACCGCAGCCACCACCGCGGCCACCACCACCACGGCAGCCACCACCGCAGCGACCACCACCGCAGCCACCACTACTGCAGCCACCACCACCGCCATTTCTATGTATACCCCCTCCTCGGATATCTCTACTATCGCTAGTGACCCCCCTCCAGTAACCCTTTCGTCAGAGACACTATCACACCTCAGCAGGGAATTCTTTTCCAATCGACCTGTTGGATTGCTACAAGAAGCCGTGGAGATCGCCGCTCAAGAGCACTCCCCCCAAAACCAAGCGAATTTCATGCTCAAGATCTATGATCTCTTTGGCGACATTACTGGTGCCGGCAACGCCCAGGTCGCTTGGCTGTCGAACTTCGCAAAGAGAAAACTTGACTGGAAGAAGTTGAAGTACAAGCGATACAATGACTTCCTTAAGGCTCTCGACAGCTCCGGCAGGGTTAGGGAAATGATAATGCAACATCCCTCTGCGCAGCAGGGGAAGACACGGGCAACGAAGAAACTGGGAGACCTCTGGCAACACTATCCCGAACTCCAGGAAATCCTAAGCGATTCCAGCGCAAGTGAGAACTGGATGCGATTAACCCCGATCGCCAACCAAACATCCAAGGATCCCGGATTACCGAAGAGATGCCTCAATCGTGCATACCTCAACCATCTCACCAAGCTAAATCGGAAGTCAAAAGCGAACAAGTGGTATACATCCGGCGACTTCCAGGAAGCTAAAAAGCTGTTAGACAATGACTGCCCTCAGCTGGAAGAAGGGATCGACTACGAAGCTATTGGTCTGAAATGTTATCAGGGGTTAGTAATGCCACTTAATTATTACCCTGGCATGGATGACCGCAATCATGCCAATCCACTCCGTACCATCTCACCATCAGTACCGCCTGCCGAACATGATATACCCGTTCCACCTCCATCCCCCGATAAGAGCAGAATGCTCCCACCACCAACACCACCAACCAAGGGAAAAGAAAAAGAAAACGATGAGAGTAACGTTGGAGGGCTCTTGATGGACCTGGCCGAGGATGGATGTGAGGATGTAATCAGCACTCCCACCGAGAAACACGCCGGTACGATCCCGCCAGCGTCAACCGGGAAAAAGGCCGGTACGTCTCGAGAGAAGCGTACCGATCATAAGCAGAAGGGCACTCCACAACCCGACCGGCCTGCCACTCCCGGCAGCGGGAGTATCAGTTCCGATGATGACAACACTGAGGATGATCAATCCGTGAGTTGCGTCCTAGAATGGCTTCGCCTCAACCCCGACTGCAAGTGAATGTTGGATGACGAGACGAAGATGTTGGTACACCACGAGACATAAATGGGGCACAAAGCCGTACCTATCTTCCAACAAGCAGTACACGAAGACCCCTAGATGTCTATAGAGGCCCGGGCACAGGTCACGGCAGCGATGTACGTGATGCGTGAGGGGATAGTGCCATTTGATACTCGGCTTGGCAACATCTCGTACTTCACAAGCCATCAAGGAAAAAGGAAGGCAGACACGGAGGGTGGCAGGAGAAAGCGGGTGCGCATGGAGTGAGAGTCGTTATGTTTTTCCTTTTGAGTTTATGGGTTTCCTTTGGGTTCATAGTTTTCATTTGAGTTCATGGTTTTCCTTTGGGTCTGCGTTTGTGTCTTTCCTTTGGGTTTGTGTTATTCTTATGTTCTTTCGGGTTTGGGTATAAGGGTATACCGGATGGACGAGGAGAGGTGTGCTTCGCACAAAGGGCCAGGGAGGAGATGTGGCGGGAAAATCCGTTTCTCACCACCACCCCCAATCAACTTGGCAGAGGACTGAGCTGCGGCAGGTCTACGGAGATACAGGGGTGATGGAGACGGACTGGGAGACGGGGGCGTACAGGGATACAGGGGTGGCGGAGATGGACGGAGTGATGGGGGGTATATATTCGGGAGACCCAGGGGTTGATAGCGTGCATCGCATCTTGTATCTCATATCATCTCATCTCATATCGTCCTATCATACAATGAATTATACACACCTTCTTTCGAATCTTTTCATCTCACTCGCTCTTCCAAGACTGCTTGTGGATCCACGCAATTGCGTGGGTCCTCACAGCCGGGTAGTATCATACCTTCTCACCCTCTTCCTATGCTCATCGAGCCAGAACTGCTTTTTCTCACGAATTCCTTTTGGAATGCCGTGGGAGGTGCGGCCGAGTGTTGAAGATGAGCTCTCTGCCTTCTAGCTCCGCTGTTTCACCACAGTGTGTGCGCTTCCTGCTCGGGGTTGCTCATGGTACTGGTCGATGAGGTTGGGGGGGAAGGTCCTGCGTGTAACGGGCGGGGTCGGGCGTAGGTGATATTGATAACAACATGTGATAACGTAAAACAAGACAAGAGGCTCGAGATTCGTTTCGAGAAGATCAAGACCAGACAAGAGTCGAAGCTGTTTCAAAGTCGTAACTTGCTTTGCTATACAAGAGAACGAGTAAAGAGAGAAGAAAAGGAAATCCTCCAACACCAACAACACTCTCTTTATATACAATCCGTCTGCCACCCTCGAACCATCTTCCATGCTTCGATGTACCATCCGAATCTCATCCAATGATCTTACACACCACTCCATCATTCCTTATCGTAACAACCGCGCCACATCACCCGACGTCGCAACACCTCAGACCACTTCTTTATCTTACTAGATTATACCGCCACCATCTCACCGCTTTCTCCGCGTCTTCCAACGTCTCCGCCTTTCCGTAACACAATTCCTTCGACACCACCAGAAATCACCCTTCGTTATTCCTAAGTATTCTCATGCCTATCTGCGCCGTGACACTGCGCCTCGGCATCTCCTCTTTCTCCGTGGCTGTGTTTGTTTGCTTGCTTTCTCTGTCCATCAAGGCCTCCACAGTCATGCTCGCTCGACGGTTGGCGTATCGTGCTGCTCTCCACACCTCATCTCCCCTCAGGTTCTGCAGGTAGTCACTCCACATTTGGCTCTTGGACCACCTAATCGACTTCAGGAGCTCTTCCTTCGCCTGGGCGGCTTCCTCATAATTCCGTCTTCTGCGTTTCTCACTTCTGAACTCTTTTCACCTCTCTGCGATGTCAGCGTTCCACCAACGCTTCGATTGGACGCATATCCTGATCTTCATTGCCGTGGCGTTGAGAAGGGTGCTCATTGATTCCTGGCACCATGCGCCCTCCTTTTTCACCTCATCTTCTGTGCATTCTGCATCCAGATGGACTCACTCCTTTGCTAGCTCCGCTCACGGCTTCTCTGCTGCCTCCGCGTCCTCCTCTCGCGTCGCAGCTAATTTCGACCATAGTACCCTCTCGTGATCCGCCTCCTCTTGCCTGTCCACTTCAACCTGCCACTTAATAACCTTGTCGTCAGATCCGGTGGGGTGGTCGTCAGCCAGTATGAACCACTTCGTTATTGGTCGATTTGCTAATGTCAAGTCAATGACCGACTCGCCTTCATGGTCCTCTCTTGTTCAGTAGTGTGTGGGCTGGCCATCATTCCCAACTTACAGTGCATTCTCATCAATCACCTCTTCCCAGAAGGCGCTGTGCCCCAGCACTCGGCACCTCATATCCCACTGACTGGTGTGTGCGTTGAAATCTCCCGCGAGGACCGTTCCGCCTCACCTAATGACTCTCTACCATCTCAACAGTCGTGCTGGTCTCTCTCCTGACTGTGTGTCTCTGTAATCGTAAATATTGACAATCATTGTTATCTTCTAACCTCTCCTCCTGACATCCGTCACAATGACATTCCCGTTAGCTCCCCTACATAAATCTGTCTGCTCATCAACCACCAGGCCACTGCCCTTTCGTAACACCGTCCAAACTCTTTTTCTTTTGCTGATTTCGTATACCGAGTGGCTGATCTCTACACCTCACCTGTACCTCAGTGGCTCCTGCAAGCACACTACGTCCGCCTTATGTTTGACCCCAGTCTCCCGCACTGCAATGGTCCACTCTCACAACCTAACGCAGGTGTGCTGGATCGCTCCAATCATTGTTTGCCGGCGCTCCCATTTCAGTCTCAGTTCCAGTCGCGGCGGTGGTCGCACTCTCCATCATCGTAACGTATACTCCCTACCCCGTTATCTCCTCTTCCTCCTCATCCACCAGTTCCGCCCCGCTTCCCCCCCCTTCTGTTGCAGTTCCCTCAGGCCTATGTCCAAGCATCACTCGGTTTGTCCCCGATGCCACGTCAGTGGCTGCGTTTGCGGATGCCCGCCCTGCTGGGTCTATTCCTCTGATCTGCCGCGCCGCCTTGGCGGCTTCAGTCTTCTTCGTGCATCTGTTGCTGAAAACAATGTGATTCCCATTGCAGTTGGGGCACTTCTCTAGTGTATGACCGCAGAGTGATACCGGCTTCACAGTGCACCCCACCACTTTGCACTTGTGGTTGCTTGTCCGGTGATGACCTCAGCAGCGGCCACATGCGGGATTGCTGCCACACATGTTCTCGAGGTGACCCCATCCACAGCACAGCACGCATCTGTTGTCATGGCCCGGGTTCACGTACGCTTGGACTCAGTACCACACTCCGGCCGCCTTGTAGCCCTTCTTCACGAAGCCCTTTGACACCTTGCTCCCCCTTACAACACAAACAACCCATGATGCAGCGATTTCTCCGTTCTGCCTCCCCTCCTTGAAGGCGCGGCGGTTTGCCAGCCACTGTACTGGTGTGGGGATTGTCATGCCCTCGTTCACCAGTTCAAATTCCACAAGCATCTTCTGCAGGCCTGCCGTGGCTTTTTCCATGTACAGTGCGAGAGGTGCTGCATGGATCTTTAGCCTTTCTCAAGACTCATTTTCTTCGACATCAATGACTCCTTTGTCGACAGTGCCCCCGGCTGTGAGGATGATGTCACAGTATGGCAGAGCCATCTCCGCTGTCGCATCCTGCTTCGTGATTGCTGTGATCGCGACCTTGGCATTTCTTCTTGCATTCATGATTTCATTGGGGGCCGGGGCCTGCTGGTGGAAAAGCGCTCTGTTAATTGCCGACACAATACCTTGGTTGATCTTATTGTGGGGTGGCACGCTCTCGTCTCTCGTTAACAATACGCATCTCTCTGCCATGCTCGATCCCATTGTCGGGGCGTGGCCTTGCCTGGTGGGCGCCTTCTGACACTGCTCTCGGGGTTGGACTGTCTCCCACAATCTGCCCGGAATAGGTGTTCGCATAGGTTTAGGTTTGGGTTCGTGTCGCGGTTCAGGCTGCAGTGTAAGTCGCAGTTTGGGATTTTGCTGCTGCTGCAGCTGCCGGCACTTCACTGCTTCTCCATCCTGCGTTGCGCCTGCGTCCTGTGAGGCCTATGGGCCTCCCCTGGCCTGCCTAGCGGTGTTGTCTCTTTCATCCTTTCTCGCTTCCTGGGCCAGTGCCGCTTTGCGTACTCATTCTATGGCCAGCACCTCCGCGCTCATGTCCGCAATGCCTGTCCCCAACAATACATTGTCCTGATGGTGCTAATCCCACTTTGTCTCCCGATCCTCCAGCCATTCTCTCATGCCAAGCCATTGCGCCTCTTCACGTGCTGCGTGCTCTTCTATGATTCTAGCCATCCTATTGATCGTTTGGTGCAGCTGAGGCAGCTTGTGCGCATGTGTAACGGCGGCACGTGACCCGAGGCCGGGTAATGGCCATTCTATATAGTCGGCTCGCCACGAGCCTTAGATCTCTAGCGATAATCTTACTTATACATCTACAGCTACTATCACTCGCATCCACGTTTACAACCGTATTCCAATAATTCCCATACGTATACCTACGAGGCCGAACGCAGGCATATGTGCCCTTACTCTATTATCGCTTTTCAGTAAACGGATACGTTTCGCTCACGGGATTACGAGTTGACGAGTTTTACCCCTTTTTCCGACACGTGACAGAATGGAGTCAACAATTCAAAATACTGCCCCCCAAACGAGATATCGAAGCATCATTCCTGCGAAGCACCAAGCTGTGATCATTCCATGATTGAATTGAGCCCCCTGACGACAGCGGAGTAGAGCCCGGAGAACATTTGTCGCAGAAGACGTGTCACCGGCAATGAAGACGATCATTATCCCGACTACAGGACACCACCCAGCCAATGACACAAATCGCATACGATCGATCCAGACCAGTTCAAGACGACATCAATTACTTCCAATTGCTGCAATCGACCACCGGACACCGGAGAAGTCGCGACTGCACCCCTGAATGCGTCTATTCACGGCGGAAACCTAGAGACCTCAGGAACCTATTGACGCACATGGCGCGTCACCGACATTGAAGACGATGACCACGAGTACAAGTCCTGATCAATTGAGCGCGATCACCAGCCGAAGCACCTACAATGGACGGAGTGACCTCACCCCTGAAGGAGGCCATATCTCAATCCAAAGGCAAAGTCGTGAGACGATTTACGAGTCAGCCAAGATACGACTACATTTCTTCCAATTGAGCGGAGTGCACCTTTCTCAGTTTGTGTGTACACCTACAGCTCTAGCAACCTCGAAGAAACCCACTTGCAGAAGCATTCTAAGGCCAACCTACGGCTACTGATACCTATGGAGGAGGATCAGGCCCGAACAAAGTGCACTTACAGAGGAGACGCCCTACGAGTGACGCACTCTTACCGCCACGAATGCCTGGACAAGCGAAGTGCTCTTACGGAGAACACACCCTACGATTGAAGGACATTGAGGATGAGAAGCTTGGCCTCGATTGAAGCGAACATAAAGCGGCGATACATTGCACAGCATGACGTGCATTTACGGTTACAGACCAACACGATTCCGCAGACCGACTATGACCACTACGACGACTACAGTGACTATGATTATCTCAGAGCACAAGCATTATGGACAATCGAAGCGGCAATCAACAAATCAAGCGCCAACGATCCTTTGACATTCAGCAAGCAAAAACTATTGGCGGCGCAGGCACTAATGGCGACTCTGGACGAAAATATACAACTACCAGACAGAAATGGCGAGATGCAACGCGTACGGGCTCTTGTCGACTGCGGCGCAACAAGCATCTTTATGACACCGAGGCTTCTGAAGCGACTCGGGATATCACATCAGGCGGCACTCATCACCACCCTCGCTATGACTGGAGGTGTGATGCAACATGCAAAGGACACCGGAAGACGTGGATCACAGTCTAGTACTTGGACTATCTCGCACCGGTAGACAAATCAGACGTGCTAGTCATGCCAATGCGTGCATACGATTCAGTACGTGGTTTACCATGGTTCCACAAACAAACCTGACATCGACTGGGCTCGATTGACTCCCTGCGATCACCGAGTGCGAGTGGAGCGGAGGAATGACACCGATGACTACGGCAGTGGCATCGAAGGTCTCACAAGCTGATAACGATAACCATAATGTCAATGACCAG
>Ga0307515_10002663_pt1 | contig 38276 bp, 24 predicted proteins | sample 17_EM_MG_FD_194513 | JGI IMG/M metagenome (GOLD analysis project Ga0307515, IMG submission 194513) | Populus trichocarpa ectomycorrhiza microbial communities from riparian zone in the Pacific Northwest, United States - 17_EM | ecosystem: Host-associated > Plants > Roots > Unclassified | place... | reverse complement strand
CCAAATAAATCATGTGTGTGCAAATCAAAGGACTAATTCCTTTTATGTCAGCTATGGTCCATCCTAATGCATTTTTGTGCATTTTCAGAGTTTGTAATAACTTACCTTCTTGATGTGCATTAAGTTTTGAAGAGATTACTACTGGAAAAGTTTCATTTTCTCCCAAATATGAGTATTTGAGATTGAATGGTAACAACTTCAAATCAGGTTTTGGTGGTTGAACACTTGAAGGTATGGACTCAATTGATCGTGGTGGCAATTCTTTAATTTGTGGTCTCCAATTACATGCCTTTGATTCTTCCTGAAAATAGACCATTTGCAAATCATCAGATTCATCAATCTCAGTTTCACTGGAAGTGGTTTGAAATTGATCATGAACTAATTTTTCAATAAAGTCCACTTCCTGTAAATCATTATCATCTCTAGGTTGCTTGCAAATGTTGAAAATATTCATCTCCAATGTCATTTTTCCAAATGTAGCTTCATCAGTCCATTCCTACAATTAATCAATGCATTAGAAGTTGCAAGAAATGGACGTCCTAAAATGACAGGAATTGAATTACATGCTTCAACAGGTTGTGTATCCAAGACAACAAAATCTACAAGGTAAATGAATTTATCAACTTGTACTAACACATCCTTAACTATTCCTCTAGGCACTTTTACAGATCTATCAACAAGTAAAAGAGTTATAGAAGTTGGTTTTAACTCACCTAGATTGAGACTTTGAAAAATCGAATATGGAAGTAAATTCACACTAGCTTCAAGATCAAGTAAAGCTCTTTCAATTTTATGTTCTCCAATAAAGCAAGAAATTGTAGGATAACCAAGGTCTTTATATTTCAAAGCATTATTGTTCTGAAGAATATCATTTACTTGTTCGGCTAAAAATGCTTTCTTTTTCACATTCAGTTTTCTCTTCACAGTGCACAGATCTTTCAAAAATTTAGCATAGGAAGGTACCTGTTTAATAGCATCTAGCAAAGGTATATTGATCGTTACCTGTTTGAAAGTTTCAAAGATTTCAGAGTTGTGATTGACTTTCCTTTGTTTGGTCATGACATGAGGAAATGGAAGTGCTGGCGGGGAATCAGTCTTTTCTTTGCAATGTTCAGATTCAACCCCTTCCTTACCCTCAGAGATTGACTCATCATCTTTCTCATAAGGTTCAAGAGTGGGTTTTTCAATAACCTTATCACTACGAAGAGTAGTGACTGATTTGACTTGATCCATATATTGGCTTCCAGAACTACTTGCATTTGCATTTTATTGCCCCCTAGGATTTTGCTGTGGTTGAGATGGAAACTTACCTTTCTCTTGAAAACTGAGAGCAGATGTGAACTTTACAAGATTATCTTTAAGATCTGTCATGGTTTGAGCATTTTGAGTGTTGATTGTCTCCTGCTTTTCAATGATGAATGCGTGCAATGTTTCCTCAAGATTTCTTCTAAGAGGTGAAGCATAAGAAGGTGCATATCCATGAGAATTTTGGAAAGTGTGGTGTGCTTGAAACGGTGGCTGTGAAGTTTATGCATTATTGTTACCACTCTTCCAACTGAAATTTGGGTGATTTCTCCAACCAGGGTTGTATGTTTACGAGTATGGGTTATGATTGGGCATTTAAAAACTGCTTAAAGCATGGGCTTGTTCATGAAGGCATTCCTTGAAAGAAGGCAAAGTTGGTCAGTCATTGGTTGCATGTTCATTTGTTTCACAGATTTGACACACAATGTCTTGAACAGATTTTAATTGACCACTCTTTTTACATTCATGTACCTCGACTTTTCTAGCTAAAGATGCAAATTTGGCTTAGAGGTCATGATCTTTCCTTAGGTTGTACATACCTCCACTAGATGTATGAGATTGAGTTTTACCCGGTGCCTCATAAGTGCCCGTAGTGTCCTAATTTTGAGCATTTTCAGCTAGCAAATCTTCATCAAGGTCTTTATTTTTAAAAGTTCCATTGCACATCAATTCCACCATTTGTCTATCTTTAGGTGTTAACCCTTCATAAAATTGTGAAACCAATCTTCATGTTTCAAAACCATGATGAGAACAAATATTAAGTAAGTCTCGATACCTATCCCAACATTGGTAAAATGTTTCACCTGGTTTTTAAGTGAAAGTGGTGATTTGTCTTTTGAAAGAGTTTGTTCTGTGAGATGGAAAAAACTTCTTTAAAAATTATTGTTGCATTTCATCCCAAGCACGAATGGATCCCAACCTAAGATTTTGTAGCCATGTTTTAGCTTTATCTTTTAATGAAAAAGGAAAAAGCTTTAATCAATGGTATTCATGCTACAATTTAAGTCATTATAGGTGTTACAAACTTCTTCAAATTCTCTCAAATGCAAGTATGGATTTTCTAGATCTAATCCATGAAAAGAAGGTAAAAGTTGAATAATGTCTGGTTTAAAATTAAAATGAGATGCATCAGGAGGAAAAACTATGCATGAGGGTGCACTTGTTCTTGTGAGATTCATGTGGTCTCTAAGTGTTATAACACGATTATTCTCATTATGAAGTGACTGGTTATCTTCTTCGGCCATATTTTCTGAAAATGATGAGGATACCCTACAAAGTCTACCACTTAATGTACGTGACTAAACTCTAATGCACGTGTAGGAAGAGAATAAAAGGAAGGAGAAAGCAAAAGAAAAAGAAACAAAACAAAAGAAACAAAGTTAGATACATGAAAAGTGAAAAGAGAAAATAAAATAAAAATTATAATTTATACAAGAATTTACCTCCCCGACAACGGCGCCAAAAACTTGACTTGGTAACAATCCTTATCTTCTTGTCTGAATAAAACGTCATTGCTAACGTCATAATTTGAACAGACTTGAATAATGAAAGTTCTAGAAAATTGTCTCAGCTTTCTAGGAATAAAAAATTGAGTTCATTTGGATTTCTAGAACTCGAGATATGGGCTGAACACTGAACAGTGTCTGGGCTGCAGGACAGATTCAGACTTCTCTGTTGTTGCTACAATTTGGACTTGAAAACGGCCTTTTTAAATCTTGTACTCCCATGAAAGTTTTAGGCCTATGTCTTAGCTTTCCATCCATATAAACCGTACCTAAATATAAGATCTACAGCTCCAGATATGACCCGATGACCGAACAGTGTTCTAGTTTGGACTAAACCAACATCTCTTTTCTAAGTTTGGCCCTCTCTTTGTCCTTTCAATTTCAGTACTTAAACTCATCAATCAATCCTTTCATTTATGTGATAAGTCTGCATTTAAGATGAACATTTACCATAAATTAAAGGTATCTTATGGTATCAAACTTGTTATTATAAAACATGCTTTAGTTAAGGAGTTATTGATACTTCAAGTGCAAAATGATGATATAAAACCTTGACAAAAATACACTTTTAAGTACTAATCACTTTTGCTTCAGCCAACTCTCTTTCCAGCATCACATGCTTCTTGTATAGCCTTTCATATTACTCAATCTGGCTTTCTAACTCAGCTTTGGTCATTGAAGACATACCAACCCTTTCTTTATAATCGTTGAAATTAGTTTTCAAAGCCTCTAGCTAAGTACTAGTTTGCATCCAATGTGTTCCCAATTATTCTTGCTCTTCATCAGCTTAGTTTCTAGTTGTCTTTTCTTCTTTTAGTTGCTTCTCTAAGGATATAATGTTTTTTTTCCTTTAGTTGTTGCTTTATAAACTTTCTCAATTTCTCTTCAGTGAGGAGTTGATCCTTGAAAGATAAGAAGCTTTTCCGGTTGTTCTCTTAACTCTTCCTCATTGCTAATCCTATTCTTTTTTAGTTGGTTTAATAGCTTGCGAAGTCTCGGCTTCAAATCCAATAGTCATGGAGATGGTGACTAATGATAGTTTTCTCCACCTTGGATACCTTTCACTAGTAACTGGATCTCTTAAACCATCTAATTCCTTCTTGATCAATACTAAAAGCTTCTAGTCTTGCTTGATGTTCTCTAGAGAATTGGGATAGCCCGACCATCTTTGACATATGTTGTATGCCTCCAAGTTGTTTTACAACCAAAGTAGGGGAGTAGCTGACATATCCAGTCACTCCAATCAGAGGTACCTATCGTCTTTGCTCATAACTCATCAAACAATCTGTTGCTCTCATCCATGAGGCTTCCCATTTCACTTCTCATTGTAGGATTCCTTGCAGTTGTACTTTCCAATTTTCTTCCTTAATTAGATCATTCCACTCCTCTTCTTTAACTATCTCCAATGGTCTTTGACTAAACCACTAGAAGTTGTTAAATATCGGTTTCTTGGTTTTTATATGGCTAATCAGTCATCTATAGGACTTTGTCGCGCCTTTGGTGGAAGTAGACTTTGTATTGATTTTAAGGGAATTCAGTCAATAAACCATACTCTTCCAAAGTAAAACACATGTCAATATTCCCAAAAGTAAAGGACCGGTACTTGGGGTTCCAAAAATGCGTCAAGGCTTTAATTGCTGAGTTTTATGAAGCAACAATATTATTCAATAGTTTTACCCATATTTACCTAGTATTTTCCCATGTTTTATATATAAAATGTCTTGTTATTCTTTTGAAGGTATCCTGCATTGTTCTCTACCATAGGTATGTCTTTTGAAATTTCAGGGAAAAATTTTTTGAAGGGGGAAAGAATATAAAACCCAAAAAAAAAAAAACATGAATGCATGATATTAGATAAATAGAGAAGACTCCATTGGTAAAATACAAAAGCTCTAACTTGGAGTATGAAATGCACATAAGTGAATAAGGAGAAAATTAAGACCTAATGTGGGAAAAATAAAAAAGAAGAGGACTAAATTAAAAAGGCATGAATAAGTGAGGGATGAAAACAAAAAAAAAAGATAAGAAGATGAGAAAAACCCGTCAGCCCTAAGAGAAGAGAGGGGTTGATGGCAGAAAGAAAAAGAAGGAAGAAGAAGAGTCATTTACCTTTTCAACACTTTCTCTCAAGAACAAGCAAAGAAAAACCACATGCAATTAAATATATAAGATGAAATAAAAGGTTTGAGTGAATATTTAAACACCAAATACAAAATATATTAAGGGAGAAGAGTAGAAGAGGTTGGTGGCAGCAGGGGGAGAAATGAAGAGAGGCCAAAATATTTGAGGGATAAGGAGTTTCAAAGAACATAAAACACAACTAAGACATACCTAAAACCTTGCTAGAGCAATTTCAAACACGTTGGGTAAGTTTTATAAAAAAAATAATAGCTCTTCGATTATAGTTCCTGAGGGATTTTTCTGGGCAGGTTAAAGGTATGGATGAAGTGTGAAGGAGAGATGAAGAAGGCTAGATAATGTTTTAACTAAATTGAAAAACAAGGTGACTAAGAAAAGGCTTGAAAGCCTTCGGTCAGACATGAACAAAGGATAAGGAAAAACATTTTTGATGCTAAGTTATGCATGCAAGATAAAATAATAAGTGTAGGATCCTACAAGAAACTATGGTGTGCTGAAAACTTAAACATATGAACAAATCCTTATGATGCATGCTCTTGTGAGGCTTAACCTTTAAATGATTGATATTCCATGTATGATTATTGATGTAGAAATGAGATTTTGTAGGTAATAGTGATAAAAGGAAGGAAGGAATGCATGAAAGTAATGGTTTATGTGCTGGACATTCAAAACTAGAAATCTGGACTGTGTTGTTAGCCAACTTGTGACTAGAAATTGACTTAGTTAAAGGAATAGTTGAGAGTGTTGCCCTTCATAAAAGTTGTAGAATATGATGTTAACTTTTGAATGGGACTAGAATTATATAAGATAGTGCTGTAGAACTCTAGATATTGGTAAAAACTCAAAAACGGGTCAGATTTGGAAAACCTGAGCATAATGTGCATTGGACCTTAAATTGAAAATTTAGGTTTATAGTTGAGAAATTTTAGAGTACAAGTCTTCAAGAAAAATGTGTTGCAGTATGTTAAATTTCACCGGGAACAAACCTTACTCCATTTGAAGTTATAGAACTCCAAATATGGATAAAATATTAGGAAGGGGTTAGGCTGTACATTAAAGGACAAACCCGTGTACCATTGTATTTCAACAAATTTAAGTGTATAAATGGTAGAACTGAGTTTAATCCTCTTCATCAAATTTGTGTAATTATGTCTTAGCTTACTAAAGAAATAAATCCTGAATGAAATGAAATTCTACAACTCTAGGGGGGAAAATTAAATAGTATTTTAGTGCACTACTAGTAATTTAAAAAGAAGTAATGCTTGTGTAAAGAATGAGTATGTAAACTTGTTGAAGAATATACTGACAGAAAAATATTCGTATGGTACATGAGAATCACCAGACACAGGATCTTCCATCAGAGGAGCTCGCTCGACTAGAGAAGGAGGTAAGTGAAATCTCGTCTATAATAAATGAAGTTAAATCTAAATTTCTGAATTCATGATGAATACTGAAACATGAAATTAATATGGATGATTTTTTAATATGATGTAAGATGGATGTAATTGAAATGCTTTCATAATGAGCAAAAGACCAATGTATAAATCATCTCCGAGGTCATCGGAAATTAACAAATTTGAATTGCTTTTGACTCATAAAGTTAGGTTTGAAATTTTCAGATTTGTGATGAATAAAGAACATGATAATAATATGGATGATTTATGAATATGATGTGAGTTTAGGAAAAAAATTGAATTGTTTTCGCAATGAGAAAAAGCCAATGTTGGGATCGTTTCCAAAGTCTTAGAAACCAATGAATTTTGAATTGCCTTCGGAGTAAGCGAAAGCCAATATTGGAATTGTTTATGACGTCTCGAAAACCAATGAGTTTGAATTGCTTTCGCAATGAGCGAAAAACCAATGTTAGGATCATTTTTGAAGTCTCGAAAACCAATGAATTTGAATTACTTTCGCAAGGAGCGAAAGCCAATGTTGGGATTGTTTTCTAAAGTCACGGAAAGCAATGAATTTAAATTGCTTTTGTAATGAGCGAAAGCCAATGTTTCCAAAGTCATGGAGAACAATGAATTTGAATTGCTTTCGCAATGAGCGAAAGCCAATGTTGGGATTGTTTTCCACAGTTTCAGAACCCGATGAAATTAGGTTTGCCTTCACAATGAGCGAAGGCCAACAATGTGATGGTTTTTTAGGGATTCAGAAACACATTGTACTTTGAAGATTTGTATGGTGTAATCGTTGTAAAAGTTTTGGTTGATCTTGCATGTTGGATGATTTATGAGTGTGTGTATATATATATATCGTACGTAATTGTTATGAAAGACATGACTATCATTCATGAGAACTCCTATAATGCTTAATAAGAGAAATGAGCACTCCTATTTTCATTACCTTTAAAAGAAAAAACTATGATTGTAATACAAAATTTTGCTAAATAAATTTTTGTTACAGGACCTTTGCATATTGGTGGACCAAATAATCCCACAATGATTGCGGGTGGACCCCAGTTCGAGTAACCAATCTCATCATGCTGATGATGTTTTAGTGCAAGATTTGTCAGACGAAGATGCTTTTGATGTGGATGAAGTTGATTATTCTGGTATAGATGATGGATTTGACTCTGGTTCAAAATTCCTCTCTTCCCCGATTACGTGCTCTGTCAAGAGACAAGAGGACGGCTCGATGGGAGGATCCTCAGCTACCTTTTTAGACCGGATAGTGGGTGACTCACCCAAAGTTGTTGATGTCGCTCCTCTGCCTGCTGTTGTTGCTCCTACGAGTGTGAATGTTACCCCTCCAATGCCCACCATTGTTGGTGTTCCAACTGCCTCTGCTCCCCCTGAAACAGGTATTTCTTCGACTCATGAACCTGTAGTAGGCAAATGGAGGGATTTGTTTGCTAGTAACCGTAGCTTTGATTGTTATTCTAAGCTTACTCATTTTTCTGGTATAAATTGCTCTGAATCTTGTACTCTATTGTCTGTGGACTTGGGTTCTAATTGTGATGTATGGAAATCTTGTATTGTTGGGTATGTTGCGGGCAAGTCTCTAGGATTTAGAGCCCTAAACAATAGCATTAGTAATACTTGGAACTGTGAAGCCGCGTTATTTGTTCATGACTCAGGGTGGTTGATTTACCGATTCAATAGGGTGGAGGACAAACTTGTTGTCCTTAGTGGAGGCCCCTACTTGGTGTTTGGAAGACCACTTATGCTGAGACCTATGCCTCAATTCTTTAACTTCTCTACTAAGGAAATGTCTAGGGTTCTTGTTTGAGTGAAATTCCCTAACCTTCCCTTGGAATGTTGGACCCCCAATTGTTTATCAAAGCTTGCCAGCATGTTTGGGAAAGCTTTATAGAGTGATAGATTAACCTCAACTATAACACGACTTTCCTATGCTAGTGTCTTGGTATAGGTGAATTTAATGGATGTCCTGCCCTCTTCTATTAAAGTTATATTGTTTAATGGCTCAACTCTGAATCAAGAAGTTGTTTATGAAACTCTACCAAGATTCTGTAAACTATGTCGAGTCCTTAGCCATTCTACTGCAGCATGTCCTTTAGCTGGTAGTAAGTTGGCACCTTAGGGCAATGGTGAAACAGAGAGCAGGAATCGGGGGAGTGCTCTCTAAAGATTGGGTCCTACAGGAGACTAGGTTGTGAGAAACACTAAGACCATATACGTTGAGTAGGCTTATGACCCAATGCAAGCTGAGGTTTCCAATGGGGCTTGAGTAGTAGTCTAGGGCAAAAATCATTCCCGCAAGCATCACAGCAGCACTACAGGGGAGCAGGCTATGGTTTCATCCCAGGTTGTTGTTACCAAGAGCAAGCAACAAAGTTTGAGCTCAATGATGGCGGTTAAGGTTGGCTGTAATAGTAAGGGTTAGGAGAAGGAAGTGGCAGGCACGGTAGATGTTCAGATGGTGCCTTCTTGTGAAGGCCCCCAGCAGGTCATTACTGATGACAAAGCTCATATTACATCTCAGTCTAAAATTGTTTCTGCAAGCTTATTCTACTTATCCATGGATGGTTCTCGGTGATTTCAATTTCGTGCTCTCTCAGGCAGATAAGCATAATGGTGCAGCTGTTTCTACTTACGAAACCTCAGACTTTCGAGAATGTTGTTCTGATCTTGGGCTGCATGATCTCAACAATACTGGTTGCCATTTTAGCTGGACAAATGGTAATGTTTGGAGTAAGCTGGACCAAGTTTTGTTTAACCCTTTTTGTTCCTCTCTGTAGTGCTCAGCTCATGTTCACTTCGACACGCACTGTGCCTTTTCAGATCACTCTCCAGCATTAGTTTGTCTTGATCAGCGAGTGTCGGGTCGCCGCAATTTCAAATTCTTCAATATGTGGGCTTCATATGACCAGTTTATGGAGATTGTCTCTAGAAATTGGTCTATTTCTGTCTATGGCACTCCCATGTATACTCTTTGCAAGAAGCTCAAATCTCTAAAGGGGCTATTAAAGGAACTCAATAAGCTCCACTTCAGCCATATTTCTGAACGTGTATCAAGACTTGAAACTGAGTTAGATCTTCATCAAATTGCACTTCACCATGACAGAGACAACTCTCTTCTATTAGAGCAAGACAGACTCCTTCGATTGAAGTTATTGAGGCTGAAATCTATAGAAAACATGTTCTTTAGCCAGAAAGTTTGTAATTTTCTCAAGGAGAGTGACAAGGGCTCTAGGTTTTTTCATGCCCTCATGAGTCAGAACCACCAGAGAAATTTTATTCCAGCCATTCAGTGTAGTCATGGTAATCTTAGCACCTCTTTGGAAGAAGTGGGAGTTGAATTTGTGTAATACTACCAGCGTTTGATTGGTACTTCAAAAGCTATTATCCCCCAGGATAATGTTGTTATCCAATATGGACCTTGCATAGATCCAAGTTCTCATGATTTTCTCCTTTCTCCAGTTTCCAATGAGGACATTCAGAAGGATGTGTTCAATATTGAGAATGTGAAAGCTCCTGGTCCCGATGACTACTCCTCTCTTTTCTTCAAGCAAGCCTGGGGTGTTGTGGGGAAAGATTTATGTGCTGCTGTGCAAGACTTTTTCATCTCTGACAGACTTCTCAAACAGATTAATCACTCAGTCATTGCTTTGGTCCATAAATCGGCAAATGTATCTTCTATAAGTGACTTCAGGCCAATCTCATGCTGTAATGTGATCTATAAGGTTATTGCTAAAATTCTTGCTGGTCGCCTTGCTCATGTTCCGTCCGGCATCATCATCCCCGTGCATAATGCTTTCTTGGGTGGCACATTAATGAGTGATAATATTAACTTAGTTCAAGAACTTCTTCGACAGTATAACAGGAAACGGTCCTCCCCCCGCTGTCTAATGAAAGTTGATTTTTGGAAGGCTTTTGACTAAGTCCTGTGGAACTTTATAAGGGATCTATTACGGCAGTTTGGCTTACCTTAGAGATTTGCTCACCTTATCATGCAATGTGTTTCCACAACCTCCTTCTCTATTGCTGTAAATGGTGATTTGTATAGGTTCTTCCCTGGGAAAAGTGGGGTACGGCAAGGAGACCCTCTGTCCCCCTATCTGTTTATCTGTTGCATGGAATACTTATTTAGGATGCTCATACTTGCTTGCAGGCAGCCTGGCTTTCGGTTCCATCCAAAATATGGTATCCACGACATTAGTCACCTCGCTTTTACAAATGATGTCTTGCTACTTTCTCATGGGGATTGCTCTTCAGTTAATGGTATTTTCCAGCAACTCACAATCTTTGGCAAGACTGCAAGGTTGGATATTAATCCGAAGAAGTCTTCAATTTTCTTTGGAGGTGTTAATCCTAGACTGAATTTAAGTATTCTTCATACTACAGGCTTTCGTGAAGGATGCTTTCCTTTCACTTATCTTGGAGTCTCCCGGAGCCCTCATAGGCTTCTTGCTAGTCAGTTTTCCCCTCTCCTACATTCCTTGCAATTTTCTATTCAAGGCTGGATTGGCAAGCACCTCACTTTTGCTGGAAGGCTAGATGTAAATCCCGAGAAAGTCAAGGCTGGATTAAATTAAAGAAAATAAACTAAACTAAAAAGAAGTAGGGGCAAAATGAATACACTTAAAGAAAATAGGGCCTAAATGCAAATAAGAATAATTATAGAGCACAAATACTACTCTTCTTACTAAAAACAAATCTGCAACAATCGTGAAGAAGAAGAGAGGGAGTTTTGGTATCTATTTTTACAGATCAAGAGAGAAACACAAAATTTCAAGAACCCATCCAAGATTAAGGGTTATAGGTAAAATAAACACTGGTGAGCAAGCGATTAACAAGAAAAATTAAACAAGAAGAGAAGAAGGGAGGGCCGACTGTCATTAGAAAGAAAAGGAGGGATCGAGACCTTGATTCATACCGGGTAAGATATTCTAAACATGGTCTTATGAGTTGTTTTAAAGTCAATTATGAATTGATGCCTAGATGTTAAATTATAGATTTGAGTTCTAAAACTCCAGATATAGTTAAGAATCTGGAAAGTGCTTGGGGGTTGATAGAGTCTTCAGGAGATTTCAAATCTTATTCGACACAATATTCCACTTCCATGCCATGGACCACTCCCGACTGGATGTTGGCTGAGTTTATTTTGCTTTTGTTGTTGGGGTTGTAGGCCTCCTATTAATGGCCCTTGTGTGTTTCAGTAGATGTTGGTGGTTCTCTTTGTTTCAGCTACAAATTGGGTCAGCTGTTGGTTTTTCTTTTGGGTGGTATTCTTTTTGGTTGGTTATCTTTGGCACCTGGTGGATTTTGGGTTCCTTAGCTAACTGATGTGATACTTTTGGTTCTCTCTCTAGGTAGCTGTCTCCCTGTATTTTTTATGAATGGGAGCATGTTCCCTTTTGCTTCTGATTTTGTATATGTGTATATATGACTTGCCAGCTTCCTGGCCTATTTCATTTTGATCTATTATATTCTTACATTTGATCAAATAAAAAAAATTAGGCGACAGACGGACCTCGGGACTTCAAGAACTTTTGTTGCAAATACAATAGATTTTACAATTTAAACAATAACTCTTTCATTCGCAATGATGTTATTCTACCTATGTATGTCACAAATAATGAATTCTTTAGACAAATATCTCATGTAGAATGATAACTAAGTATTTTACAAAACTAATTTCTATGCATGTTTTTTTAAACTAAATTCTAAATTACTCCCCCCCTTCTCTCTCTCTCTCTCTCTCTCTCTCTCTCTATATATATATATATATATGATGTTGAGAGTGATTATGAGGTCGAGATGACATGAAATGGGTATTGAGATGAATGGCCTATGTAGTTATAAGGGCTTTGAAAAGTTTGCAATTGTCGATAACTCGATATGGCCAATTATAGGGGAAACTTTGCCGAAATTTTGGTAGAAATTTCTGTGAGTCTTGTATGAATTCAATATAATTTTTTTTTACCATGTTTTCTTTTCCTATATTATGGTTGATACATTGCTCCGGTAACTGGGATGTTACACTCATAATGAGCTTAAGAGGTGAGTCACATCTGCCCCCATCATACGATGTGTCGAGCCAATGAGATAAAACAAAAGCTCTTACTGGGAGGCAACCCAACTAAAAAAAATATTCAAATTTGTCTTTTTTTCCTTATCTTTTATTTTTCATCATTCTCTTTTATTCCTTTTCTTTTATTTCAACAGTAAGGACAATGTTGTGTTCAAGTGTGGGGGGGTGGGGAAAATTTTGGTTTTCTTTATTGTTTCTGTGTGTTTTATTAGAATTAGAAAAACCCATAAACATTTGAAAAAAAAAATGTTTCCAACTTTAAGTATCAAGTTTTATCTATTGAACTCTCATTGATTTATGAGAATATAAGTATTATGTATGAAAATTAGTTGAGATAGATGAAAAAAGAAATCGAGTGAATAAGTGTGCATGCAAGTTTTAAAGTTTAATTAGGTTAGGGATTGACTTTGAAAATATGTCATGTTGACTTAATAGTGTTATACCAATATAAGCTTTTGATCCTTCAACATTATATTCTTTGATTATGCATTCTTTCAATAATATGTATCTCTAGAACTTGCTTCATATATTGTTGAGATTACATTCACATTACATGCATGCATGAAGATGATAAAGGCACTACAAATTTTAACCACTTGAGCAAAAAAAAAAGAGAGTTAACTTAAAGCATATTATCCTTAGTGAGCTCTTTTGAGCTTGCTTATCTTTTATTTGCTTTACCCATGATATAAAGCCTTAACTTTTTATATATTTTCCTTTTCTCCTGGCGATTAGTAAAGCATATACTTGTTGATATTTCATGAGATTATGGTTGAAAATTATGTGAAGAAAAGTGATACTTGATGAAAAGAATGGGCAAAGTTACCAAAGGTAGACCATTCAAATAAAACAAATAAGGAAAAATTGTTCCATTGTGTTCTCAAAGTTTTATATTGATGGAGCTTGGAATCAAAAGAAGTTAAGTATTGGTGTTTAAATATGGTGAATTTGTGTGCTTTAATGATATATCTTGTTTTGAAATTCATTTTTATAAAATGCTCTACTTCCTTTGGTTTTAACCTTTTCATTTCCTTTTTTTTACCTCATTTTAACCTTAGCCCCATTACAACCGAAAAGTAAAATCTTTTAATTCATATATTGCTTGTAATATTTTAGTAATAAAGATGAGATTGAAAAGTAAACTTATGGTAGAACATATTCATTGATTGAAACTTATGGTAGAACATAGTCATTGATTGAATTTGAGAGATTTAAAACACATGAGCCCTAATCATGTGAGTGTTGGAGTGTATATCAATGAGATGACCTATCACTTTGATATGACATAGATTTCATTGAGTTTTGAAGTTCACATGTAAATGAATTCATGAAAATTTATGTTTTTATCATTCTTGATTGTATTCTTATTTATAATGCATGTACTCTTAGACATTGATGGGAGATTAAGTGTGGTGGTATATGATGCAACCATATATTCGATAGTTTTCCTACATTTACCTAGTATTTTGCCCATGTTTTATATATAAAATGTCTTGGTATTTTTAGTTTTATGTTTTGAAGGTATTTTTGGATGTAAGATTAAAAAAGGAGTAATTTGAAGATAAATTTCAGAACATGTTCCAACTCGTGTCGAATATTGGTAGATTTGACCTTCGATTAATGTTTTACGCAAAACATAAGTTGTAGAGATCAAAATAAAGTGATTCTAGTGGCATTAGAACGCTAACATCCATACATTTCTAAACATATAGGCAAGAAAAAAATAAAAAGCATGAAAATCACAGCCTTCAAAGACAAGTCTTTCATTTTGGTAGTTTTGACCTTCGACCATTCCGACTTGAATATCTTAAGTTAGAGAAGTTCATTAGATGCAGAAGCAATTTTGTTGGATTCTTGACTCAAAGAACTATCAACCTACCAAATTGTAGTAGAAAAAGAGCTTAAATGAGAGAGATATGATTTTTCTAAAACAACCCATAAATTTTGCTAGCATACAGATTTTGTAAAGAAACAAGTTCAACATACTTCTCAAACATCCAAATCGACATGACAATTATTTCATATATGGAAAAGGTCTTTCTTTGGGCAAATTAACTTCACTAAGTTCAAATTCAAAGCTTGAAGATTTTATGCAAGACTATTTTTCCTTCTTTATAGGAAAGAATTATTGTACTACTTAAATATAGATTGTATACTTTGGAAAGGACTCCTATATTTCTTTTAGGATACAAATAGACTAGTAAGAGGAAAAAAGGGTGGCGGCTAGAAAAAAGAAAGAAACTCTCACCTTTTTTTTTCTTCACCTGAAAATATGCTTTCATCTTTTCTCTTCCTTAATTTTTTTATAGTCATACAGGGCTAAGTTTTTTTTTTTGAAAGAATACAAAAGCCTTTGATTTCAAAACTATAAGATCTATTTTATCTTTACTTTTCAGTTTATGTGATGAGTATGAATGTTTTCATATTCTTATTTCCTATGATTATTTAGTTTAATTATTACAGCAGACTCTAAGTTATTATTTTAACCAATATATTACTAAGCTTTCTATCAAAATCGAAGTAGTGATATTTAACTTATGAAGCAACTAAGTTTAATAAATATGGTGGATCTATATTGTTAATCTTAGGAAAAACATTCAATTAAATCAAACATAAACTGCAGACAATTATGTTATATAGATTTGTCAACTTATCTAGTTGTTAAGACTGCTATTGAATTAAATTATTATTACAGACTGTGGTTGTTTAATGGTAAGGGTTAGTTATACCGCATATCGATTAACTTACTAATATTAAAGAAATATAAATATTCAGAATATAAATTGACATATCGTTTCAATGATGAATTTTGATTTTTGTCGGTTGATATTTACTTGAGTCCAAGGTTTTCTCTTAATAAGTTTTGGTTTATTTAATTGAGTTTCATTACTTTATTTTATTTACACTAGCATAGCTTAAATAATCTCAAACCCCCTAAACTTCGAATCATTTAGCATAAATTCCTGAACTAGTTCTCCTCATAGGATTGACCCCTTACTTGCTCTATATTATCTTATTTGTTTAAGCTAGGGTAATTAATTTGTGTGACCGCGACATCGCAACATTCTACATGGACACCTTCATGATTTCCATTATCCTCCCAAAATTTATTTAAAATCTCATCCTCGTAGATGCTTTTCATGTGTGAGATGAGCTTCTTCAAGTTGTTTCTAGAGCAACTCTCATTTCTGATTAGTGACAACTTATTATCATCCAGTCTCAAGCAATCCCTTTCTAACAACTGTAGGGATTCATAATCCAACCTGTATTCAACAGAGATCATCTCTTTAATGATGACCATGTTATCAGCCTTAAGTCCTGCAATTCAAGATGCTTTTTAGGGTTAAACATGTTTTGATGCAATCGTGTTTATTTGTGGAACATACATCCTATAGGCAGGTTATTTGTCATTTTACATGACACATTGAGGTAGGCAATATCTAGTCTCAAAAAGGTCTCTTGTTTTTCTAGTGGTTACACTCATGAAGGTAATATAAAGGCTCAGTAGGTAGTGGGATGATACACATACCAATCACTGTCAGTTTGAGCACTCAGTAAAGAGTCAGATAGTTTCACGATCTTAAACCCTAACTAAAAGTCATAGGGTAAGCCATTACTCTCCAACCTAACCTGAAATTTTCATATGTGTGCATTTCGAAGCAATATATCACAAATAAATTAGTGATGCATGAAGACATTCATCCATATTCAACATATATGCATGAGTAGGAAAAACCATGCTAAAGTGTAAAAAACAAAAGGCCACATGCAAAAAATTAAACACAACAAATCACATAAACTGCATAAAACACACAAAGTCTAGTCCAAAACTGTCAAAATCATAAAATCCCTAGTGGAGTCGCCATTTTGTCATACGTTTGTGCTCGACGTTGTAATGTCGAGATCAAGGAGTCCTCACCTGGTTGTTTTATTCAGGGTCACTAGGAGATTCAGGTGAACTGGTCTTATATGAAATTCTAGGGTAAGATACTGGTTGTGGCTAGGAAATGTATAGCACCCCTAGTGCACCTTACTTGAGGTAAGCTGCATTGTGTGGTCTAGATATGGCTTAAAGATATTGATGGGTTCCTAACTGATGGTCCATCTATGGAATAGAATAAAGATTTATTCTTATAAATAAATCTGACATTTCAAATTCATTATGGGCTCTTATACTCAAATGAATTCTTGTGGGAAGAATCCATGCAGATGCCCTGACAAGGTTCACCTATTCTAGAAAGTGAAAACATTTTCCACAACTTGTATATTGTAGTGAAAATAGTTCCAATTAAAATTGTGAATATCTGAAATAAATTTGGGCATTTTCAAGTCAACTTGTGGTATTTAAATGCCAGCCTACTTGTAGGTCCACTATTTTTACCAAAATATTGACCATCAATTCTCATGAATTAAAATTTTTAGGGGTTACTGAAATATTGACCAAGTTCTCATAGATTTAATAAACTCGTTATTAAATCCAAAAATATATGCAAAGATATTTTTTGAATTTTTGTGTATTTATAATAAATGTTAAATCGTACCATATGTTTATATTTTTTTAACCAAATTATGATTTTTATCTTTTAAGAGACTTGGTCGAATGTACACCAAATAAAATATATATTTTTTTATTTTTAAAATTAGAAATGTTTTTAAAAAATTTTGGAAATTTTTGAGATTTCGATGAAAAACGAGTATTTTAATACCAGGTCAACATCTTATAGTTTAAGTCTATAACCCTGATATTAAATACAATTTCTAGAAAAATATGCGAGGGACCCAAAAATAATTTTAAATTGGTCCTTGGAACTTTTTTAGAACTTTTAGGAATTTATTTGGGGTCTGTTTGATAAAAAAACCATTTTTATTCAAAACAACATTGTTAAAATAGGCATAGGGTATGTTTGCCAAACAATCCCTTAGGCCAAGTTATTCTTAACAAAAAAAAAAGGTAACCAACCAAATAAAGCCTTAATACCTGAACCAAAACAAAACCAATTGGGTTGACTCGAAAACACTGGTTTAACCTTGAACCGAATAAAAAACCATGGTTTGACCTGAAATTAAAGCAAAATAAACAATTAAACTAATAACATATCAAAACTAAAAAAACAAAAAAACCAAAAATCTTTTTCACAAAAGTAGATCAAACACGACGAACATTCAAACTGAAACCTAGCAAACACAAATCATAAACAAAATAAGTTTTTATCCAATCAGGGGCAAAGTTTTGTTCATAATCGTGTATAGATCAAGAATTAAGCATCCATTTTCTTTAATTAACACTCAAAAGTCGTGATTTGATAAAGATGTGTTTGGGAAGTCGAAAGAACCCTAAAATCTAAATGCATGAATACGTGTTATTGATGCATGTTAACCCTAGATTATTTGCTGAAGATGACAAGCTAACATGTATGTGCCAAGAATTAACCCAAACAGCTCTAAAACAAGAGGCTAAGGTAAAGTTTATAGGAATAACATGAACCCAAAATCTAAAAAATTTCAAGAAATTGAAGAACTAATATCAAAGCCAAGATTTGACTTTTTAGGCCTCTAAACACACTACTTTTGTCCTCACAAACTACATTACCAATGCCAAGCATAATTGAATTCATGGAACTAACAAATAACATCAAATCATCAATAACATGCATGTTGTTTCAATTTCAAAAATTACCAAATCTATCCAACCTACATATCCATGTAATTTGGATTCAAAATTAGTTTCCTAAATATATTTTGGTCATGAACAAGCATTGTAATCCCAGGATCAACAATATTGCTTCACAATGCATTAATCAAACTAAACTAAACTAAACAAACAAACATTTTTTTTTATCAAAACTAACCTAACTAGAAAACTTTCGACACATTTAAAAAAAATCAAACACACCTTAAAAACAAATATCAAACCATATAATCAAAATCACAAAAAAAAAAAAAACACAGCCTTTCCTCTTTAAGCATCACTCTATTTGCAAAAATAAATGCAAACTAAATGACCACCAAAATCTACTAAAGTAGGCCACATAGACTCCACTTTTAGGTTAAAAAATATACCTTCGGAACCCTAGAACAATTACTACCTTCTTTGCTCTCTTTTGTAAACTTTTGCTTCCATAAACTTGGTGCACTTTCAAAACTGAATAAACCCCTGTGCTAGGCTTGTAAACCCTCACAACTAGGGTATTTCCTCATTATTTCTCTCCTCCTTTTCTCTCTTTTTTCCTCCTCCTCAGCTTTGATTTTTAGGGGTTATATATAGGGTTTTGCTAGGGATTTTTTGGTGGATTTAATCAAAGATTGATAATGATTGATAAATCTTGGCCCTCTAATTGGAATGGAAGGGTTTTAGACAAAAACAAAAAAAACCCTGTACTAGGCTGGTTTTGTAGTGGTGGTTTTGGTTATGGGGATCTTAGTGGTTTTTCTAAATTTGGAGACCAAGGAGTTGTTTTTTGGCCTTCTGATTTTGAGAGAAATACGACCAATCCTTAATAAGAACCTATTGAGAAATTTTTGAGTGTGAACATATGAAAGTTAGTGGTTTTTCTGAATAGGTGTCACAGTCATGGTTGACTGAGTTGACCACTTTCGAGGCATCGTTGGAGCAAATACAACTTTAACGTTGCCTAAGATCACCTAAAGTTGGTAAAGGAGGCGCACACCTTTTATTTGGATCAAATCGTGCTCAATTCAGAGATTTGTAGCTTCTCATTCATTCATCCAAAAATACTAACTCGATCAGCCTAGAATTTGAAAATGCAAGGAAAGTTGATCAGGGACAAAATGTTTGAGGCTTCTATAGATGAATTAAGTGTAAACATCCAATTTCATAGGCATTGGGTTTTAGAGGCGATGTTTCTTAGTTGAATAGTGGTGGTTACAGCCCTTGAGGTGGTCAGAAACACCACATTCATTCACCTGAAGATATGTGTACTAAGCCAGCCAAAATTGCCAAAAAGGAAGATAAACAGTAGGTGAACAAAATGTCATCTAGGTTAAACCCTAGAAGTTAGGTTTTCTTAATATAAGATTTGATCAATTTCAATTTGGTCCCTACTCTTCCAATTCCTTTCAATTACACTTGTAATTGTCTACCAACTTTTAATTGCATGCAATTATACCCTTACCAAATTCAAATATTCACCCTAAAGTTCAACTCCTTTTACAAACGAGTCTTTGTCTTTCAATTGTTCAATTTCATCCTTAATTTACCATGAAAATTTCAATTTCTTTTAATTTGGTCGCTGATTTCATCAATTTCTACCCCTAAAATTGTGCGCCACTTACAGATTGATCCTTGGTGTTGGTAATCTACAATTAAGTCCTTAAATGGCCTTTAAATTTTTTTGTTTTTACAATTAAGCCCCTGATTAAACCAATTCAACCTTCCAAAGTCTAATTTTAATCCTTAAACTTCAATGTCTTCCAATTAACACTCAAATTGACTTCAAAAACTTATTTTCCTTGCAATTAAGTCCATAATAAAATTAATTAAATCTTCCAAAATTCTCATTGAGTCCTTACCCATCTAAATTTGAGTTTCTTTACCAAAGATAAAAATATTTTCACTAGTGGGGCCTTTTGTCAATTAAAATTGGGTTGTGAATTTTGCTAATCTTATACTTTTTTTTTTTGTTTTCCAACTTTTCCACTTATCGTCTTTGTCCTCCTCCACCAATCTTAGGCACTCTTTAAGGTTTTCTTCATGCATGTCCTCTTGTATTTTGGATTTTCTTTTTTAATTTTTTTTCTTTTCTTGTTTTTTTGTAGGGTAAAAAATGAGTAACAACACTAGAGATACCATTCTTATTACTATTCTTTAATTATTTTAAATCTATATCATTTCCTAACTTAATACATACTCATCAACCTTTGTTGAATTCTTTTTTCAATTCCATTATATCATTTTGATATCATGTTTCCATACAAGTCATGTCCATTTCATTTCTTACATCATCTTACAAGCACAATTTAAATTATAAAATATCGTATTCCAACTCAAATTACTTAAACCCCAATTATATTTTTTAATCATCACCATTCACAACTCATTTAATTGCTTTCTTTTCCAACAATTCCTCACAATGACCGTTGAATATCCATGATCATTACTTCTAATCTTTTTATTTAATGTCCATTTGATCCCATTTCAATATTCTAATGATTATTCAATTATCTCTTTACCCATTTTATTGCTTTCTTGAAATCGATGCACAATTTACCTTTCTTGAAATCTTTTCAGCATGCTTAATGTCATACATGACTTATCCGTATCAATTCCAATCCTTGTCCTTTTTCCTTATAAGAATTGATAGAATTTCAATATGATTCAAATGTTGAATTGAGTGTTGTGTCTGATAAAACAAAACTAGTCGATAAGTGATTTTCTACTAAAAATCCAAAATTTTTGTTTCTTTTTTTTTTTTTTGTATTGAGTTAATTATTCCACTAAACTCCAATGACCATTTCTTGTCCCAATTTATATTATTTTACTATTTTAGTTATTTACAACAAGTTACCATATCACCATATCGTTATGAACTTTTTATCATTTTTAACTAAGATTTTCTCCAATACTTCTTCACACCATACTTTCTTTTCCTCACTTATTTATCATGTATTTATACTCAATAAATTATATGTATTTATTTATTTATGTACTATTATTTCCTTCTAAATTTTCTAGGGATTTATAATCCCAATGTTTATGGGCTATCATAACAACCTTTTTGCTCCACCAATTTACATGCAACAACACATTCAAGTCACACAACAAAATTTTCACTATACATTTCATCAACCATCTCATCCACCAACAAACATCATTTGGTTGGCGACCCTTCTTAAACAATATGTTTTCTCTTTCATTCCATCATAATCCTGCATAAAATTTATATAATTTAATGCTAATACATCTGTTTACAAATAATTTTAGAATTTCTACAAAGTGTAAAAAATTCAAATTTAAATAAGAATAATCAATCAAACTCATTTCTAAACATCATTATTCAACCAATACATGAAATGTAAACACAATTATGAACAATTAATATCAATTAACTCAAAAACCTTTAGTTATACCCATGGACGACCTTATCACAACCTTTTCTTCCTCCATAACTAGTCTCAATTTCCTTTAATTTCACCCTGAATATATATATTCATTCCACATTCTCATCATAATCATAATATAACATTCATATCCCAACACAATTATTCTACCATCTCCCAAATTCAATACCTTATATGATGTATGTAAACCCTTGAGAAGAAACACATAAAATCAATGAAAGGACTACTATGATAAGTGAGTGCAAGGAATAATTAATTAAAGGGGATGATGAAAAATGGAAGAAATTAAAATAAAATGTTAAGGTATGGGTTTTAAAAAAATAAGTTACAAAAAATAGCAGAAAAATGAAAAAAATACAAAAATATATATAAAAACTAAATGAAAATAATTTTTCAAAAAACAATGTTGTGACATAAAGTTTAATGAAATTTGAATTCACTCGTTTTAAGTCTGGTATAAACTGATGTTAGGACCCGAGAAATATTGCCTTTGAAAAACAAAAGGTTTAAAGGAAGGGATATAAAGGGTATTTTAAAAATTGTTCCCTATAAATACATGTAAGGTGGCCGACCATTTAGGGGGGGAAATTAAGCAAGAAAAATGTGGGAAAAAAGAGAGAAAAAGTGAGATCATACAAAATCTTCCATTATCTCTTATGAAAACCATATTTTAGGATTGAGTAAGTGAGATTTAGGAAGAATAAGTAAGGAGAGAAAGTAAAGAAGGTGAAGAAAGAAGGGGAAAGTTGGGAAACTCTCATTTGGCTAGGGCTAGCATTTTGAGGTCAAATTATTTTATGGTAAGAAGTTCTATACTGTTTGAGTGAGTTTGATGGAAAATTAACATGAATTTTGTCTAATTGTTTGAATTGTTAATTAGGGTTCTTAAGTGTAAAAATTGGGGATTTTATAAATTGGTGGTTAGGCATGCTTAAACATGAGTAAATGAGTGTTTAGGAGGTAAAATTTAATGTTATTGAAAAAGAAATCCTAGGGGAAAAGGCGGACATATGTGTTACTATGACAAGAACTAGAGATATGTGTTCCATTCTCCCCATCGGTCTCAAGCTCATTATTAGCTTTCATAACCATGACTCTTTTGTTTGGAGACTATGAAACAACATGACCAAAACCCAGACAATGAAAACATTTAATGTCGTAGTTATAAGAAATAGGAGTAACACTGTTACTTTAACAATGGACGAGGTGTCTTTCTTCTCTCTAGGGTATTCAACCTTGCCCTCTTCATTTTTTTATGATGGACCACCCCCAGTGTTAGCTTTTCAATTGGGTTTCCAAGGTTTTAAAGGGCCTAATGGCTAGCTTTGTTGAATGGTACCCTTCTGTTTAAGTTGTTTCTCTACATTCACTACCATATAAACCATCTCCTCCAACTCTACATAATGATGCAACTTCACAATATGAGTTATATCATGATTAAAGCCATTCATTAATCTAACCATAATAACCTCCATATACTTCTCAACATTAGCTCGAATCATAGAAAGTTTCATCTCCTTGAAATACTTATCAACACTTTTTATACCTTAACTCAAACTCTGCAACCTTTGATACAATTCTCAAAAATAGTAGCTAGGCACACATCTCCTTCTCATAAGGGATTTAATTTCATCTCATGTATCAACTTGCCTCTCATAATTCCTCTTGCAGTTTGTCACTAATTGATCTCACCACACAATGGTATAGTCAATAAAAGCAATCATAGCAAGCTTAACTTTCTTAGGCACCGTATAATTATGACACTAAAAAATCCACTCCACCTTCTTCTCCCATTCTAAATAAACTTCTAGATCATTCTTTCCCTGAAAAGTCAATACATTTAACTTAATTGTACATAAATCTCCACCTAATTCAACATAATGGTTCTAGTACCTATAATTATCCTTCTGGCCAAAATTATCACCATATCTTTCACCTACAAATTCATAATTCTGCTCCTGTACAAAACGTTCCCCATGTCCTACGGACACATCTTCAAAATCAACATTACTATGTTCACATTATCAGCCACAAACTCATCCATATTAGTGTTAACTTGCCTAACAACCCTCCTAACATTAAATTCTCCTCACTTAGGCTTAATTTGAACCATACTATGATTATTAACATGTTGCCTCTTCAACCTATCCAACCTATCTCCAAATTTATTGGCCATCTGATCCATCCTTTGATTCATAATGCATAACTAAGTTACAATTTCATTATCTTCTATTTGTGATGTCATGTTGTTGCTTGCTCTTGACATCTTTGAATCTAAATATTGGTTGGTTGACAAGAAATATATATTCCTTAACCACTCCTTTACGTGTTTACACTCCTCTTGTATTTCACTCAAATATATGTTTTTTACTCAAATATGCTCGCTACGTCTTTTTTCTCTTGTCTTACCTTTCTTCGAATCTTGCAGAACTGAAATGAACACAAATATAAAAGCCTTAGAAGCTTATCAAAATACGTCTATATAACTCAAGAAGCAAGAAAAATATGAAAACAAGCAAAGATAAAATTACGATTACAATTTCATGAGTAACAAGCAAATTTGTATGAAAAATAGATGTTTTTAAAGACACGAAAGAAAAAAGATGCATAGTTTATATAAAAAAAATTAAATGACACCTAAATATATCAATTATGATGTTATTATACTTTCATAATTGAAAAATAACAGCAGCAAAACAAGTTTGAATTACTGACGCGAATTAGAACCATTACAACAAGTTCCAATCCTGAATTTAGTTCTTATAGAAAAAAAAAGTCCAAATGACCTAAAATTTTATATAAGATGTGATTAGAACCCTAAAACCCAATATATAAAATTTGATAATTTTCTGAATTTATTTGACCTAAAATTCCCTTATGATATGAATATGACTTGTTATGATAAGTTTTAATCCCGACCTTGGTTACTATAGCAAACGATCTCCAAGTGAGCTTGAATTTTATATGAGGTGTGATTAGGACTACTAGAACTAGTAGATAAAATTTGAGAAATTTCTGAATTGGTTTGGTCCAAATTATCTCTTGTTTGTGTACTATGACAAATTCAATAAAAGTGACTTTTTGACGTTATTTTTTTTACTATGTACACTATTGATATATTTTGAGATAAAAAAACTAAAATAACACCTTTTTTTAAGGAACCCTAGATGAAAACTATCAGGATCTAAATGAAATAATAAAAAATTGAATCCAAGACAACTACAACTAAGGAAGTTGTAACTAACAAGACAAAAAAAAGGATATAACCTAATTTTTGGAGCCTAGCTCTAATACCAACTGATGCAAACCTCTTGATCATATAGTCAACCAACCTCCAACATTATTGATAGAACCTTGACCTAGAGGTAACCCTGTACCTAAGAACCAAAAGTATTGGAAAAAGACTTGGACTTAGAGATAACCTTGTATCTAAGAACTCTAAGTATGCGAATGACATTACGATGCCAATTAATCTTTGATAAGTTAGTGTACAATCTTTATCCCTACCAAGAAAGGTTATTTTGCCATAAAAAACAAAAGAATAAAACTCATGTTTATTCTCCAACTTGCCACTGAAATTTGCAGTTAAAAAAAACATATTATAGTCTCCTCTAACTAACCCTAATGGATCATTTTTGGGTTGCAAGCTAATAGGCCTAAACTACTACTCAACTAACATAAGTCCAATAATGAAATGAACCCTTAAATAATGTCTAATGGGCTAGAACAAACCCAAATTAAAAAATTATTCAACATTAAATAAATAAATAAAATATGATAATAAAAACAAAGTCTTCATGCTAAGATTCCTCCATATAGCTCGAATCTCCAATTTTTGCACATTCTTGGTAGATTTTCAGTATTGACTTCAAACATGTCGTTCTATCTTACTTGGATGAATTATTGGGCCTACCATATATTGTTGTAAAGCTTGAAATATCTAGTTTCCAGCCTAATTTGAATCGCAAATTATACACAAAGGTCTAGTTTGGTAAATTTGACAAGATTTGTCTAGTAAATTCAACCCTCCAAAATTATATTTTCTTGAACTTCATTTGACCTCAAAATTTACTAAAATATAGTTTCATGTGTCTAGCATCTTCTTGTAAAATTTCAGCTCGTTGTGATGTATAGTTTGAGAAATATGTCTAATCTCACAAAACTGATCAGCATATATTTTAAGGCTAAATTCGAATATGACTTGGTTCGTATCAAGAGATGAGTTCTGTGTCTATGGCATTGAATGGATGATTGGTTGTGCTAAGTTGAAGGAAATATTACTTGGTTTGTAGAACCAAAGCAGTTAATTATTACTTGGTTTGTGGAACTAAGGTAGTGAATTATTACTTGGTTTGAGGAACCAAGGCGAGCAATGATTACTTGATTTTCCTGTTGTGAAACCTAGGCGATTAATTATTACTTGGTTGTGGAACCAAGGTGATAAATTGTTAGTTGGTTTGTCGGTTATGAAACTTAGGTGTATAATTATTTATTGGTTAACCCGGGTTGGAACCAATGTTGTAGGGTTAGGGATATAAATGATATGAAATTTAAAAGTACATAAGACTTGGGATATATGGGGAAAAAAAATAAGATTGTAGAGATATGGAATCTAATATATATATATATATATATATAAAAGATAAGGTTAAGTTAAAGTATAGAAATAAATAAAATAACAAGTTATGATTAGTAATGCTATAGATCGTTATAAAAGGATCTTCTGTTATATATATATTGTGTTGACTAATATAATATATAATTTGATATTTTTGTGCAGGCAAGGTTGATATAATTTTAGTAGTTTTTGTCATAGGTATAATTGTGTAAGTTAAACCTATCATGTATAATTAATTGAATCTATACTTATCATGTAATTCTTCCTTTAGTTAGCTTGTGAGTGAATGTTCGATTTAGTATCACCTTTACTTAGTTATGTTTATCTTTCTTTCCTTTTATTTGTATATGTTTTATGTTTTTATTTTTATAATTTTAGATTATGTTGTATGTTTATATAGTTAGTTTTGGTAATTGCTTTGTTTGTTAATGTGAAGTGATATTGAGTTTGATGTGGATTAAGGTCCGTGATGGTTGGACCATGATGTGGTGGAGTTGGTTGTATTATGTGTGAAGTGGTCGATAACTTGGTATGGTCTAGATACATAGAAAACTTTATCGAAAATAGAATAATTAACATGGATATATATATAAACCCTAATTTTATTGTACATGTATCATGTATGTGTGAAATTGCACTGAACATTGGGATGTTATAATGTAAATCAATTACAGTAATTCATTTCTATTTAAAACTACATAAAAAAATATTAAAATACATAATTTAATACACTTCATCAATTCCTATATTCTTCCTCTAAATGGCCGACCATAGAAGCCTTAATTCTAACTAGTTTCTTCACTTTAATTATACATAATTTTTATTTTCTAAGATACATAAACTCAACTACATAAATTAACACTTAATTTACATTTTTTCCTAATTAACCAAAAAACCCTAATATGGACAATTTAAGAATTGTTGTTTGAAACTTACTAAATCAATATCAAAGTGAACTGGGCAGACTTAGCAAGCTTCTACTGTTGTTTTGAAGCCCAAAACACACCCCCAAACCAAAATCCTCTTCATCAATCTTCATTTTCCTTCTAATTCTCCACTTTCTCTCTCTACTATCATTCTATCTCTAGATGATTTCCTAAGCTTTGCGTTTAAGTGTTTGGATGATTTAGCCACTAACTCACTTTTCCAACAAAAAAAAATGTCCCATGGTGTTTCTCTAAGAGAAAATGAGATGAAATAATGGAGAAAAGAATAAGGGACTTTCTCTTATTATCATCGTTAGCTCCTCCATTTAAATGGAACTGACATGTTTATTTTTAAGTAGAGTGACCACAATGCCCTTCCCACTTATTCCAAGTATTATCTCTCGGCTATTGGTAAATTTGTACAATCTTCCTAAATTTTGATTGACATAATTTTTTTACGCAATGAACAAAAATATATTAGGAGTCTCCTCGTAAAATAAATTTCAGCCCAATCAATACTTGGATTAAGAGTTATGTTTGATTGTGTCAAATGAAACGACAGGTAATTTTTATGCCAAAATTTGAATTTTTGTACTATTTTATTTGCTTAAATCATCAAGATTTTCAAACTAATTCATCGGAACTTTAATCTTTATTTATAATACAAATTCTCCTAAAATTTCATCCCTTTTCGGGTTAAAAATCACACAAATGTACACAGGGCTTAAACCATACATTAATTTATTTGAAAATTATAAGATACTTTTCTAACTATTTTCATCCTAAATTTATATATAAAAAAATCTCCATATTTAGCACTGGTTTATCAATTTTCATGCTAGGGCTTTAAATTGTACCTTTTATATTCGCCTGGTAATATTTTCTGGTTCAGATGCATTTTCATACTACGTTTAAACTGACTACATTAAATTGTATCCTAGAACATTTCTTTCATCTTTTTATCTTTTCCATTTGGTTTTTATCTGCTTTTCTTTGTTTTTATTTTTCCACCATTTTTCATATATTTTTTTTAAAATGAACACATGACATTTTATTTCAACTTCTTAAATATAAAGTCATCTTTTTAATTCAAATATTCAATTTACTATCTGAACATAATATTTACTTCATTATCCTCATGGATTTTATCCAGGGGTTTACAGCCTGACATTCCCTAAGCTTGTGACCACACCTCTTACAATGACACGTGTTGATGTGTTGATTGCCATAAAAGAAAAGGACTTCCTATAATACTGACACCAATGAAAAGTGGTTAAAACACAAGAAATCCTAACAAGTTTTGTCTCTTTCACTATAATCATGGACACAACACACAAAAGTGTCATGCACTCACAAAAAAGATAGAAAGATTAATATCTTGAGAATACCTTTAAGAATTTATGAACGAGGAGATGCAATAGAATAAACAGGAAACTATCATAGTGATATATATACAACCTCAAATAAGATAAATCTCATAAATTGTATATTCATCATCTTTTGAATTCAAAAAAAGAAGAAGAAAATAATGCATTTTTATTTCTTTAAACACGAAGGGTCTCTATGAAATGTCCATGGAGAAGTCTTCATTAATCTATATGATGTTGTCATGTCCCCGCGACTGATATTCTCTAGGTCCTAGTGACCATTATCTTTAGTTTACTGTAACCACTATCTTAAAGTCCTTGTGACCAACTTTATCTAAGTACCTACAACTACTGTCTCCAAAAACATCATAGATCTTTCTCTATAAACAATTGACAAGATCTTTCATGAATTTTAAATAAAGGCAAATACTCAAAGTCTTGTAAACATATATGCTCTCCCCCGTTTGCTGGTTAAAGTCTTCCAGACATATATGTTTACAAGACTTCAAGGGGGAAAAGATATTATAAAAAAAGGTTAATGTGGAAGCTCGGTTGGGTTGCCTAATCGAGCCTCAACTCAAGCTCGGTTGGGCCATGGTCCAACCAACTTATTTTGGCTCAGTTGAGTCACAACCTAACTGAGCTACCCTTCTCTATCTCACCTCTCATCTCTCTCTCATTCCTTTCTTTATCTTTCTTTGATTAGGCTGAACTGAGCTTTATAAAGCTCGGTTAGGCCAAGGCCCAATAAAGCTCGACTTTCGGTCTCCATAAACTTGGTTAGACTAAGACCTAACCAAGCTTGAGTTTCAGTCTCATCGAGTTAGCTCACCCTAGTTTACTATTTATTACTACTCATGAATAGTAATAAGATTTATGTTATTCATGAATAGTACTTTCTCACATGTATTTTCCAAATATTTTATAGATATTTTCATGACTATATATTCTAAAGTTTTGAGGAAGAAAAAGGGATCTTGATCTTAACAACATTACACAAAGATCACATTGAACAAAACAAAGAACATACAAATCTCTTCTCTACACACAAAAAAACACATATTTCATCCTTTAAAGTTTTTGCATGGTTGTCACTACATCAACACTACTAGGATCAATAGTTTTACCGATGAAACTTTCCGTTGGTATTTACTCTCATAGTTCATCAATACATATTTTACCAACCAGATCACAGACGAAAACAGTTCATTGGAAAAACCTTCGTCAGTAATTTATGGTCTATTGGTGAGTTCATCGGTAATAAATTTAACGATCAATTCACAGACAGACGAAGCATGTAAAAACAATCGTCCCACTTCATTATATCGGTGAATCCATCGGTAAATTTAACATATTATCGATAAGAAAACTGTATGTAATTCCATTGGTGTTTTTATTTTTCTGTCAGTAAATATAATTTATCACCGATGGAATACCATTTGTAATTTTATCGGAGAGTTAACAGTAATAGCGATATTTGCAGTAATTCTTTTCCAACTCTCTGGAATATACTAACGAAAGTGTTCCGTCGATAACCCTGTCAGTAATAATTTAAAATATATATTTTTAAAAAATATATTGAACAAAAGCAGAAAATTAATTAAAATATATTAAAATTAAATTAAATTAATATAAAATTAAATATTTATTACAAATTTAAACATTTTTAGGTTCATATATAATAAATCTAAAATAGAGTCAGTGCTGGAGGAGGAGGAGGAGAAGGCTGGTCGTTGTCGGGACCGTAGGGCTAATAAGAAGGAGCACATGGATCACCCATATGTGATCTCATCTCCATTACCACATGGTGGAGTTCTTCATGATCTGTAGTGAGTCGTTCATATTTTTCATTAAAATCGGTCGTCTAATCCTATAATCGTTAGTCTAACATCACCACAAACACTAGAGTTTAAGTGCTTGAAACTGATTATGAGCATCTAACAGTCGAAACACTACGAGCCATTTACAACTTTTCGGCTGTAGTGTTAGCGAGTCCGTACACCCGATTTCTATCGGGCCCACGGGCTATCCTTCCTCCAATCACAAATCTAGATCAATATCTAAATGAGTCAAATGATCATCCTCATATCTCTCCTAAAGCGACTATTATATGTATCATGAAAAGAAAAAATAAATTCATCAAATTGAAGGAAATTATAACGTAATAAAAAAATGGCTGAAAACCAACATACCACAAAGTACCGAGATCAAATACCCATGAATTGTTGCACCCTTTTTTAGCGGTCATCACTCCGCACAAGCGTTTTAATAAAAAGCTCCATTGGGCTTAGCTCGCATTTAAGAACTGTAGCATGTAAGATAAAAAAATGTCATCAGTTAAATATATTTATAAAAACTAACAAATGAAAAAAATGGATGTCATAAAAAAAAAATCTTACCATATGCTTTGCAAGCGAAACAAACAGAACAAAACCGCTGATGTGCTGGTAACGGAACCGTGAACATAACGATGCTTGTGCTGGTTCTCCACACAAGAATATGACCATCGCGTGAAGTGCGCGAACATCATGTGTTGAATGTATTCTGCCCATACATCCTTTGATGTATATGGCGGTTTGAAATCTTTCCAAACTGTCACATCATTCCAGGCTGGAAGCTCACTTTCTCGCATATTTGTTTCCTTTCTTTTGAGCTTCGTACCTACAATCACGCAACCAATGTGTTACCAATAAATTATTTGTCAGTAAATGAAAAATAAAATTTTAATATTTGAAAAAAAATATCTTGATTTTGAGCTTACCTAGTTGCAGCGTGATTCTCCCAAATGCTCCTTGCAACATTATCATCAGCTCTCTCCTATTCAAATTTTCCCTTGTAATAGAAATTTATAAAAGAAAATTTTTAGTAATTTCAATAAAATATCCAAATTAACATAATAATAAAAATATTTAAGTTAATACTAACTTTAAACCTTGAAAATCATGCATCGACGTGTTGTTTTCATTCAGGATGTTTGGAAACCTAACTCCATTGAAACAATGAAATTTTCTTCCATGATTTAAAGGTCAATGTTATTATTCTTGCAGCCTCAATGTTTGTAAACCTGATATTATACTCGTTAAATAAAATTATTTTTTTAAAAAATTATTAAACATGTTGTGAAAGCAAAACAAACTTACATTGAAAGGTCATCCTTCCGCTGTAAAGGCACCCCCCCGGACATTGTGACATCGCACTCGACGACCCCTTGTTGTCAGTCGATGCTTGTACCTTAGGTGTCTATTCTTGGTTGACTCGTGATCGTTAGCATTGCTACTAAAAGAACTAGTAACGATCATGTCCTTACGATGTGCAATAGACTTTTCCCTAAACATTTACATAAATTAACAAAAAAGGATTAAACAAATTTTTTTAAAAAACAATTCAATAGCACATCACTTATACAGGAGGCTACCTAAAAATTTTAAACTTGCAAATACACAACATATATGCCATAAACTAATTGATTTTATCCAATTTCTTCCAACAAATTAGAATAATTCAATTTCACATAAAAATATTATTTTCTAAGTGGTTATATATATATAATACTAAATTTAAAAAAATAAATAATAATAATTAAAATTAATCTTACATATTTAATTGAAATTGAACAACAAAATTGGAAAATAAAATAATTAACATTTAACAAAATAATGAAAAAATTATTTCAATAACAATTACAATTTAGCACAATTATTTCTAAGTGGTAATATTTGTGATCCTAAATTTACAAACATTTATTCTAAATGAAATAAATAAAAAATAACAACAAAAATTCCATAAATAATGCAAAAATTATTTCAATAACAACTGAAGTTTAACACAACTATTAATTCATAAAAATTACTAAGAACAAAAAATTGAACAAAAGTAATGACCTAAAAAAATAATGCAAAAGAAAAAACACAAATAAAGAAGAAAAAGGAATGAAAAATTCTTACTTTTATAACATGCTTAGTTTCGGCTGAGAATTAAAAAAAAACAAAAAGAGAAAAACTAAATAAATAAAAAGAGATTGTTAAAAACAAACCAAAAAAAATAAAGAAAAAATGAAGAAAAATAGCATACCTTGGGATGAGAAGTGAATGATGATTGATGAGAACAGAAAAATAACGTGAACAGTTGAGAGAGAGTAGAGAAGAGAATATAAGATAGAAGAAGATAGATTAAGAAAGGAGAAGAATGAAGAAGATGGAGCCTTGTCTGCTGTGTTTGTGGTCTTTTATATTAGGTTTTACCAATGAAATGACCAATAAAATATTACATTTTAATATCTCTAAAATTTTCATCAATGATTTTGTCTGTAAGGTCAAGTTGAAATTTTTATTTTGCACGAAAATTTTTAGAAACCCTCCAAATACTACAAACATATTCCCAATGGCTACCATCGATAAAAGAGTAAACAGTAAAAAAGAGCATTCCATCGATGACTTTGTTGGCAAAAAAATATTAATTATCAACATCTTGAGAAGTGAACAATGTTAGGGAAAAAGGGAAGAATTCTCATAGTCTTTGAAATATACCGATGGAAACATTTTGTTAGTATACCCATGTGTAATGAACATCATAAACAATGTGAGGGAGAAGGGGAACAGTTCCCATCGCCACTAAAATATACCAATGGACACATTCTGTCGGTATTTTCATCGGAGTAAAAACAGTGTCTGATGTCAGATTTGATTTGTACTCCCTATCTATTCATCCTACAAATACTTAAATTCACAGTTGTACGTATAACACAATAACATCAATTCACATCACACTAATAATAATAAAAAAGAATATTTACTTGTCATTCAATAATAAATTATCATAATTGTCATTGCATTGAAGTAAATTTCATCCATAAATTTTACATTATAGTTTATGGCATTACACATTCGTGTTTTGCAAATTAATCAGAATTGTCTTCTTCTTTGTCAATTGACTTGTCCTCATTTTAATCATAATTTTCTATGTTGATTTCATCGCTATCATCATCTTCATCGACTTATATGTGTCTGCTAAAGCTCAAAACATCATTCAACTCCTTAACGTCAACATCAATAAAAATATTATTGGTAACATAAAAATTTGAATTTTCTTCTAAGTCATTAGACAGAGCAACTCGATATGGATCAACCAACTTACCAAGTTAAAAGACATCATCTCCTATAGCTAACTCATTGTACCCATCCTGTACAACATCGACATGACCCCTGAGTTTGATTTTCACTACGAATAACCAATCAACTCTTGAATGATCATTTCTAAAGGAAGGAGTGTATGTGTAATAAACTTGCTGCAATTACTTGATGAAAACAAAGACATTGTCAACATTGTGAAGTTTAGCCTTTGAATTAATTTCAACCAAATCATGATGGGGATCTACTTTGATTTTTCTATTAGTGGTGTCATACCAATAGAATTTGAATAAAAATACTCTATCTTGTTCGCTATGATATTGTAATTCAATTACATCTTCTAACTTCACATAGTTAACTTCAAAGTCATTTGAAGCCAGTCCCTTAACACAAACCCCACTATTATATGTCTTTGTACTCTGCCTATATTTTTCAGTATGAAACACATGTTCATTGACAAAATACCGTTGTAGCACTTCACCTTTCTTTCAGAACCTAGACTTAATAAAGACAAAGTAACACTAGCATTCCCTCCCAATTGATAAACCTAGTACATGAAGTATAACCATGAATAATTAACGAGAAATATATAATGAAATTAAGTATCTTGAGTGATAAGAATAATTAAATAGTACTTACATGTGTTCTGAACTACTTTGAAAAATTTTCATCTTATAATCGAAAGATTTAGGATTTAGTTAGCTGTGAGTTTTGAGACAGTAAATATTAACGATGTTGCCTACGAGAAATTTAACAATGTATCAGTATGATATTATAAGAGATAATTTGTTCGAAAATAACGACATGTTAAATAATATACTTACTGAATAAAAGGTCTCAGTCATCATAGTTAAATAGCACATAATTATATGCTTGTTTGAGTTCTATTTTAGACAAATATCTTCCCCTCACAACATTTTTTGGTACGGGTCGTTCAGGATGAGAGAATATTGACAAGTTCATAGTTAAAGAAACTTCCTCACCATCATCATGCCTTGAAACGTGGTTGATTTTTATTCTAAATTGAGGCTTTAAAAAGTACAAGATAAATGTTGAGATCTCTTCAACAATATAAGCCTCGCATATCAAAGCTTCAACATGCTTCTTGTTTTTTAGTTTTCTCTTAAGGTTGAACAAATACCTACACGGAATTAAATGAATATTTTGAATTATAGAACTAAATTTTAATTACGATGCATGTGCAATCCCTAACCTCTTGAATTGATACATCCATCTATATTGGATTGGGCATTCAACTTTTGTCTCAAATGGTAAATGTATGGATAAATGCTCTATTGAGTTGAAAAACGATGTAGAGAATATCATCTCAAATTTTCATATTGTCTACATGATATATTTGTTTCAAGCCTCTCCATGTGTTGTGTCTACAACTTGTTAGAGCATATATCTCTAAAGAAATGACTGATCTTCATGAATGCATCCCATATCTCATTTAGCAATAAATCCCGGTTAGCTAATGAAATGAGTGTTTGCATAAACACATTACAGTAATGGCTCTTCATTCCATACAATCTGCAATCCTCTAAATTCACTAACCTTAATATGTTTGAGGCATGTCCATAAGGAAAACAAAGACTTTTAAGTCACTAGTAGACAAGTAACTGTGCATTCTTATCTAAGGTGAAACTAGCTATGAGCTTTGCAACCTATAACCCAACAAAAACCAACTCCATATTTTTACGATGGCAAAACAAAGCTATATCCATTCTAGCCTTAATGTTGTCCTTTGTTTTTCCCTTCACATCCATAACTATGTTGAAAATGTTCTCAAACATGTTATTTTTTATGTGCATGACATCAAGGTTATGATGAAGTAGATTGGTATTCCAATAAGAAAGCTCTTAAAAAATACTTTGTTTTACCCAATTGTGGGTCAAACCAAAACCAAGAAACTTTTTCTTGCCGGATTGAAACTCAAACACAATGTCATCATACTATGACATCACGTCATACAATTCCTCACCCAAAAGAAGTTGGGGTGCAACATCTATTTCAACTCTGCCAACAAAAAAGTCTTTTATGTTTTTTCTGTATTTGTGATCCGTTGGTAAGAACCGCTTGTGACAGTGAAAAAAAGATGTTTTTACTGTTGTTTGTTAGTGTGAATGCCTTGCTATTTTCCATACAATATGAACATACTAGTTTTTCATGTGTGTTCCAACTAGAAACCATTTCATAAGCAGGAAAATCATTGAAAATCCATATCAAAGTTGTCTTCATAAAAAAATTATGTTTTTTTGATACATCATAAGTCAAAGCTCTAGATGACCACAAGTGCTTTATCCCATCAATTAACAGTCTAAGATAAACATTTATATTCTAACCTGGACTATTAGGACCGACTATGACTGTAGATAAAAATATGAACTCTAGCCTTATACACATACTTGGTGACAAGTTGTAAATCGTGAGTATCACCAACCAATAAGAATAAGGGGCGACAAATGACCCGAATGGATTGAATTTATCTATACATAACCTAAGATGCATATTCCTAGTCTCCACTGAAAATGAAGGAAGCACATTGTTAAAGTGTTTCCAGGCTTTACCATCACTACATCCACAAATATCATGTGATTGGTGTCACGTCATGGGCTCAACAGTCTTTATGTGCGACAAGAGTACTTTCCCTGCCAATTCTGGGTTTATAATGAGAATGCCCACATGTTCTTCAATCGGTTAACTCAGTATTTTCAAGGTTGTACAACATGCAGAAGTTTGGGCACATGTTAATTTTATAGTAACATAGATTGAGGGGTTTCATTATGGACTTAGTAGCATATATTTTCTTTTTCAGCCTGTTCCTTTCAGGTAAACTACTTCTCACCCATTCAACAATTTTGTTATAACCGACCTCACTCAACCAATGATTTGACTTAATAGTGAACACATATGCAATGACCGATAACTTACTATGATTTGTGCAACCATTCTATAATGGTTTGTCAGAATCTTTTAAAAGATCAAAAAACCTGGTTGCGTTTGCATTAGGTTCTTCATCTATGATTGGACATTGACCGACATAACCCTGATTCATTCTCATTGCATTTATAACCATATTTCTATAAGGATTACTATTGTCATCTATACCTCTATGCATGTTACTCGCACTAAAAGTTGACCCAACCATTTTTTATACCATGGTATCGTAAGGAACATATTGTTCTCCATGTGCATACCAACACATGTATTTCTTCATAAACTCTTTTTGTAGAAGATGCATCGTTACAACATCTAGATTAAAATCCTTTTTATTCTTACACCTCTTGCAAGTACATCTAATACCGCCTCCACTAATATTTCTCGGATTAGATAGTGTGTAATTAATAAAACCCTAAACCCCATTACAATAATCTATCTTCTGTAACCCTTGGGGTGAATCTTAATACATCCATGAACAATCATCCATTACTTATATCAAACCTATATAAAATAATGAACCCATTAAAAAGCCATTATTTATTTCATCACAAAACACCGAAGTAAAAAATTCAACATAAGTTTCATCAATTTACAAACAAATACAATTTTACAAAATTTAAAACAAACCCTAACATGTACAAATCATAAATCCATACAAATTGAATTTTTTGTATATGAAAAAACTATAAAACAAGTAAACACCCAAACAAAATATATATACTACAAAAATATGCAAAAAAATAAAATTAAGATTTTAAAATTATGTTCAAATGAAAAAAGATAGATTTGCTTACTTAAGGTGGAGAATCCTCAATAAAATTTTAATCAAAACATGAATGCTGATAAACTGAGTGTTATGGTGGTCAAATTTGTTATGGGAGATTGAATTATATTGAGATGGGGGGTGGTTGTTTGTTGCAAAAACAAAATGCACAAGGAAAAAGGAGAAATGAGGGAGGGGAAAAGGAGGGTTGATCGTCAGATCACAAATTAAATATTACTGATGAAATGACTGACAAAATTATTCTATTAGTAACTCCATCAGTCATTCTGTTAGTAAAAATATTATGTCATCGTACGATTTGTCTTTTTTTGAATCCCACCATAATCACTGCAAGATTTCACAGTTTTACCGACGGACCAATTCCGTCGGTGTGTGATAGGAAGTTCGTCGGTGATTTTTTTACCGACGTCATCACCGACGGATTATGTCCGTCGGCTTTCCCTTCGTTTGTGATTCCCCCTTCCGTCGCTATATCCGTCGGAAAAACAAGAAAACCATTTGCCGATGGTTTTACAGACGGAATTTGCGTGCCAAAAAAAAAAGATTCCCGCTTGAAATATACCGACGGATTTTCATTCCGTTGGTGATATTGTGATTGATCGACGGAAAATATCCGTCGGTAAATCCATCGGTGAGTGTATGAAATACCGACAGAATATATCCGTTTGTAAATTCGTCGGTACTGTTGGCAGCTACTGTTAAATGCCGACGGATTAATTCCGTCGGTAAGTCTGTCGGTGAGGTTTAAAATACCGACCGAATTCATCCGTCGGTAATATTTTTTAAAAAAAATTATTTAGGATATATAATATAAAACTATATAAATTAATTGTAATACAAACCAATTATGCAAATAAAATTTACATTAAACATAAAAAAAAACGAAGTTAAATAATATTCATTACAAACTGAATATGTTTCAAGAAAAATATTAAATGAAGTTTTAAAGGTAAATAATGTTGATTACAAATTAATATAAAGGTGG
>Ga0307515_10002662_pt1 | contig 38277 bp, 19 predicted proteins | sample 17_EM_MG_FD_194513 | JGI IMG/M metagenome (GOLD analysis project Ga0307515, IMG submission 194513) | Populus trichocarpa ectomycorrhiza microbial communities from riparian zone in the Pacific Northwest, United States - 17_EM | ecosystem: Host-associated > Plants > Roots > Unclassified | place... | reverse complement strand
CGTGCGCTTGGGGTGCCCTGTTGCGCTCATGTCCCCCGCCCCAGCTTGCTGCGCAAGCTGGGGCTCCTCCTTTACTTCGCTCCACAGGGCACCCCAATCGCCCGCTCAGGCACCACTGGCGGCGCACCACTGGCAGGCATGCCACGAGGGTGGCAGGCCGAGGACGTTGGGTACCGGGTGCAGCGAAGTAAAGGAGGAGGCCCGGCTTGCGCAGCAAGCCGGGCCGGGGGACATGAGCGGAGCCCGGTACCCAGCGGCCTCGGCCCGCTACGACGCTTCGAACGAATGGATCATGAGTCGCGCCACGCGCGCTGGAGCCACTGAAATGCACCGCATCGCACCATCACTGCTGTCGGCCGACTTCGCGCGCCTGGGCGAAGAAGTGCGCAGCGTCGTCGCTGCCGGCGCCGACTGGTTGCACTTCGACGTGATGGACAACCACTACGTGCCGAACCTGACCTTCGGGCCGATGGTGTGCCAGGCCTTGCGCAAACACTGCACGGTGCCGATCGACGTGCACTTGATGGTGCAGCCTGTCGATGCCCTGGCCGTGGCCTTCGCGAAGGCTGGGGCCGATCTGATCAGCTTCCACCCCGACGCCAGTGCCCATGTGGACCGCACGCTGCAACTCATCAAGGGCGAAGGCAAACAGGCCGGCCTGGCTTTCAACCCGGCGACGCCGCTCGACGTGCTGGAGTGGGTGATCGACAAGGTCGACCTGGTGCTGATCATGAGCGTGAACCCGGGTTTCGGCGGCCAGAGTTTCATAAGCAGCGCGCTGCGCAAGGTGGAGCAGGCGCGCCGGATCATCGAAGCCTCGGGTCGGGACATCCGGCTCGAAGTCGACGGCGGCATCAAGGTCGACAACATTCGCCGCGTCGCCGACGCCGGTGCCGACACCTTCGTTGCAGGCAGTGCGATCTTCGGCCAGCCCGACTACCAGGCCGTCATCACCGCGATGCGCGCCGCATTGGCTGAATGATGGGCGCGCCGCTCTACAACATTCCAGGCTCCGCGGCGGCGGCGGCGGCGGCAGCGGCCCCGCTGGCGCCTGCACTGCCGATGCCGCGCACCGTGGCCGAGGTGCTGGCGCAAAGCCAGGTCGAAGCCGTGCTCGACGTGCTCGACCACGACCTCGTCGGCCTGGCGCCGGTGAAACAGCGCATCCGCGACATCGCGGCGCTGCTTGTCATCGACAAGCTGCGCATCGGCATGGGCCTGCAGGCGCAGCAGCCGAGCCTGCACATGAGCTTCACCGGCAACCCTGGCACCGGCAAGACGACGGTGGCGCTGCGCATGGCCGAGATCCTGCATCGCCTGGGCTACGTGCGCAAAGGCCATCTCGTCGCGGTGACACGCGACGACCTTGTCGGCCAGTACATCGGCCACACCGCGCCGAAGACCAAGGAAGTGTTGAAGAAGGCGATGGGCGGCGTGCTCTTCATCGACGAAGCGTATTACCTCTACCGCCCCGAGAACGAACGCGACTACGGGCAAGAGGCGATCGAGATCCTGCTGCAGGTGATGGAGAACCAGCGCGACGACCTGGTGGTGATCGTGGCCGGCTACAAGGACCGCATGGACACGTTCTTCAAGAGCAACCCGGGCCTGAGCTCGCGCATCGCGCACCACCTCGACTTCCCCGACTACGCCGAAGACGAACTGCTGCAGATTGCCGACCGCATGGTGGCGACGATGCACTACCACTTCGGCGACGGCACCCGCGAAGCCTTTGCCGACTACCTGCAACGCCGGCTGCAGCAGCCGCACTTTGCCAACGCCCGCAGCGTGCGCAACGCGCTCGACCGCATGCGGCTGCGCCAGGCCTCGCGGCTGTTTGCAGAACCCGACCGAGAACTCAGCGCCGACGACCTGACGACGCTGACGCCCGACGACATCCGTGCCAGCAGGCTGTTCGCTGCGGCGCAGACAACAACATGAACTGCTGGAGACTGCCATGCCCTTGTCCCACCGCTGGACGCTGACGCGTTACCTGATCGAAGAACGCCGCCGCTTCCCCAGCGCCAGCGGCGATCTCAACGCGCTGATCCTCGATGTCTCGCTGGCCTGCAAAGCCATTGCGCGCATCGTCTCGTTCGGCGACCTCGAAGACATGGCGCCGCCGGCGGCTGGCAGCACCAACGTGCAGGGCGAGGTGCAGAAGCCGCTGGACGTGCTGAGCAACGACATCTTCCTGCGCATGACCGACTGGAACGGCAACCTCGCCGGCATGGCGAGCGAAGAACTCGAAGTGCCGCACCAGATTCCGGCGCAGTTCCAGCGCGGCAAGTACCTGATGACCTTCGACCCGCTGGACGGCAGCAGCAATATCGACGTCAATGTCTCGGTCGGCAGCATCTTCTCGGTGCTGCGCGCGCCGCAGACGGTGGTCGACAGCGGGCGTGACGTGACGGAGGCTGATTTCCTGCAGCCCGGCGCCACGCAGGTGGCCGCGGGCTACGCGCTCTACGGCCCGGTGACGATGTTCGTGCTGAGTGTTGGCAACGGCGTCGCCGGTTTCACGCTGAACCACAATCTCGGCGAGTTCGTGCTGACACATCCGAACCTGCAGGTGCCTGAGGACACCCACGAGTTTGCGATCAACACCAGCAACAGCCGTTTCTGGGAGCCACCGGTGAAACGTTATGTCGACGAGTGCATGGCCGGCAAACCCGGCCCGCGCGGCAAGGACTTCAACATGCGCTGGATCGCCAGCATGGTGGCCGAAGCGCACCGCATCCTGATGCGCGGCGGTGTCTTCCTCTACCCGCGCGACACCAAGGATCCGTCCAAGTGCGGCCGGCTGCGCCTGCTCTACGAAGCCAACCCGATCGGCTTCATCATGGAACAGGCCGGTGGCCGCGCCAGCACCGGGCGCCAGCCGGTGCTGGGCGTGAAGCCGGGTTCGCTGCACCAGCGCATCGGGCTGGTGTTCGGCTCGAAGAACGAAGTCGAGCGCATCGAGCGTTACCACCATGAACCGGCGGTCACCGATTCGGTGTCACCCTTGTTCGCAGAACGCAGCCTGTTCAGGAGCTGAGCCATGTCCGAACGCCACCCCATCATTGCGATCACCGGCTCGTCCGGTGCCGGCACCACGTCGGTGACACGCACCTTCGAGAACATCTTCCGGCGCGAGAACGTCACCGCCGCCGTCATCGAAGGCGACAGTTTCCACCGCTACGACCGGAAAGAAATGCGCGCGCGCCAGGCCGATGCCGAAAAAGCCGGCGACAAACATTTCAGCCACTTCGGCCCCGACAACAACCTGTTCGCCGAACTCGACCAGCTGTTCCACAGTTATGCCGAAAGCGGCACCGGCAAACGCCGCCGCTATCTGCACGACCCCGTCGAAGCAGCACCCTACGGCCAGGACCCCGGCACCTTCACGCCCTGGGAAGACGTACCCGGTGGCACCGACCTGCTGTTCTACGAAGGCCTGCACGGCGCGGTGGTGACACCCGACGTGAACGTCGCGCGCCACCCCGACCTGCTGATCGGCGTGGTGCCGGTGATCAACCTCGAATGGATCCAGAAGCTCTACCGCGACAAACATGTGCGCGGTTATTCGGCCGAAGCGGTGACCGACACCATCCTGCGCCGCATGCCCGACTACGTGCACTACATCACCCCGCAGTTCGCGCACACACACGTGAACTTCCAGCGCGTGCCGATGGTGGACACGAGCAACCCCTTCATCGCACGCGACATTCCGTCGGCCGGCGAGAGCATGGTGGTGATCCGCTTCGCCAACCCGAAGGGCATCGACTTCCCCTACCTGCTGAGCATGGTCGACGGCTCGTTCATGTCGCGCGCCAACACCATCGTCGTGCCCGGCGGCAAGATGGAGTTGTCGATGCAGCTGATCTTCACGCCCTTCATCTGGCGCATGATGGAACGGCGCAAACGCGCCGTGGGAGCACTGTGATGGCGGCCGACCCGAACGCCTTGCGCATGTTGGCGGCAGACGCGGTGGAGAAGGCCAAGAGCGGCCACCCCGGCGCGCCGATGGGCATGGCCGAGATGGCCACGACGCTGTGGACACGCCATCTGCGCCACGACCCCGCGGCACCCCACTGGCCCGACCGCGACCGTTTTGTGCTGAGCAACGGCCATGCCTCGATGCTGCTGTACGCGCTGCTGCACCTGACGGGCTACGATCTGCCGATGAGCGAGTTGCAGGCTTTTCGCCAGCTGCACAGCAAGACACCCGGCCACCCCGAGGTGGGCATCACGCCCGGTGTCGAAACCACCACCGGCCCGCTCGGCCAGGGGCTGGCGAACGCGGTCGGCATGGCGCTGGCCGAGAAGCTGCTGGCGGCCGAATTCAACCGGCCCGGCCACAGCATCGTCGACCACCACAGCTACGTCTTCCTCGGCGATGGCTGCCTGATGGAAGGCATCAGCCACGAGGTCTGTTCACTCGCGGGCACCTTGCGGCTGAACAAGCTGGTCGCGCTCTACGACGACAACGGCATCTCGATCGACGGCGATGTCGAAGGCTGGTTCACCGACGACACCCCAGCGCGCTTCAGGGCCTATGGCTGGAACGTCATCGGTCCGATCGACGGCCATGACAGCGCCGCGGTCGAACGTGCGCTGGTGAAGGCACGGGCCCAGGGCGCCAGCGCCGACGGCCGGCCGACGCTGGTGGTCTGCCGCACGGTGATCGGCCGCGGCGCGCCCACCAAGGCCGGTGGCCACGACGTGCATGGCGCGCCGCTGGGCGCAGCCGAGATCGCGGCATTGCGTGAAGCGCTGCACTGGCCGCATGCGCCGTTCGAGGTGCCTGACGATGTGCGTGCGGCCTGGGACCAGCGCGAACGCGGCGCTGCCGAGCATGCCGAGTGGCAGGCGCGGTTTGCCAGCTACCGCGCAGCGCATCCGGTGCTGGCGGCGGAGTTCGAGCGCCGCATGGCGGGCGAGCTGCCCGAGGGCTTTGCCGCCGCTGCCGCCACCGCGGTCGACGCGCTGGCGGCGAAGGCCACGGCGGTCGCCACACGCAAGGCTTCGCAGCTCGCGCTGGACGCCTTCGCGCCGCTGCTGCCCGAACTCTTCGGCGGCTCGGCCGACCTCACCGGCAGCAACCTCACCAACTTCAAAGGCTGCGTCATCGCCGGCCGCGACAAGGCGGGCAACCACCTCAGCTGGGGTGTGCGCGAGTTCGGCATGGCCGCGGCGCTCAACGGCATGGCGCTGCACGGCGGCTTCGTGCCCTACGGCGGCACCTTCCTCACCTTCAGCGACTACAGCCGCAACGCCATCCGCATGGCGGCGTTGATGAAGCAGCGTGTGATCCACGTCTTCACGCACGACAGCATCGGCCTCGGCGAAGACGGTCCGACACACCAGAGCGTCGAACACGTGCCGTCGCTGCGGCTGATTCCGCAGCTCGATGTCTGGCGCCCTGCCGACCTGCTGGAAACCGCGGTCGCCTGGTCGATGGCCTTGCAGCGCCATGACGGGCCGACGGTGCTGGCCTTGTCGCGCCAGGCCGTGCCGGTGCTGGCGCTGCCGCAGCAGGCGGCGCTGGCGGCGCATGGCGGCTACGTCATCAGCGACGCCGCCGATGCACGCGCGGTGATCATCGGCACCGGCACCGAGCTGCACCTGGCTTTGCAGGCGCAGGCCACGCTGGCGGCCGAGGGCATTCCGGTGCGCGTGGTCTCGATGCCCAGCACGACAGTGTTCGACCGCCAGGACCCGGCCTACATCGACGCCGTCTTGCCGCTGCACCTGCCCACGGTGGCGGTCGAAGCCGCCCACCCCGACTTCTGGCGCAAGTACGTCGGCCGCAGCGGCGCGGTGGTCGGCATCGCGAGCTTCGGTGAATCGGCGCCGGCGCCGGCTTTGTATGCACACTTCGGCATCACGACCGAAGCTGTGGTCGCTGCTGTGAAGGGGCTGCTCACATGACCGCACTGCGTGCCTTGCTGTTCGACCTGGACGGCACCTTGATCGACACCGCGCCCGAAATCGCCGAGGCGCTGAACCGCACGCTGCGCTGGCTGGGCCGGCCGCCGGCCTCGGCCGCCCAGGTGCGCGGCTGGATCGGCGACGGCGCCCGTGCGCTCGTCGACAAGGCCTTGGGCGAACCCTGTTCCGACGCCGTCTGGGCCCACTTCTCGTTCGAATACGCCGACTGCTGCGGCCGCAGCAGCCAGCTCTACCCGGGCACGCTCGACATGCTGGAACGCCTGCACGCGAAAGGTGTGCAACTGGTGGTGCTGACGAACAAGGAATCAGCGTTTGCGCACAAGCTGCTGGCGCTGCACGGCGTGACCGGCTGTTTCGACCTGCTGGTGGCCGGCGACTCGCTGCCGTTCAAGAAACCCGACCCGCGGGTGGTCGCCCATGTGCTCGACGCCTTGCAGCTGAGCGCCGACGAAGCAGCCTTCGTCGGCGACTCGGTCACCGACGTGCGCACCGCACGCGCCGCCGGGCTGCGCGCCTGGATCGTGCGCCATGGCTACCCGGGCGGCACCTTCACCGGCGCCGATGCGCCAGATGCCTTCATCGACAGCTTCGAGCGCTTCGACCCGCTGGACGTGGCGTTGCTGCAACCCATAGACTGAACACCAAGGACAGACCATGGCCCTCATCGCCCTGCGCACCATGCTCGACCACGCCGCCGAAAACGGCTACGGCGTGCCCGCCTTCAACGTCAACAACATGGAGCAGATGCAGGCCATCCTGCAGGCCGCACAGGCCTGCGACGCGCCGGTGATCCTGCAGGCCAGCGCCGGTGCGCGCAAGTACGCCGGTGAGCCCTTCCTGCGCAAGCTGGTCGAGGCCGCTGTCGAACAATACCCGGCGCTGCCGATCTGCCTGCACCAGGACCACGGCGCTTCGCCTGCGGTGTGCCAGCAGGCCATCCGCAGCGGCTTCACCAGCGTGATGATGGACGGCTCGCTGCTCGAAGACCAGAAGACACCTGCCAGCTACGACTACAACGTGGCGGTGACACGCCGCGTCGTCGAGATGGCGCATGCCGTGGGTGTCAGCGTCGAAGGCGAACTCGGTTGCCTCGGTTCGCTGGAAACCGGCACCGCCGGTGAAGAAGACGGTGTCGGTGCAGAAGGCACGCTCGACCATTCGCAACTGCTCACCGACCCCGAGCAGGCAGCAGACTTCGTCACCCGCACCGGCGTCGACGCGTTGGCGATTGCCATCGGCACCAGCCACGGCGCCTACAAGTTCAGCCGCCAGCCCACCGGCGACATCCTCGCCATCGACCGCATCGCCGCCATCCACGCGCGGCTGCCTAACACGCACTTGGTGATGCATGGCAGCTCCAGCGTGCCGCAGGAATGGCTCGCCGTGATCCGCCAGTACGGCGGCGACATCCGCGAGACCTACGGCGTGCCGGTCGAGGAGATCGTGCGCGGCATCCAGCACGGCGTGCGCAAGATCAACATCGACACCGACATCCGCCTGGCGATGACCGGCGCGATGCGCAAGGTGATGTTCGAGAAGCCAGAAGAGTTCGACCCACGCGCTTTCCTGAAGGCCGCCACCGCGGCGGCGCGTGAAATCTGCCGGCTGCGCTTCGAAGCTTTCGGCAGCGCCGGCCAGGCCTCGCGCATCGGCATGCGGCCGCTGGCATGGGCCGCGTGAATACCAGCATGAGCTCGGCATGACATGACGCTGAAGGCGCTGCTCTGGGACGTCGACGGCACCCTCGCAGAAACCGAGGACGACGGCCACCGCGTTGCCTTCAACCGCGCCTTCGCCGAAGCCGGGCTGGCCTGGCACTGGGACACCGCGCTCTATGGCGAACTGCTGGCAGTGACCGGCGGCAAGGAAAGGCTGCTCGCCTGGTGGCGGTGCATCGACCCCGACGTTGCCGCCACCGCAGAAGCAGCGGCCACCGTGCGCCGCCTGCACGCGCGCAAGACCGCCTTCTACGTCGACCTGCTGGCGCGCGGCGGCGTGGCGCTGCGCCCCGGTGTGGCGGCCTTGCTGGCGCAGGCCCAGGCGGCAGGGCTGCAGCAGGCCATCGCAACGACGACGACACTGGACAACGTGACCCAGCTCATCGACGTGACGCTGGGCGCACGCGGCCACCGCCTGTTCACCGTGGTCGGCGCCGGTGACGTGGTGGCGCGCAAGAAGCCCGCGCCCGACATCTACACCTGGGTGCTGGCGCGGCTGGGGCTGGACGCTGCCGACTGCCTGGCCATCGAAGACAGCGCCGTCGGCGTGGCAGCGGCGCAGGCCGCGGGTGTGCCGGTGCTGCTGACACGCAGCCGTTTCAGCGGCACCGCGGCGATGCCGGGCTGTGTTGCTGATTTGCCCGGGTTGGACGGTGTCGACCTTGGCACGCTGCTGGTGTGGCATGGCGGCGTTGGTGGTCAATGCCGTCTGAGCCCGGCAGCCTACAACGGAGGCACTCCAAGGCTGGGGTAGGCGTCGTTCACACGCAGGTTCTACTGGAACTCCGAACGGAAAGAGTGGCGACATAACGTCGAGCTAAGGGGGCGACGACGGCAGGACGTCCGGCCCGGCCCGGCCCGGGCCTGGTGGCCCGCGGTTGGCGCTCTCTTTGAGCGAGGTTAGCCATCACTCGCTCAGGCGTGGATGTGCATGTCCTTGTCGCGGGCGGGCGAAAGGATCATGTCGCGACCAAATACGAGGGGCCAGACCTCCGAAACGGCTGGCGGTTTTGCATTGTCAGCGCCGTCGTGCGTCAGGCCTTCAAGGCGAATCTTCTCCCAAGCAGCAAGGTATTGAAGACCGCCCTCAATCGAAAGTGCTTCTCGCGACTCGTGAGCGACCTTTGAGATGACGCGGACAAGCGTGTCCACGTAGAGATGTAGGTTCTCAACCAATGTTGCGAGGTAAGGAAGCGAAGAGGCGCTGTGCATCAATGAATTGCGGGTGAAGTAGATCCGGTACAAATGCCACTTCACCTTCCTTCTGTGTGTTCTCAGTGTCGTTTGAGTGGCGGTTCGAGACTTGAAAGCTTCTGCTAACCGCCAAAGCTTGTTTCGTAGGAGGGGGTCTGACTTAAGGAGCGTCAGCAACGTTTCGCGGTCTGCTTTGAATTCATCACACAAAAGCAGGCTCACAAAGCGGGCGAACTCTGAACCATCACACTTCATCGCAGTCAGGATCGCCCGGCTATCCCGTGCAACCTTTAGAGTATCTCGATAGGCAGAACCAAAGAGCTTTTCGGGATAGGTTAAGGTAAGCGCCGGGAGGATCGACTCGGCAAAGTACTCAATTCGGACTCCTTCCCGCTTTGGGATCGGAAGCAAGCCCTCTAGTGCCGCCCAAAGGTCAATGAGTTGGTTCTCAGCCGAATTGGAAAGCAGGGCGGCCTTGTGGAATCTCAGCGCGCGCGCCAGGCGGACTGCGCTGTCATCAGCAAGGTGTCCGCCGTGTATAGCATCGGAAAGCTCAAGGTAGTCTGCCTCTGAATACTTGAGGTTCCCGACCCAGCAGTGCATTGGGTCCGGGGCCTCGTGCGACATGTAGGTCAGCTTGGTCTCGAGGTCTCTGGTTAGCGATAGACGGGAGAGTGTTGCCGTACTCTTGTGTTCAAAGAACCGGATTACGGAAGACAGCGCATCGAATCGCGCCGCGACTTCTTCGTGAGCCTCCGCGGCGGTTCTTGCTTCGACTTTCTCCGCGATCAGCCAAGTTTGCTGGTCCGACTTGGACCCAACGAATAGGCGCTGTTGCTTGTTGAGGCCTTCCCACGCGGGGCTCTCGTCTTGGCACTTCAGTTCGAATCGTTGAAGAATTTCGGCATAGCCGGAGACGGCCTTATCCGCTAAGAACGCGCAATCAAACTTGCGAGCTGTCGGAGTAAAGGCAGTGAAGAACTTTGCAAGTGTTGCTGCGGGATCGATGCTTTTGTCGTACTTGAGCGGTGTTATCAGTAACTTTTGAACGATGTGATAGGTGTGTCGCCGAGGGAAACCTTCCACTTCCGCCTGAATAACGAAGCTAGATGCCAGTTCTTGCAGTTCAGCCTTGCGCTTTGGCTCCGACGCAATGATCTCGGTGATTGAGGCTTGAATCGAATTGAAGTGGTCCCGAAGCACTAAGCGTAGACCGGCAACGGCTCGGGACACTTGGGCAGACTCGCCAGCTCTCAGGGTAATGTTGTCGAGTTGCGCCTTGCACAGAGCTTTCTGATCCGGCGTCAGGGCTGGGTCGCGCGCAATGCTCCACTCGAGTTCTTCGATGAATGGCTTTAGGGCATCCTTACTGACACCTGCGGCAAAGTTGGTGTGGGCTACTGATTGAAGCTCGAGCGTTCGTGTGTACGTGTTGAGCGCCGCGGCTTTGAAACTGTCGTCGGTCAGGTCGTAGAGCTTTTCATCCAGCGAAAGCGCGAAGAACACAAACGCCTCTTGCGTTGGTGTGTCTATTTCAAAGTGAAGTCGCAGTCGCCTCATGATCCTCCCATTTTCGGTACCGCGGAGCCAGTGTAGGCGACGCGAGCCGCGACCGTCGTTTTGTGATGGCTAACGTTCGAGCTAAGGGGCCACCAGCGGCAGGACGCCAGGCCCGGGCCGGTGAAAATGTACAGCGTACCACCGGTCCGGGCCTGGCGGCCTGCGGCTGGTGGTCCCCTTGAGCGAGGTTAGGCCTCCCTGCGCGGTTGATGGTTTACTAGGTTGGAGTTGCGCTAGGGTCAGCCGGCTCGGCAGCCTTGCCGGATGAGCCGGGGAGCATACCGATGGTCATTAGTACGCCTGCCGGTGCCGTCGGGTCCGTCTTACGACGAGCAATGACGTTAAGTTGAAGCAACTGCTGTGATGTATTGCTTGTGTTTTGCAAGCAACGGGCGAGTGTTTCCGGCTGAATGCCCATCATGAGCAAATAAATCGCCCTTAGGAAGTGCTCCATCCGAACGTTTGCGTTGTACATCTCCTGACCGTCTACTGCGTTGGCTCGTAGGTCTTCATCCCAGTGCGTGTGGTAGTTTCTTGTGTCGATCCAAGTGCGAGGAATCTTTCCGTCACCGCCAATAATCAATGAAGCCAAAGAATCGCCGAGAAAGCTTTGAAGCTCGTTTAGGCGTTTGCTGAGCGATATTTGATTGCCGTAGCGAATGCGAGACCTCAGCGCATCACGATGATCTGCAGCAACCGTAGCGGGAATGGCGCCACTCAACGCGCCCTTTACAGCGTCGTAAGCGAGGTCCGGCATGTAGTTGCCTGGGTATCGGCCACGATGAAAGCCCTCGAGTGCTTGGATAAGAGACAGAAATTCAATGTGCAACCACAGAGTTTTAGTCGACAAGATACTCAGTGCGAGCTGGCTCGGGACTAGCACTGAGGCAGTCTCATGGAACCAATTTGCCACTAGCGTGGCGAAGTCCGCGTCGACTTCACTCCTTGGTATGAAGAAGTCATGGAGATTCTGGAATGTGCACACCTCTGCTTGTCGCAGAGTGACCAAGACTGAAACGGGGCGCTTGGCGTCGCCTATGTAGGCGTGAATGGCATCGACCGGCATTGGCACTCCGGCCATGAACGTCAGCATTGTGGCGAGTTTGCCTTGCTGATCGAGGAACCACTCAAGCAATTGAGGTTTGTTCGGTCGAATTACAACCCAGCCGCGTACCTCTACCGATATAGTCTTGTAAGCATTTGCGGACGAAGTTGTCCCAACACCCCACTCGAAGGTGGCATCTATTGCCGGTACTGGCGTCGTATCGCCCTCGGTTGGCCTTACCACGAAGATGTTTGTGAGTTTCCCGGTCGCCGAGTCTTGCTCTGTCGTCTGATAGATGGCCGGTTTCGAGAGCCAGACTTCCAAGCCTGGGATGAAGAAGCGCACTGACGAGTAAGTGGTCTCAGGTTCAACGTATGCACCAACTACGACCCAAGAAGAAAACAGGCTCTCGGGCTGTCGCATTCCCCCGGCGCCAAAGTTGAGACTCACACCAAGTCTCTGCGCTTTCAGAAGTGTCAGCGCGTCTCCTTTCGTGGAGGCGCCGTGAACAGCTGGGTAGATTGGCTGAGTGTCGGAGATTGATACGTCACCGCGTACTGGCGTGAACGCGTCATTGAGTTCAAGCTCGGCGCGCTGACTGCTGTAGCGCAACTGGCCGGAAATCACCTGAGTGGAACCTGGCAGATGCCACTCGCCCGAATACTCATGTGCTTGCAGGAGAGAAAGGATGGCCATAGTGGTGCGGTGCGGAGTTTGGGAGGCCTAACGTGTTTTCATCGGCTTCGCAAAGGTGCCGCCGGCAGGAACAAATTCTGGCACGCACGAACAAGTTCCTGGGAGAACTGTTCGGCGGTGAAAGCGATTCGGCTCCGAAATCCCATCCGAAGCGTCTCGCCTCGGGCGCACTTGCACGTGAAGTTCTTGCCGTCGCACTTGCGCACTTGGCTTGAGGAATGGGCCTACGGGCGCTGACGGCTGATTGTTCGCTTGGGCCAGGACGCATGGTCGCGCTTGCGCAGCCCAACCGCTGCCCGAGATTCAGCCAGATCGTTCACAGAGCCCGCATCAACCCTCTGCAACAATGGCGGCCGTGACAGCGCTACCTTGTTTCCAAGCCGAGGCACCGCAACCCCGTTGTGGCCGTTTCGGCCGCGCTGTCGCCACGGCGCTGTGGCTGTTGGGCACGCTGCTGCTCACACCGCCCGCCGCGGCAGACACCACCACGCAGCGCTGGGCCCACGTCACCGAGACCACCTTCCAGCACCTGACGCTGGACCAGGGCCTGCCCAACGAGATCGCCACCGCGGTGGCCGAGGACGGCGACGGCTTCATCTGGCTGGGCACACTCGGTGGCCTGGCGCGCTGGGACGGCTACCGGCTGCGGGTCTACAAGTCCGACCCGCGCACGCCTGGCGCGCTGCCTGACAACGTGATCCAGACGCTGCACGGCGACAGCGCCGGCCGGCTCTGGATAGGCACCAGCGCCGCCGGCCTGGTGCGCTACGACCGCGCCAACGACCGCTTCGTCACGCTGGGGGCCGGGCCGCAGGGGCTCAGCCATGTCAGCGTGCGCGGTGTCGTCGACGACGGCGCCGGCGGCCTGTGGGTGGCCACCGACGGCGGCCTCGACCACCTCGACGCCGCCAGCGGCAGCGTCTATCGCCGCGATGCCGACGCCGGCGCAGCGGCACTGCAGGGCCGGCGTGTGCTGTCGCTGCTGCGCGACCGCCATGGCGCGCTCTGGGTCGGCACCGACATCGGCCTGCTGCGCCGCAGCCCCGACGGTGCCCGCTTCGAACCGGTGCCGCTGCTCGCCGCCGGCGTGCAGCAGCCCGAAGCGCAGAACCTGATGCAGGACAGCGTCGGCCGCATCTGGGCCGGCACCGTGCACCATGGCGCTTTTGTCATCGGCATCGACGGCATGGCGCGGCCGGTGCTGGAACGGGCCGGGGTCGGTGGCGTGGGGCATGTCGGCAACGTCGCATTGGGCCTGCAGCAGATCAACGACATCGTCGAGGCGCAGCCGGGTGAGGTCTGGGTCGGCACGGTCGGCCAGGGTGTGGTCGTCGTCGACGCGGCCAGCGGCCAGACCCGGCGCATCCGCCACCAGCCGACGCTGCCGCTGAGCCTGGCCGACAACAGCGTGCGCGGCCTGCACCGCGACCGCTCGGGGCTGGTCTGGGTGGCCACCAACCGCGGCGTCAGCCGGCACGACCCGCGGCAGTCGGCCATCCTGACGATGTTCGGCAGCATCGGCGGCAGCGGCAGCATCGGTGGCCTCGCGGGTACCGAGATCAGCTGGATCCTGCCGGCCGAGGGTGGCCGCATCTGGCTCGCCACGCACAACGCCGGTGTCGAGATCATCGACGGCAGCGGCACCCGTGTCGCCCAGCTGCGGCCGGACCCGGCGCGCCCCACCACGGCGCTGCCGCAGGACATCGTGCTGGCGCTCGAACGTGTCGCCGACGGCAGCGTGTTCATCGGCACCAAACGCGGCCTCTACCGCGCTGCGGCCGACGGCAGCCGGGTCGAGCGTGTGGCGCTGGGCCGGCGCGACCCGAACGCGTCGACCTGGGCCTTGCTCGCCGATGGCGGCACGCTCTGGGTCGGCGGCCAGGCCGACGGCCTGTGGAAGCTGGACATCGCCAGCGGCCGTGCCGAGCCGGTGACGCCGGAGCCGGCGCTCACCGACCAGCGCATCATCGTGCTCGCGCACGGCGCCGGCGGCACGCTCTGGGTCGGCACCCGTTATGGCTTGAACCAGGTGGACCGACACGGCAACGTGCTCACGCGCATCGTGCCGGCGCCGCAAGGCCTGAGCGCCGGCTTCATCGACACGCTCTACACCGACCGCCAGGGCCGGCTCTGGGTCGGCACCTATGGCGGCGGCATCAACATCCTGGAATCCGCCGCCGGCGAAACGCCGCGTTTTCGCCACCTCGCCACGGCCCAGGGCTTGCCCGACGACAACGTCAACGCGCTGATCGAAGACGCACAGGGCCAGGTCTGGGCCAGCACCGACAACGGCCTCGCCGTGATCGACCCGAAGACACTCGCCGTGCGCGCGCTGCGCCGCGCCGAAGGGGTGGTCTTCGCCACCTACTGGACCGGTGCGGCGGCGCGCACGCCCGAAGGTGAACTGCTGTTCGGCGGCGCCGGCGGCCTGAGCATCGTGCGGCCCGAGCGCCTGCAGCCCTGGACCTACCGCCCGCCCGTGGTGGTGAGCGAGCTGCGTGTGGCCGGCAAGAGCCTGCCCGCGGGGCGCCATTTCGGCGCTGGCGAACTACCGCCGGTGCAGGTGCCGGCCGACGGCAACAGCCTTTCGGTGGAGTTCGCCGCCATCGACTATTCAGCCCCCGAACGCAACCGCTACGCCTACCGGCTGCTCGGCTTCGACAGTGACTGGGTCGAGACCGACGCCTCGCGCCGCCTCGCGCTCTACAACAACTTGCCGCCAGGCAACTACACGCTGCGGCTGCGCGGCTCCAACCGCGACGGCACCTGGACCGACGAACCGACCGCGCTGCCGGTGCTGGTGCTGGCCGCCTGGCACCAGACGCTGTGGTTCCGCAGCGCCGCCGTGCTGGCCGTGCTGCTGCTGCTGGCCGTGGTGGTGCGCTGGCGCACGCGGCTGCTGCGGGCGCGCCAGGTCGAGCTGGAGCGCAAGGTCAGCGAGCGCACGGCCGAGCTGCACAAGGTGTCGGTGGCGCTGCAAGAGAAGTCGCGTGTGCTCGAACTCAGCAGCGTCACCGACCCGCTGACCGGCCTGTACAACCGGCGCTTCCTCACCACCCACATCGACACCGAGATCGCGGCCAGCCTGCGCCGCGCCGCCGAGCCCGCGACCGTCACGAAGGCGGCCAGCGGGCCGGCGGCGGTGGACACCGACAACGTCTTCCTGCTCATCGACGTCGACCACTTCAAGCGTGTCAACGACCTGCACGGCCATGCCGCCGGCGACGAGGTGCTGGTGCAGCTGGGCCAGCGCCTGCGCGGGCTGATGCGCGAGACCGATTTCCTGGTGCGCTGGGGCGGCGAGGAGTTTCTTGCGGTGGCACGCAACACCGACCGCAGCCGTGCCGAAGAGCTGGCCGAGCGCATCCGCGAGGTCGTGGCGCAGGTGCCGTTCACGCTGGAAGAGGGGCGCACGCTGGCGGTGACCTGCTCGATCGGTTTTGCCAGCATGCCCTTCGTGCGCGAACAGCCGCGCGCGCTGGGCTGGCAAGATGTGGTCAAGCTCGCCGACATCGCCTTGCTGACGTCCAAGCGTGCCGGCCGCAACGCCTGGGTCGGCCTGCAGGCCGCTACCGCCGTGCGCACCGACGGCCTGCTCGGGCGTGTGCAGGCGGCGCCGCAGCAGGCGCTGCGCGCGCAAGAGATCAGCATCACCAGCAGCCGCGCACTGGCGCTGGTGGCCGAGGCCCTGCCGGCCACCGAAGGGCAGCACGGCCACGCCGAACTGCGCTGAAGCCGCCGAACACACGACAGGCGGCTGCCGGATGTGGCACGCTCAGGGGCTGCCAGGAGCAGCCGGGAGTATTTGCGATGCACGCCACCTTGCCCTTGCTGAAGAGCACAACCTTTCCGCCGCTGCGGCGGCAGCAGCTCGACACGCTGCAGGTGAACCTGGGTTACCGCTGCAACCAGAGCTGCCTGCATTGCCATGTCAACGCCGGCCCCACCCGCACCGAGGCGATGGACGCCGACACCGCCGACCTGGTGCTGCAGGTGCTGCAAGCGCGTGGCATCGGCACGCTCGACCTCACCGGCGGCGCGCCCGAGCTGAACCCGCAGTTCCGCCGCCTGGTGGTGGCGGCGCGGGCCTTGGGCGTGCACGTCATCGACCGCTGCAACCTGACCATCCTGTCCGAACCCGGGCAGCACGATCTGGCCGAATTCCTGGCCGCGCAGCGGGTCGAGGTCGTGGCTTCGTTGCCGTGTTATTCGGCCGCCAACGTCGACCGCCAGCGCGGCGACGGTGTCTTCGAGCGCAGCATCGCGGGCCTGCAGGCGCTGAACGCGCTGGGGTATGGCGAGTGTGGCGACGCGGCCACCGGCCTGGTGCTGAACCTCGTCTACAACCCGCAAGGCCCGTCGCTGCCGCCACCGCAGGCCGCGCTGCAGGCCGACTACCAGCGCGAGCTGCAGGCGCACTTCGGCATCCGCTTCAACCGCCTGTTTGCGCTGGCCAACATGCCGATCCATCGTTTCGGCAGCACGCTCGTCAGCAAGGGCCAGTTCCAGAGCTACATGCAGCTGCTGCAAAGTGCGCACCGGCCCGAGAACCTGGCCACGGTGATGTGCAACAGCCTGGTCAGCGTCGACTGGCAAGGCCATCTCTACGACTGCGACTTCAACCAGATGCTGGGGCTGCCGGCGCGCCTGGCCGGTGCCGAACGGCCGCATCTGCGCCACCTGCTGCAGCACAGCGCGGTGGGTGAACAGGTGGTGGTGGCCGACCACTGCTGGGGCTGCACCGCCGGCCAGGGCAGCAGCTGCGGCGGCGCTCTCGAACCCGCCAGGGCGGCTGCCTGATGCTGCAGCGCGGCTGGCGCTGGGCCGCTGCGCTGCTGCTGCTGGTGCTGGCCGTTCTGGCCTACCGCCACTTCGAACTCGGCGGGCTGCTGACGCTGGAGACGCTGAAGTCCAGCCGCGATGGCCTCGTCGCGCTGCATCAGGCGCGGCCGCTGGCCACGCTGGCGGGTTTCTTCGCCATCTACGTGCTGGCGACCGCGCTGTCGCTGCCGGGTTCGGCCACGGTGCTGACACTCGCGGCCGGGGCGATGTTCGGCCTGGGCGTCGGTGTCGTGGTGGTCTCGTTTGCGTCCAGCCTGGGCGCGCTGCTGGCCTTCCTGGCGGCACGCTACCTGCTGCGCGACATGGTGCAGCAGCGTTTCAGCGCCCAGCTCGCACCCGTCAACGAAGGCATGCGGCGCGACGGCACGTTCTACCTGCTGACGCTGCGGCTGGTGCCGCTGTTCCCGTTTTTCCTGGTCAACCTGGTGATGGCGCTGACGCCGATCGGCGCCGCGCGTTTTTATCTCGTCAGCCAGGTCGGCATGCTGGCGGCGACCGCGGTGTTCGTCAACGCCGGCACCCAGCTCGCGGCGCTGCAGACGCCATCGGACGTGCTCTCGCCCGGGTTGCTGCTGAGCTTCGTGCTGCTGGGTCTGTTTCCGTTGCTGGCCAAGGCTGTGCTCGCCCTGCTGCAGCGGCGGAAGCTTTATGCACGCTGGCGCAAGCCGGCGCGTTTCGACCGCAACCTCGTTGTCATCGGTGCCGGCGCTGGCGGCCTCGTCACGGCCTACATCGCCGCCACGGTGAAGGCCCGCGTGACGCTGGTCGAAGGCCACCGAATGGGCGGCGACTGCCTGAACACCGGCTGCGTGCCGAGCAAGGCACTGATCCGCGCCGCCGCTGTGGCGCAGCAGCTGCGGCAGGCCGGTGAACTCGGCTGGCGCGACGTGAGCGCACGTGTCGACTTCGCTGCCGTGATGGCGCGCATACAGCTAACCGTGCAAGCGATAGCACCGCACGACTCGGTGGCGCGCTACACCGCGCTGGGGGTGGACGTGGTGCAGGGCCGCGCGCACATCACCTCACCGTGGACGGTGCAGATCACGTTGCCCGACGGCACGCAGCAGACCCTGCACACGCGCAACATCGTCATCGCCACCGGCGCCGAGCCACTGCTGCCGGCGCTGCCCGGCCTGCGCGAGATCGGCTGCCTCACGTCCGAGACGGTCTGGGGCCTGCGCACATTGCCGCGCCGGCTGCTGGTGCTGGGCGGCGGGCCTATCGGCTGCGAACTGGCGCAGAGTTTTGCCCGGCTCGGCAGCGAGGTCACGCTGGTCGAGATGGCGCCGCGCCTGCTGCTGCGTGAAGACGCCGACGCTGCGGCGCTGGTGGCCGCTGCGCTGCAGGCCGATGGTGTGCGCTTGCTCACAGCGCACGAAGCGCTGCGCTGCGAGCAGGTGGACGGCGTCAAGCGCCTGCTGCTGCGCCATGCGGGCGCCGAGCTGGCGGTGGAATTCGACGAGCTGCTGTGTGCACTCGGCCGCAGTGCACGTGTGGCCGGCTTCGGGCTCGAAGAACTCGGCATCGAACTCAGTGAGCGCAAGACCGTGCGGGTGAACGCGGGGCTGCAGACCAACCTGCCGAACATCTATGCCGTCGGCGATGTCGCCGGGCCCTACCAGTTCACGCACGTGGCTGCGCACCAGGCCTGGACGGCTGCGGTGAACGCGCTGTTTGGTCGCTTCAAGCGTTTTGCGGTGGACTACCGTGTGATCCCCTGGGCCACTTTCACCGACCCCGAAGTGGCGCGGGTCGGTTTGTCGGAAGACGAAGCGCGTGCCCAAGGCATTGCCTACGAACTGACGCGTTTCGGCCTCGACGAACTCGACCGTGCCATCGTCGATGGCAACACGGGCGGTTTCGTCAAGGTGCTGACGGTGCCGGGGCGCGACCGCATCCTGGGCGCCACCATCGTCGGCGCCCATGCCGGCGAGCTGATCGCCGAGTTCGTGCTGGCAATGAAGCACGGCCTCGGGTTGAACAAGATCCTCGGCACCATCCACATCTACCCGACGCTGGCCGAGGCCAACAAATACGCCGCTGGCGCCTGGAAACGTGGCCATGCGCCGCAGCGTCTGCTGGGCTGGCTGGGGCGCTGGTTCGCCTGGGAGCGTGGCGCGTGAAACGGCTGAGCATCGTCGTGCCAGTGCTGAACGAAGCGGCGCAGATCGGCGCTGCGCTGGCGGCACTGGCGCCGCTGCGCGCCCGTGGCCACGAGGTCATCGTCGTCGACGGCGGCAGCAGTGACGGCACCGCTGCACTGTGCCGGGCCGATGCCGTGCTGCACAGCGCGCGCGGCCGGGCACGCCAGATGAACGCCGGTGCGGCGCAGGCGCAGGGCGAGGTGCTGCTGTTCCTGCACGCCGACACCACGCTGCCGGCCGCGGCCGACGCTGCGGTGTTGCGTGCCGTCCAGGCCGGCGCGGTGTGGGGGCGTTTCGACGTGCACATCGACGGCCGGCCCGCGATGCTGCGTGTCGTTGCGGCGCTGATGAACCTGCGCTCGCGCCTGACCGGCATCGCCACCGGCGACCAGGCGATCTTCGTGCGTCGCGCGCTGTTCGAACAGGTGGGCGGTTATGCCGAGATGCCGTTGATGGAAGACATCGAACTCTCTCGCCGGCTGCGTGCCATCGGACCGCCTGCCTGTCTAAGTGAGCGGGTCACCACCTCGGGCCGGCGCTGGGAAAACCGCGGCGTCTGGCGCACCATCGTGCTGATGTGGCGGCTGCGCTGGCGCTACTGGCGCGGCGAGTCGGCCGAGGTGCTGGCGCAGGCCTACCGATGAACACGACGAGCACGATCGTGATGGCGAAGGCGCCGCTGCCGGGATACGCCAAGACGCGGCTGATCCCGGCGCTGGGTGCCGCCGGCGCTGCGGCGCTGGCGCAACGCCTGCTGGACCACACGGTGGCGCAGGCCGTGGCCGCTGCGCTCGGCCCGGTCGACCTGTGTTGCGCACCCGATGCCACACACCCGGCACTGGCACGGCACGCTGGCGCTGGGTTGCAGTTGTCGGCACAAGGCGATGGCGACCTCGGCCAGCGCATGGCGCGGGCCTTCGCGCGCTGGCTGCCGCAAGGCCCCGTGCTGATGATCGGCACCGACGCACCGGCGCTCGACACCAGCGTGCTGCGCCAGGCCGCCGCTGCGCTGCAGTGGGCCGACGCGGTGTTCGTGCCGGCACTCGACGGCGGCTACGCGCTGATCGGCCTGCGCCGGGCCGCGCCCACACTCTTCGACGGCATCGCCTGGAGCACACCGCAGGTGATGGCGCAGACGCGCGAACGCCTGGCCGCCGCGGGTCTTTTGCACCACGAACTGGCGCCGCTGGCCGACATCGACGAGCCCGCCGATCTCGTGCACCTGCCGCCGGGCTGGCGCTAAGGAAAACGGCCTTCGCGCAGCGCCTGCGCGGCGTCGCGGATCAGGTGGCCGCTGATCGAAAACCGCGGCGGAATGCCGGGCAGCGCGTCGAGCGCGAACCACTGCGCATCTTCGATCTCGCCGGGCTGCGGCACGATCTCGCCGCCGGTCCAGCGTGCCGTGTAGGCCACCATCAGGCTGTGCGGGAACGGCCAGCTCTGGCTGCCGAAATAACGCAGATCGGCGACCTGGACACCGGTTTCTTCCAGCACCTCGCGCACGACGCAGTCTTCCAGCGATTCACCGGCTTCGACGAAGCCAGCGAGCGCGCTGTACATGCCGGCGCTGAAGTGCGGCGCCCGCGCCAGCAGCAGTTCACCTTCGCGCCAGACCAGCGCCATCATCGCCGGGCTCAGCCGCGGGTAGGCCGTGTGTTTGCACGCCGGGCAGACCCGCGCGCGTTCGTGCGCAACGGCTTCGGTGGGGGTGCCGCAGACGCCGCAGAAGCGGTGCGCGCGGTCCCATTCGAGCACCTGCGCGGCGCGGCCGGCCAGTGCCATCAGCGGCGTCGGGAAACGCATCATCGCGGCGCGCAGCGGCACACGCTGGAAACCGGCCGGCACGGCCTCGGCCTTCAGCGTCCAGCAGTCGAGTCTGTCGAGCTGGCCCAGATAGTGGCGCGGCGCGTCTTCGAACGCGGTGGCCGAGAGCGGCAGCAGGGTGGCGCCGTCTTCGGCCGGCAGCAGCAGCTGGCCTTCGACAAACACGAAAAACCAGGCCGAAGCGCTGGCGACCGGAGCGGGCTGGACGGCGGGCACGAAGATCATCCTGCCCACTGTAGCGGCTGTGGCGCGGCTGTGGCGCTACAGCGCGACGGCGGTCTTGCGGTTCGTCGCGTTGCTCTCGAGCTGCGGCACCTGGCTGAACTGGCCCTTCATCGCGGCGCGCATCTTGTCGACCACGGCCTTGCGCGAGAGCGTGTTCTTGCTCTCCTTCACCGCCTTCACGTAGTGGTAGGTGAAGGCGCCGCTGTAGCGGCCGCTGAAATACGCGTCGGCGCTGGTCTGGTTGGCCTTGCAGCCGCTCCACAGGATGTGGTGCGTGGCGGGGGCCTCGGCCTTGCGCTCCAGCGTGAAACCGCGCACCTCGCGTTGTTTCACCACACCCTGGTTGCTGGGCGGCGCCACGAAACGGGGCCGTGGCGCGTGCAGCGAGAACTCGGCGCCGCGCAGGCCGCTGCCGCTGTGGCAGGTGTCGAGGTACACCTCCAGCAGCACCGACGCCGGCAGCTGCTGGAAGAGGTCGTGGAACTCGTCGTCGCTGATGATGTGCGCCGGATCCCAGTCACCAGCCTTTTCGCTGATGTCGTAGGGCACGAAGGCTTCGTCCATGCCGTCGGGTTCGTCGCCGCTCTTGTCGGCCATCTGCGTGCCGTGGCTGCTCCAGCTGAAGAGCAGGGTGCTGATCTTGCCGGCCTTGGCGTCGGCCACGGCCTTTTTCAACGCCGCCATGATCGCCGCCTTGGTGGCTTGCGCGTCGGTGAGCACCGTCACTTCCTTGGCCTTGTAGCCGAGCAGGCTCTTGCACAGCGCGGCCATGTCCTTGGCGTCGTTGACGCAGCCGTTCAGCGCAAATTGCGGGTACTTGGCGAACTTGTTGATGCCGACACAGATTGCGCGTTTGGCCATGGTGTTTGTCTCCAGCGTCGAGGGGGAGGGCCAGCGTAGACCCGGCAGCCAACCAGCGGCCATCCCTAGGCGGCGACAATCGCGGCTTTGTCGAGCTTTCCCCTGCCATGAAGAACTCCCTCGCCACGCTGTGGCGCCCGATCGCCGCGATGGCCTTTGTCATCGTGTTGTCCAACGTGCTGGTGCAGTACCCGGTCGGCGAATGGCTGACCTGGGGCGCGTTCAGCTACCCGCTGGTGTTCCTGGTCTCCGACCTGACCAACCGCGCCGTCGGCCCGGCTGCGGCACGGCGTGTCGCCTGGGTCGGCTTCGCGGTCGCGGTGCTGGTGTCGGTGGCGCTGGCGCCCTGGCGCATTGCGGTGGCCTCGGGCTGCGCCTTCATCTTCTCGCAGCTGATGGACATTGCCGTCTTCAACCGCTGGCGCCGGCAGAGCTGGTGGAAGGCGCCGCTGATCGGCTCGCTGGTGGCCTCGGTCATCGACACCGCGGTGTTTTTCTTCCTCGCCTTTGCCGGCAGTGAAATGAACTGGCTGCAGCTCGCCGCCGGCGACCTGGCGGTGAAGGCGCTGATGGCTGCCGTGCTGCTGGCGCCGTATCGCGCGCTGTTGCCGCGGCTGCAGCTCTGGATGCCTGCCGCGCGCTGAGCTGCGGCTACTTGCGCGTGTTGTCCAGCGAAGGCGGCGGCGTGTAGCCCAGTTCACGCGCCCGCGCTTCGTACTGCGCGGCGAGCAGCGGCTGGTCGAGCCGGCGGTAGTACAGCGCCAGGTCGTAGCTGGCGATACCGTTGCCCAGCGCCGAGGCGTACTGCATCCAGCCTTCGTAGCGGCTGTTGTCGGCGCGGCCACCGAAAGCGCCGCCCGGGCGCGCGTACCAGCGGCCCAGGCGCGCGGCCGCGTCCTTGTCGCCGCGGCCGGCCTTGGCGATGTCGGACGCCAGATCGGCCGGCAGGTCGCTCGTGCCCTGGAAGGCACTGCGGTACAGGCGCACGTCGTTGCGGCGCAGGATCTGCGACGCTTCGGTGGCGCCATCGCGTGCCACTTGGGCGCTGCCGATCAGTGCGCTGGCGGGGTGGGTCTTCAAGTAGTCGGCAGCGAGCTTGGCGACATCGGCCGGCCAGACCGAGGCTTCCAGGCGCGACCAGTCGCCGGCTTCGTCGGGCGCTCGTTGCGGCGCGGCGGCCGCTTCGGCCTCGGGCGCACGCGGCGCCAGGCGGCGCCGGACCTGGGTGTTTTCGGCGATGAAGGGGTACTGCGCAAACTGCCGCAGCAGCGGCACCGGGTGGTTCAGCATCGTCTGCTGCACGTCGGTCTTGACCAGCCGGAAGAGGTCGCTGAACGTGATCTCGCCCGACGATGCTGCCAGCAGCTTCACCAGCGAGGCGGTGTAGAAGGTGTTGCGCTTGTCGTCGGCCGGCGCGATGGCAGGTTTGCCGGCGCCGGTGGCAAACGCGATCAGGCAGCCCGGCGGCGCTTCAACCTGGTTCAGGCCGTCGCCCTGCAGCGCCGAGACCAGCGAGGTGCGGCAGGCGTCGACCACGGCAATGGTCAGGCCGTCGGGGCGCTTGGGCAACTGGCCGACGACGTCGGCGCTGAGGGTCATGCTGCCGCGGATCAGCGCGGCGGGCTGCGCCTTCGGGCTGACCCGTGCCGAGACCAGCAGGTTCTCGGCGTCGACCTGCGCGCCGTGGCCCGAGAAGTAGAAGAACACGGTGGCGTCGGGCGGCGCCGCACGCACCGTGGCCGAGAACTTCTCGACCAGGCTGCGCGCGCCGGCGAGGTCGACGTCCAGCCCTTCGGTGACGCTGAAACCGCGCTGTTCGAGCGCCAGCTTCAGGTCGCGCACGTTCTTGTGGATCGGCGGCAGGTCTTCGCCGCCAGGGTAGTCGCGGTTGCCGATTAGCAAGGCCAACCGCGGCGGCTCGGGCTTGTCTGCCGCGGCTGCTGCCGGCAGCAGCGCCGGCAACGGGCTCAAAGCCAAGCCACCGGCCAGGGCGCCGAGCACCGTGCGGCGGCTCGGCGTGCGACGAACAACAGGGCAACGGATCTTTGCGCGCATCTTGGGCGGCATTATTGGGCTTCGCAGGCCAGCGTGGCGCCCACCGGTGCACAACCCGCCGGCGGCTTGGCGCCTTCGGTGCCCACCGTGGCCGGCCGGCCGGGGCCGACTTCGGCAATGACGCCGGCGCGCAGCCGCACGGCGACGTTCTCGGTGCGCACCGCTTCGTCGAAACGTTCCTTGCGTGCGGCTTCGGACACCGCCACCGTCGCCGAGATCGAGCCCGAAACCTGCGGCGTCACCGGCAGCACGCCGTTGTAGAACACCGGGATCTCGCCCTGCACGCCCGAGCCGTCGAAGAAGAAGGTGTAGCCGCCCACGGCCGGGCCGGTCAGCACCACCGCGGTGGCACCCTGCGCGCCGTTGCGCGGCAGCACGGTGATGTAGCCGCTGTCGATCGGCAGCGCGCGGTTGCCCCAGGCCCTGCTGCCGACGTTGATGGCGATCTCGTTGCCGCCGGTCTGGCCGAACGGGAAACTCGTCAGGAAGGCGGCGTCGCTCAGCTCGAGCGTCAGCGCCGGCAGCGCGTTGGTGGTGCCGGCGAGGTTGTCGAAGGGCAGCCGGGCGGTGATCACCGCACCCGCCGCCGTGCTCAGCGTGTCGGCGCGGATCGACACGATGTCGGCTTCGATGCCGGCACCGCCGATGCGCACGGTCGTGCCGTTGATCTGCACATGGCTCTGCAGCGAATATTCCTGCGCGCCGCCGCCGAAGTTGGCCGAGACCACGTTGCCGGCCCACGGCGACACGGCCGCGCCGCTGCGCACTTCCAGGCTGCCGACAAAGCTGTTGTTGGCACCCAGCAGCTGCACCGAGCCGCCGTTTTCAGCCACCACCTGCAGCGCGGCGCCGCTGGCGACGTCGATCTTGCTGCCGCTGCCTTGCTGCACCACGTCGCCTGCGAAAGCGATCTGGCGCTGCGACGGGCTGATCTTGCCGGTGAGCTCGGCATCGGGCGCGGTGGCAACCGCCGCTGCCGACGACACCAGCGCCAGCGTGCCGCCGCTGACCGTGGTGTCGCCCTGCAGCGTGATGATGCCGGCCGAGACCGTGCCGCCGGCGGCCGCGTTCACCGTGCCGAGCACGAGATGGCGGCGCTGGCCGGCGCCGTCGCGGCCGCTGGCCAGCGTGATGGCGCCGCCGGCGTCGATCGACAGGCTGCTGCCCCACAGGTTGCCGTCGTTGACGGCATCGATCTGCTGGCCGCTGAGTGTGAGCGCGGTGCCGCCGGTGGCGATGACGGCCCCCTTGAGCGCGATGTTGCCGCTGGTGCTGAGGTCGCCGCCGAGGCTGACGTTGCCGCTGGCGTCGACGCTGCGCAGCGTCTCGTTGCCGCCCAGTGCCAGCGTTGCGCCGGCGGCCACCTGCAGGTCGCTGGCATCGGGCAGTTGTTCGCTGCCGGTGGTGGCGAGTTCGCCGCTGCTCACCAGCGTCGTACCGGTGTAGGTCTTGTTGCCGCCGAGCAGCGTGACGCGGCCGGCACCGGCTTGTTCGAAGGCGCCGCTGCCGCTGATGGCCTGGCCGAAGCTGACGCCGTCAGCGCGCGCCGAGCGCAACAGGCCGTCGACGACAAACGCGCTGCTGGCGACGCTGCCGTTCGTGCCGCCGTCGCCGATGGTCAGCGTGCCGGCGTCGACGCGGGTCAGGCCGGTGTAGGTGTTGCTGCCGGTCAACGTGAACGTGCCGCTGCCTTGTTTCGTGAGGCCGCCGCTGCCGCTGATGGCGCCGGCGAACGTGGTGACAGACGTGGTGCCGCCGGCGCTGCCGGTGGCCAGCGTTGCCGCGCCCAGGCTGACGCTGCCGCTGCCGTCGAGGCTGCCGATGGTTTCGTTGCCGCCAAGTGCCAGCGTCGCGCCGCTGTTCACGCTGACGACCGGCGTTGCCTGCAGCCGGCCGGTGCTGGCCAGCGCCAGCGTGCCGCTGCTCACGAGCACGGTGTCGGAGAGTGCCGTGCCGGTGAGCGAGCTGCTGCCGCGGCTGACCAGCGCGCCTGCGCCCAGGTCGGCCAGCGCGCTGCCGCCGTCGAGCGTGGTCGTCGTGGCGCTGAAGCGGCCGCTGCCGGCAAGCGTGCCTTGCAGCAGCAGCGTGCCGACGCTGTCGTTGCCGCTCAGGGTGAGCGTCGCGCCGCTGGCGACGCTGACCGCGGCGCTGTCGGCCAGCCGGTCGGCCGCGGCCAGGCTCAGGTTGCCGGTCTGCACGTCGACGCTGCTGGCGCCGGAGCTGCCGGCCAGCGTGCTGTTGCCCAGCGACACCAGGCTGCCGCTGCCGAGGTCGGCGTTGGCGGTGCCACCGTCGAGCGTGGTGGTGACCGCGGTGAGGGTGCCGCTGCCGGCCAGCGTGCCGCGCAGCAGCAGCGTGGCGACGCTGTCGTTGCCGGCCAGCGTGAGCGTGGCGCCGCTGGCCACGGTGACGGCGCTGGCATCGGCCAGGCGGTTGCTGCCCAGCAGCGCCAGCGTGCCGGCATCGACCACGGTCGTGCCGGTGTAGCTGTTGGCGCCGGCCAGCGTGAACGTGCCGCTGCCTTGTTTGACGAGGTTGCCGCTGCCGGCGATGACACCGTCGAATGTCGACGTGCCGCCGCTGCCGGTGGCCAGCGTGGCGCTGCCGAGTGCGACGTTGCCGCTGCCCGACAAGGTGCCCAGCGTTTCGTTGCCGCCCAGCGCCAGCGTCGCGCCGCCGGCCACGGTGGTGGCTGGTGCGGCGCCGAAGCGGCCGGCGCTGCCGAGTGTCAGCGTGCCGTCGTTGATCTGCAGTGTCGTCACCGCCGCCGTGCCGTTGAGCCGGCTGCTGCCGCTGGAGACAAGTGTGCCGCTGCCGACCGCGGCGTCGATCTGGCCGCCGTTCAGCGTGGTGGTGGTGGCGGTCAGCGTGCCGCTGCCCGACAGCAGGCCGGCCAGCGCCAGGCTGGCAACGGTGTCGCTGGCCGCCAGCGCCAGCGTGGCGCCGCTGGCCACGCTGACGGCGCCGGTGTCGGCGAGCGTGTTGCTGCCGCTCAGTGCCAGCGTGCCGGCCAGCACGCTGCTGCCGCCGGTGTAGGTGTTGTCGCCGGCCAGCGTGAAGGTCGAGGTGCCTTGTTTGACGAGGCCGCCGCTGCCGTCGATGACGCCGCTGAAGGTCGAGGCACCGGTGCTGCCGGTGCTGAGCGTCGCGCCGCCCAATGCGACGTTGCCGTTGCCCGAGAGCTGGCCCAGGGTCTCGTTGCCGCCCAGCACCAGCGTTGCGCCGCTGCCGACCTGCGTCACCGGCGTGGCGCTGAAACGGCCGGCGCTGCCGAGCGTCAGCGTGCCGCCGCTGACGTTCACCGTGCCCGCTGCCGAAAGCCCGTTCAGCTGGCTGCTGCCGCTGCTGGCCAGGCTGCCCGCGCCGAGGTCGGCGTTGGCGGTGCCGCCGGCCAGTGTGTAGGTCGCAGCGGTCAGCGTGCCGCTGCCGCCCAGCGTGCCGGCCAGCGCCAGGCTCGCAACCCGTTCGTTGCCGGCCAGCGTGGCCGTGGCGCCGCTGGCCACGGCGAGCGTGGCACTGTCGGCCAGCCGTTCGGCGGCCTGCAGCGCAAGCACGCCGCCGTTGACGACCATCGCGCTCGACGCCAGCGTGCCGTCCACTGCCAGCGTGCCGGCGTTGACCGTCGTGCTGCCGCTGTAGGCCTGGTCGGTGGCCAGCGTGAAGCTGCCGCTGCCTTGTTTGACCAGCTGGCCGCTGCCGGCGATGACACCACTGAATGTGCTGCTGTCGCCGTTGCCGGTGCTGAGCACGGCACTGCCGAGTGCGACGCTGCCGCTGCCTGCCAGCGTGCCGAGGGTTTCGTTGCCACCGAGTTGCAGCGTCGCGCCGGTCGCCACGCTGACGGCGGGTGCGGCGCTCAGCCGTGCTGCGCTGCCGAGTGTGAGCACACCGTCGTCGACGCTCAGCGAAGCGACACCGGCCTGTGCGTTCAAGGCGCTGCTGCCGCTGCTGCTGAGCGTGCCGCCGCCGAGCGTGGCGTTGACGGTGCCGCCTTGCAGCGTGTAGCTGGCGGCCGTCAGCGTGCCGGTGCCCGACAGCGTGCCCGACAGCTGCAGCGTGCCGACGCTGTCGCTGCCGCCGAGCACCAGCGCGGCGCTGCTGGCCACCGTGACGCTGGCGCCATCGGCCAGCCGGTCGGCGGCGCCGAGCGTCAGCGTGCCGCCGTCGACGAAGACATTGGCCGCGGCGCTGCTGCCGTCCAGCCGGCTGGCGCCGCTGCTGCGCAGCGTGCCGGCGCCGAGGTTGGCCGTGGCGGTACCGTCGGCGACGGTGTAGGTCGCGGCCGTCAGCGTGCCGCTGCCGGCCAGCGTGCCTTGCAGCGCCAGGCTGCTGGCGCCCTGGTCGCCGCCGAGCGTGAGCGTCGCGCCGGTGGCCACCGTCAGCGCGGTGGCGCTGTTCAGCCGCCCGGGGCTGCCCAGCGCCAGTGTGCCAGCCTGCACCAGGGTGCTGCCGGTATAGGTGTTGGCGCCGTTCAGCGTGAAGACACCAGTGCCTTGTTTGACGAGGCCGCCGCTGCCGTCGATGACCCCGTCGAAGACCGACGTGCCTGACGCGCCGGTGCTCAGCGTCGCGCTGCCCAGCACCACGGTGCCGGCGCCGGCGAGTGTGCCCAGCGTTTCGTTGCCGCCCAGGGCCAGCGTCGCGCCGCCGGCCACCGTGGTGGCGGGCAGCGCGCTGAGGCGGCTTGCGGCGCCGAGTGTCAGTGTGCCGCTGTCGACCGACAGCGTGGTCGCCGCCGCCGTGCCGTTGACGAAGCTGCTGCCGTTGCTGTCGATCGCGCCGCCGCCGAGGTGGGCGTCGGCCGTGCCGTCGGCGAGTGCATAACGTGCGGCGGTAAACGTGCCGCTGCCGGCCAGCGTGCCACGGCCGGTGCTGGTGCTGCCGAGATTGAGCCGGCCGACGGTTTCATCGCCGTTCAAGGCCAGCGTCGCGTTGCCGGTGACGGTGACGGTGGCGGTGTCGGCCAGCCGTTCGGCGCTGGTCAGCGTCAGCGTGCCGCCGGTCACGGCCACCGTGTCGGCGCCGACCGTGGCGCTGATGCTGCTGCTGCCGGTGGAGGTGAGCGCGCCCGCACCGAGGCTGGCGTTGACGACGCCGCCGTCGAGCGCATAAGTGGTGGCGCTGAGCGTGCCGCTGCCTTGCAGCGTGCCAAGCAGCACCAGGCGCTCGATGGCGGTGTTGCCAGCCAGCGCCAGCGTTGCCGGGTCGTCGACGGTGACGGTGGCGGCGCTGTCCAGGCGCTGCACGCCGTCGAGCGTGAGTGTGCCGTCGGTGACGGTGACACTGGCTGCAGCCGCGCTGCCGATCAGGCGGCTGCTGCCGCTGGAGGTCAGCACACCGGCGCCGAGTTGGGCGCCGGCGGCGACGGTGCCGCCGGTCAATGAATAGGTCGGCGCCGTGAGAATGCCGCTGCCGCCCAGCGTGCCGCTGAGCGAGAGGCTGGCCACACTTTCGTTGCCGCCGAGGTTCAGCGCCGCGCCGCTGTCGACCGTCACGGTCGGCGTCGCCGCAAAGCGGCCGCCGCTGCCCAGCGTGAGTGTGCCGTCCTGCACTGTCACGGTGGAGGCCTGCGTCGTGCTGTTGAGCTGCGTGGCGCCGGTGCTGATGAGGTCGCCGGTGCCGAGCGGGCTGTTGAACGTGCCGCCGCTGATCAGGTAGTTGCTGGCGTTCAGCGTGCCGCTGCCGTTGTAGATGCCTGACAACTGCAGGCTGCCGACGGTTTCATCGGCGGTCAGCGTCAGCGTCGCCGGCGCCTGCACGATCAGCAGCGCGGTGTTGGACAGGCGCTCGGCGCTGCCCAGCGTCAGCGTGCCGTTGACGATGGTCACGCGGCTGGCGGCCGACGTGCCGTCGATGCGGCTGCTGCCACGCGATTCGAGCCTGCCGAGGCCGAGGTTGGCGTTGCTCGTGGTGCGGCCGCTGTCGAGGCTGTAGCCCACCGTGTCGGTGGCCGTGAGCGTGCCGCTGCCGTCGAGCCGGCCCGCGAGCGCCAGGCTGGCGATGGTGTCGTTGCCGTTCAACACCAGCGTCGCGCCGCTGCCGTCGCTGGGGCCGGCGACCGTGACGGCGGCGCTGTCGGCCAGGCGGTCTGCGGCACCCAGCGTCAGCGTGCCGCTGCTGACCGTGACGGTGGTCGCGCCGGAACTGCCTGTGAGCTGGCTGCTGCCGGTGCTGGTGAGTGTGCCGGTGCCGAGGTTGGCGAGTGCCGTGCCGCCGCTGAGGGTGTAGCTGGCTGCGGTGAGCGTGCTGCCGACGCCGTCGAGCGTGCCCGACAGGTTCAGCGTGCCGACACTTTCGTTGCCGCCCAGTGCCAGCGTCGCGCCGGCGTCGATGGCCACGCCGACACCGGCGCCACCGGTCAGGCGGCCGGCGCTGGCGAGTGTCAGCGTGCCGCTGTCGACGTTGACCGTGCTCGCCGCAGCCGTGCCTTCGATGCGGGTGGCGCCGCTGGCGTCGATGGTGCCGGCGCCGAGGTTGGCGCTGGCGATGCCGCCGTTCAGCAGCGCATAGGTGCCGGCGATCAGCGTGCCGCTGCCCGCGACCGTGCCCGAGAGGTTCAACCGCGTCAGCGTCTCGTCGCCGTTCAGCGCCAGCGTTGCGCCGCTGGCCACCGCGACGGTGGCACCGTCGGCCAGGCGTTCGGCGCTGCCGAGGGTCAGGCTGGTGGCGGCGACGTTGACGGTGAGCGCCGCCGCCGTGCCGTTCAGCACGCTGCTGCCGGTGCTGTTCAGCGTGCCGGTGCCAAGGTTGGCGTTGAGCGCGACCGTGCCGCTGTTGAGTGTGTAGCTGCCGGCGTTGAGCGTGCCGCTGCCGGCCAGCGTGCCGGCCAATGTGAGGCTGGCCACGGTTTCGCTACCGGCCAGTTGCAGCGTGGCGCCGGTATCGACCGTCACCGCGCTGGCGGCGTTCAGGCGCTCGGCGCTGGCCAGCGCCAGCGTGCCGCCGCTGACGCGTGTGGCGCCGGTGTAGGTGTTGTCGCCGCCGAGTGTGAACGTGCCGGTGCCGGCCTTCGTGAAGGCGCCGCCGCTGCCGGCGAGCACGCCGCTGAAGCTGGTGCTGGTGTTGTCGCCACCGGCGGTCAGCATAAACGCGCCGAGGTCCACGCTGCCGGCGCCTGCCAACGAGCCGATCGTGTCGCTGCTGCCGATGCGCAGCGTCGCGCCGGCGCTGACATTCGCCGCGCTGCTGTCGGCGATCGTGCCGGCGCCCGACGTTGCCAGCGTGCCGGCCGCCACCAGCGTCGCGCCGTCATAGGTGTTGGCTGCGGTCAGCGTGACCGTGCCGCTGCCGGTTTTGCTGATGCCGAACGTGCCGGCGCCGTCGCCGATGGCGCCGCCGACACCGAGGCCGCTGCCGCTGCTGGACAGCGTCGATGCCGCGCTCAGCGTGACCGCACCCGAGAGCGCGCCGCTGCCGCTGCTGTTGGCCAGCGTGCCGCCGGCGCTGCCGACGGTGTTGCTGATGCTGGCGCCGTCGGCCAGGTCGAGCGTGGCGCCGCTGGCCAGTGCGATGTTGCCGCTGCCGGCCTTGGCCGCCGTGCCCGACAGCTTCAGCGTGCCGGCTTCGATGCTGGTGCCGCCGCTGTAGCCGTTGCCGGCGAGGAAGGTGGTGCTGCCGCCGCCGGCCTGCACGACGCTGCCGCTGCCGTTGATGGCGTCGGCGAAGCTGAGCGCGTCGCTGCGGTTGATGCGCAGCGTGCCGGTGACGGTGATGACACCGTCGCCGAGTGTGCCGCTGGTGCCGCCGTTGCCGACCTCCAGCGTGCCGGCGTCGATGGCGGTGGTGCCGTCGTAGGTGTTGGTGCCGGTGAGCGTGAGCTTGCCGGCGCCAGCCTTGCTGACGCTGCCGGTACCACCGATGGCGTTGGCCACCGTGGTGTCGTCGCTGCGGTTGAAGGCCAGCGTTGCGTTGTTCGTCACCGCGCCGTCGCCCAGCGTGCCAGCGCTGCCGCCGCTGCCGATTTCCAGCGTGCCGGCGCTGAGGGTGGTGCTGCCGTCGTAGCTGTTGGCGCCTGTGAGTGTGAGCTTGCCGGCGCCGGCCTTGCTGATGCTGCCGGTGCCGCCGATGGCGCTGGCCACGGTGAAATCGTTGCTGCGGTTGAAGGCAAGCGTGGCGTTGTTGGTGACGGCGCCTGCGCCCAGCGTGCCGGTGGTGCCGCCGGCGCCGATGTTCAGCGTGCCGGCGCTGAGGGTGGTGCTGCCGGTGTAGCCGTTGTCGGCGCTGAGAACGACGTTGCCAGCCGAGACGACGACATGGGCTGATGCCGCGGCTTCGTTGATGGCGCGTGCCACCGTCAGCGTGCCGCCGCCGGCGCTGCCGAGTGTCAGCGTGCTGGCAGCGGGCAGCGCCAGCGCGGTGCCTGCTGCCAGCGTGCCGCCGCCGGTGCTGCTGGTGATGCTGGCATTGCCGGCCGCGGTGACGGCGTTGGCGACGCTGGCGCCGCCGGTGATGTCGAGCGTGGTGTTGGCGGCCAGCGCGATGGCGCCGCTGCTGGCGCCTGCCGTGCCGCTGCCGCTGATGCGCAGCGTGCCGGCTACGACGCTGGTGCCGCCGAGGTAGCCGTTGGCGGCCGTCAGCACGGTGCTGCCGCTGCCGGCCTGCTGCAGGCTGCCGGCACCGCCGAGCGCGCTGGCGAAGGTGACGCTGTCGCTGCGGTTGATGCGCAGCGTGCCGGCGATGGTGACGGCGCCGTCGCCGAGGGTGCCGCTTGTGCCGCCGCTGCCGACTTCCAGCGTACCGGCGTTGATGGCGGTGCTGCCGTCGTAGGTGTTGGTGCCGGTGAGCGTGAGCTTGCCGGCGCCGGCCTTGCTGACGCTGCCGGTGCCGCCGATGGTGTTGGCCACGGTGGCGTCGTCGCTGCGGTTGAAGGCCAGCGTGGCGTTGTTCGTCACCGCGCCGTCGCCCAGTGTGCCGCTGGCGCCGCCGCTGCCGATGGCCAGCGTGCCGGCGCTGATGGTGGTGCTGCCGTCGTAGGTGTTTGCGCCCGTGAACGTGGTGGTGCCGCTGCCGATCTGCTGCACGCTGCCGGTGCCGCCGATGGCGCTGCTCACGGTCAGCGCGCCGCTGCGGTCGAAGACCAGCGTGGCGTTGTTCGTCGTGGCGCCGCTGCCGAGCGAACCGCTGCCGCCGCCGGCGCCGATGCTGAGCGTGCCGGCGCTGATGGTGGTGGTGCCGGTGTAGCCGTTGTTGGCGCTGAGCACGACGTTGCCAGCCGAGACGACGACATGGGCCGATGCCGCGGCTTCGTTGATGGCGCGCGCCACTGTCAGCGTGCCGCCGCCGGCGCTGCCGAGTGTCAGCGTGCTGGCAGCGGGCAGCGCCAGCGCGGTGCCTGCTGCCAGCGTGCCGCCGCCGGTGCTGCTGGTGATGCTGGCATTGCCGGCCGCGGTGACGGCGTTGGCGACGCTGGCGCCGCCGGTGATGTCGAGCGTGGTATTGGCGGCCAGCGCGATGGCGCCGCTGCTGGCGCCTGCCGTGCCGCTGCCGCTGATGCGCAGCGTGCCGGCTTCGACGCTCGTGCCGCCGCTGTAGCCGTTGGCGGCCGTCAGCACGGTGCTGCCGCTGCCGGCCTGCTGCAGGCTGCCGGCACCGCCGAGCGCGCTGGCGAAAGTGACGCTGTCGCTGCGGTTGATGCGCAGCGTGCCGGTGATGGTGACGGCGCCGTCGCCGAGTGTGCCGGTCGTGCCGCCGTTGCCGACTTCCAGCGTGCCGGCGTCGATGGCGGTGGTGCCGTCGTAGGTGTTGGCGGCTGTGAGCGTCAGTTTGCCGGCACCGGCCTTGGTGAGGTTGCCGGTGCCGCCGATGGTGTTGGCCACCGTCACGTCGTCGATGCGGTTGAAAGCCAGCGTGGCGTTGTTCGTCACCGCGCCGTCGCCGAGTGTGCCGCTCGAAGCGCCGTTGCCAATCTCCAGCGTGCCGCCGCTGATGGTGGTGCTGCCGTCGTACGTGTTCGTCGCGGTCAGGGTCAGCTTGCCGGCGCCGGCCTTCGTGATGCTGCCGGTGCCGCCGATGGCGCTGGCCACCGTGGAGTCGGTGCTGCGGTTGAATGCCAGCGTGGCGTTGTTGGTCACCGCGCCAGCACCCAGCGTGCCTGCTGTGCCGCCGGCGCCGATGTTCAAAGTGCCGGCGCTGATGGTGGTGCTGCCGCCGTAGCTGTTGTCCGCCGAAAACGTGACTGTGCCACTGGCGACAGTGACGTTGCCGGTGCCGACGCCATCGGAGATCTCGCGTGCGATGCTCAGGCCGCTGCCGGCGGCCGACAACGTGGTGGTCGTCGTGTCGCCCAGGTTCAGCGTATTGGCGGCGGTCAGCGTGGCCGTGCCACTGCTGTTGCTGATGGTGGCGCCGTTGCTGTCGACGGCATTGGCGACGCTGGCGTTGACCAGGTCGAGTGTGCTGCCGCTGGACAGCGCGATGCTGCCGACGCCGGCAACACCGGCGCCGGAGACACGCAGCGTCGCACCGGTGGCGACTGCGGTGCCGCCGGCATAGTCGCTGCCTGCACTCGACAGGATCACGGTGCCGCCGCTGACGGCGACAGCGGCGCTGGCGCCGGCCTGGTCGATGTCGCGCGCGACGGTCAAACTGCCGGCGCCGCCGGACAAGGTCAGCGTGCTGGCCGCCGGCGCAGACAACGCCGTGCCGGCAGCCAGCGTGCCGCCGCCGGTGCTGCTGGGGATGCTGGCGCTGCTGGCCAGCGTGACGGCGTTGCCGACGCTGACGGCGCTGCCGATGTCCAGCGTGGTGTTTGCGGCCAGTGCGATGCTGCCGCTGCCCGCGGTGCCGCTGCCGCTGATGCGCAGCGTGCCGGCCTCGACGCTGGTGCCGTTGAGGTAGGTGTTGGCCAGCGTCAACGCGGTGGTGCCGCTGCCGGCCTGCACCAGGCCACCGTTGCCGCTGAGGGCACTGGTGAAGCTGACGGTGTCGCTGCGGTTGATGCGCAGCGTGGTGCCGGTGCCGATGGTGACGGCGCCGTCGCCGAGCGTGCCGTTGGTGGCACCGTCGCCGATTTCCAGCGCGCCGGCGTTGATGGTGGTGCTGCCGTCGTAGCCGTTGGCGCCCGTGAGCGTCAGCTTGCCGGCGCCGGCCTTGGTGAGGTTGCCAGTGCCGCCGATGGCGTTGGCCACCGTCAAATCATTGCCGCGGTTGAAGGCCAGCGTGGCGTTGTTGGTGACCGCACCGCCGCCGAGTGTGCCGGTGGTGCCGTTGGCGCCGATGGTCAGTGTGCCGGCGCTGATGGTGGTGCTGCCGCCGTAGCTGTTGTCGGCCGAGAAGCTGACGCTGCCGCTGGCGACGGTGATGTTGCCGGTGCCTGCGCCGTCGGCGATTTCGCGTGCGACGCTCAGGCCACCCGACAACGTGGTGGTCGTCGTGTCGGCCAGGTTCAGCGCATTGGCCGCGGTCAGCGTGGCCGTGCCACTGCTGTTGCCGATGGAGGCGCCGCTGCTGTCGATGGTGTTGGCGACCGTGGCATTGACGAGGTCGAGCGTCGTGCCGCTGGCCAGCGTGATGCTGCCGACGCCGGCAACACCCGCGCCCGAGACCCGCAGCGTCGCGCTGCCGGACACCGCGGTGCCGCCGGCGTAGTCGCTGCCTGCGCTCGACAGGATCACCGTGCCGCCGGTGACGGCGACAGCCGCGGTGGCGCCGCCCTGGTCGATGTCGCGTGCGACCGTCAACGTGCCGGTGCCGCCGGACAGCGTCAGCGTGCTGGCCGCAGGCGCCGACAAAGCAGTGCCGGCAGCCAGCGTGCCGCCACCGGTGCTGCTGGTGATGCTGGCGTTGCCGACCAGCGCCACGTCGTTGCTGACGCTGGCGCCGCCGGCGATGTCGAGCGTGGTGTTCGCGGCCAGCGTGATGGCACCGTTGCTGTCGCCGGCCGTGGCGGTAGCGCCGCGCACGCGCAGCGTGCCGGCATTGACGCTGGTGCCAGCGAGATAGGTGTTGGCGGCGGTGAGGTCGGTGATGCCGCTGCCGACCTGTTCCAGGCCGCCGGCGCCGCCGATCGTGTTGGCGATGGTGAGCAGGTCGTTGCGGTTGATGCGCAACGTGGTGCCAACCGTGACGGCGCCGTCGCCCAGCGTGCCGGTGGCGTTGCCGTCGCCGATTTCCAGAATGCCGGCCGTGATGACGGTGCTGCCGTCATACGTGTTGGCGCCCGTGAGCGTGAGCTTGCCGGCACCGGCCTTGGTGAGGTTGCCGGTGCCGCCGATGGCGTTGGCCACCGCGATGTCGTTGCTGCGGTCGAAGGCCAGCGTGGCGTTGTTGGTGACGGCCCCGCCGCCCAGCGTGCCGGTCGTGCCGTTGGCACCGATGGTCAACGTGCCGGCGCTGATGGTGGTGCTGCCGCCGTAGCTGTTGTCTGCAGAGAAGCTGACGCTGCCGCTGGCGACGGTGATGTTGCCGGTGCCTGCGCCGTCGGCAATCTCGCGTGCGACCGTCAGACCACCCGACAACGTGGTGGTCGTCGTGTCGGCCAGGTTCAGCGCATTGGCCGCGGTGAGCGTGGCCGTGCCGCTGCTGTTGCCGATGGCGCCGCCGCTGCTGTCGATGGTGTTGGCGACACTGGCGTTGACGAGGTCGAGCGTGCTGCCGCTGGACAGCGCGATGCTGCCGACGCCGGCAACACCGGCGCCCGAGACACGCAGCGTGGCGCTGCTGGCGACCGAGGTGCCGCCGGCGTAGTCGCTGCCGGCACTGGTCAGGAGGACGGTGCCGCCGCTGACGGCGACAGCGGCCGTGGCGCCGCCCTGGTTGATGTCGCGGTCCACGGTCAACGTGCCGGCGCCGCCGGACAGTGTCAGCGTGCTGGCCGCAGGCGCAGACAGCGCAGTGCCCGCAGCCAGAATGCCGCCGCCGGTGCTGCTGGTGATGCTGGCGCTGCTGAGCAGCGTGACGTCGCTGGCGACGCTGACGGCGTTGCCGATGTCCAGCGTGGTGCCTGCGGCCAGCACGATGGCGGCGCTGCCGTCGCCGGCGGTGCCGGCACCGGTGAGCCGCAGCAGGCCGGCGTTGACGTTGGTCGCGCCGGTGTAGCTGTTGGCCGCGCTGAGCACGACGTTGCCGCCGCTGATATTGACGGTGGCCGCAGCCGCGGCCTCGTCGATCGCGCGTGCGACCGTCAACGTGCCGGTGCCGCCGGACAGCGTCAGCGTGCTGGCCGCCGGTGCCGACAGCGCCGTGCCGGCAGCCAGTGTGCCGCCACCGGTGCTGCTGGTGATACTGGCGTTGCCGACCAGCGCCACGTCGTTGCTGACGCTGGCGCCGCCGGCGATGTCGAGCGTGGTGTTCGCGGCCAGCGTGATGGCACCGTTGCTGTCGCCGGCCGTGGCGGTAGCGCCGCGCACGCGCAGCGTGCCGGCATTGACGCTGGTGCCAGCGAGATAGGTGTTGGCAGCGGTGAGGTCGGTGATGCCGCTGCCAACCTGTTCCAGGCCGCCGGCGCCGCCGATCGTGTTGGCGATGGTGAGCAGATCGTTGCGGTTGATGCGCAACGTGGTGCCGACCGTGACGGCGCCATCGCCCAGCGTGCCGGTGGCGTTGCCGTCGCCGATTTCCAGAATGCCGGCCGTGATGACGGTGCTGCCGTCATACGTGTTGGCGCCCGTGAGCGTGAGCTTGCCGGCGCCGGCCTTGGTGAGGTTGCCGGTGCCGCCGATGGCGTTGGCCACCGCGATGTCGTTGCTGCGGTCGAAGGCCAGCGTGGCGTTGTTGGTGACGGCCCCGCCGCCGAGTGTGCCGGTCGTGCCGTTGGCGCCGATGGTCAACGTGCCGGCGCTGATGGTGGTGCTGCCGCCGTAGCTGTTGTCTGCAGAGAAGCTGACGCTGCCGCTGGCGACGGTGATGTTGCCGGTGCCGGCGCCGTCGGCAATCTCGCGTGCCACCGTCAGGCCACCCGACAACGTGGTGGTCGTCGTGTCGGCCAGGTTCAGCGCATTGGCCGCGCTGAGCGTGGCCGTGCCGCTGCTGTTGCCGATGGCGCCGCCGCTGCTGTCGATGGTGTTGGCGACACTGGCGTTGACGAGGTCGAGCGTGCTGCCGCTGGCCAGTGCGATGCTGCCGACGCCGGCAACACCGGCGCCCGAGACACGCAGCGTGGCGCTGCTGGCGACCGAGGTGCCGCCGGCGTAGTCGCTGCCGGCACTGGTCAGGAGGACGGTGCCGCCGCTGACGGCGA
>Ga0307515_10002661_pt1 | contig 38281 bp, 44 predicted proteins | sample 17_EM_MG_FD_194513 | JGI IMG/M metagenome (GOLD analysis project Ga0307515, IMG submission 194513) | Populus trichocarpa ectomycorrhiza microbial communities from riparian zone in the Pacific Northwest, United States - 17_EM | ecosystem: Host-associated > Plants > Roots > Unclassified | place... | reverse complement strand
AATAACAAACTCCAAAAACAAGAGCTTTATATGAATCTATAGATGGACCCGCTGGGCGACCCGCTGATAACCCGCCCAATTCGGACGGGTTGAGAGTTCGCCATCGAACCGTACCCGAATTGACGGTTCGGGTTTATTGACGACCCGGACCGCCAATTTGGCAACGGTTCGGGTTAGACCCGGACCCGGACCCAAACTGACGGTCCGGAACCGTTGCTAACACTAATCGTATCACAAATTGGAGTATGGGAGGTGAAAGAGCATCGAAAACGGCATCTTTTACATATATATCATATTGTGATATGATCACAACTCAGATACTTAATTGGAGCCAAAGTTCTGAGTTCGCAAAATTGAGGCTCTGCTGTATGATAAACCCGGCCAAAAAACCGCAGGTTTCTGTCCAGTCCTGGTTACAACCCCGCCAAGACAGAGCGGTTTGGTTTTTTGGACGGGTCTAGAACAGAACAGAACCGAACCGCCGGTCAAAACCTGCAATGCTTGCGGGTCTTCCGTACCCGTTGCTAACACTATGCAGGACTCTCATTTGGGCCACTCCAGAGAGTTGATGGAGATGACTCGCGCAGTTGTCATAGCCACCAGGACCCATATTCAGTAACCATGTGTGTGGTACTCTGTTGTGCCCTAACTTGACAACTCGTGCAAATGCCTGCCGCTGCTCGTTCAGTAACCAGAACTTCTGAGTTGTTACCGCAAGGTTTGCTGCAGTAAGATTTACACCGGTCCCGCCCATTTTGGGTGTCATTACGAATACAGAGGGATTGCGTGAATCCTGGAATCTGAGCTGCATTTCTGTGCGTTGATCATTGCCCATTTCTGCATACATGTGGAAAATATCCTCATAATCGGCAAAATACTTTGTTAGTCACCACTTTAAATGACGAACTTGGCCAGGAAGAGGACAAAACTGTACTGCATTATGTGGAGGAGGTGCACTGGGGAGCGCATTTTCGTGTCTCTCTTGTTCCGGAATGAGCGCATATCTTAATGGGTCGTGTTCGTCAGGTTCAGGATTCTCCGCATGCTTGTTGACAAGCATTCGCAGAAATGTCCCTCTGAGCCATCAGAAAATCGGTGAATCCACCCAAGTATCAAGTGCCCATTCATTGTACCATTGTCCAGAAACGTCGTTGCGATCCTCTGTGTCTCCCAACACTAACGAAAAACATGCAAGCCGCCATAGATGAACTCTCCATTCTCCTGAACATCAGCAAAATGTATTTTAGTCACTGGAAGACTCCAGGAGTGTCTGAGAGGATGTGGAGGGTAAACTTAGATGCGTCAATTTCAGGAAAGTATCAGACCCTAGGAGGGCATTCTGGCCAGCCTTCAGAGTAACTGGGATCTCTGATGACTGCTACAGGAGTACCATCGGAGTGATTGTGATAGGTTTGGGAACACCTCGGAGCGCCGGAGGGAACTTTGGGTGCACCTGGGAGCACCTGGGAGGGCCGGGGATAAGCCTGGGAGGGCCGACGACAAGCCTGGGAGCACCTGGGAGCACCTGGGAGTGCCGGCGACAAGTCTGGGAGCACCGGCAACAAGTCTGGGAGCACCGGCGACAAGTCTGGGTTTGCTGACGACATGCCTTGGAGCGCTGGCGACGAGTCCTTGAGCACCTGGGAGCACCGGTGTCAAGTCTGGGTGTGCCGGTGACAAGTCTGGGTGCACCGGCAACAAGTCTGGGTGCACCTCGAATCACAGTAGAGCAGTCTGGGAAAAACAACATCTCCTTTGGGAACGCTGCTGGAGCGCCTGGAAATCATAGCTACTACATATTGTTCAATGATTACTAAAACTCATGTATTCAGTTTGTATTCTCATCTAGGTATCCATATAGCTACCGATCTACACACGGAATATCTGGATTGGCTGCAGGCAGCCCTTGAGAGCAATTCGAGGTGCGCCTGGAAATGACGATCGAGTGAACTCAGAGATACACTCCGAGGTCGTGATCGAGCGACTTTGGAGATGCATTTGGAGGCGGTCATAGAGTGTTTTTGGAGATGCACTTGGTGGCCGTGATGGAGCGAACTTGGAGGCCATGATCGAGTGAGTTTGGACGAGTACTTTGAGGCGGTCGATGGACAGCGCACCGGGTGCTGAGACTCTATTCATCTGTTAGTTAAGTCGCAACTGTGGGAATGTGACAAGGTGACTTTACCTTTGAGCTCTCATGGAGGGCTGGCTGATGGCGGTCGATCATGTAGGGAGGCACGCCTGAAGCTGAAGCTACATTCAGGGGTCAACTCGTAATTCTGAGAATGAATGGAAGACAAACAATCTTGGGTACTCTGTGTATGCTGTATTTGGTGTCAACTCATGATCATGACATGGAGAGATAGAGAGGGATGACCTAACTTTGTGTTCTGTAATAATGTTAGAGTTGTGGACGAGAAAGAGAGAGATGGGGGCTGAAGATGAGAACGATGTGGAGGATATGAGCGGATTTGAGAAATCAGGGCTACGACTTGCCTCATTGGGTTAGGAGGACCTCGTATCGGTGTAATTACACGCCGGATCGGGACTTGTACCTGCTGTATCGGGGTTGGTTACTTGACTCGCACACAAAATTCTCTTAAGTCCCAGTTTCTCATCATGACTTCCCCCATCTCCTCTCATCTCTCTCATTCTCGTCCTTAAGTCTACCATCACCTAAGAACACGAAGTTAAGTCATTGCTCTCTCCATGCCATGATCAAGAGTTAACACCGAGTACAGCATACACCGAGTACAGCCTACACCGAGTCCAGCATACACCGAGTACAGCATACACTGAAGTACAGCATACTCCGAGTACATCAGCAAAATGTATAATGGTTTGGAAGTCATAACTCAATGACTTAGCTGGTCTGAACAGCCACACTGATCCTTCCAGAAGCTCCCAGAAGCTCCCAAACAGGCTCAATGCAAAACAATGTGCTTCTCAGGTGCTTTGAGAGTACTTTCAGGTGCTCCTCAACGCTTCTGAAGTAGCGGAACAGAATACCAGAATATTCTAAAGAGTATGAAGTTGTCTTCAGAATGCTATAAAATCATGCCTTTAAGTTGGTAAAATTTCGGAGATGCTTGGACTACGACACTCGTCTCTGAGGCGAATCCGGTGCACCAGGAGCCAGACTCTCCGGGAGTGATAATATGTACTGTCTATATCGAATAGTAAAGTTCTATAAACTATCTTACAGCTATACACCTGAATCAGGCATTCTAATCTAAGTAATATACAGTCCAGTAGGTATCTAAATCAACATAATTATTTACAAGCCATACGCTATCCATGCCGCCCGATGCTGTATTCTCCCGCACCAAATGCGCTGGTCCGACTATTGCTCCAACAGGTACAATATGAATCTTATTTGTTTGTTTGACAACCCGGATGAACCCGTCAACACAATCAGCCCAACCATGAAGATCTTTGTACTTTGTTGGAATCGCCACCGCGCATTCTTGAACTTGAGGACGTAATACCCAATGTTGCATCTTCTGGCACCTCTTAGAAAAGGTCGATAATGCTTTCCCGGCTGGCAGGCGCTCCTGAAATCGGAGGAACTGATTCGGTGGAGTCCAGCTGCAGTATAATACAGAAAAGGAAGGAATTTGTCCTTGGAAGGTGTTATCGAGGTCATTCTCCTCACTTTGCGTATACTGGACCCAGATGTTATGAGCTTCAGGCATGGTCCCTTGGTTGGCATTGGTATATTTTACCTTGCAATCAAGTCCCAGACGCTCAACAGATGTAGGGCAGTGAAATGGTTGACGGTAATACCACAGCCCATTCTGGAGTTCAATAAATATACTGTCTAAGAGTACATTCTAATCATATCCGAGCACGAGTCCACTGACTTCGTGTCCCCAGTCCTCCTCAATTTGCGCGCGGAATAGCCGTCCAAAGTTGGGAATTCCAAAATCTTCTGATGCATCTCTGAGTGAGGTTAATTTGATACTTCTGCACACTCCGCGGACATGCGTTTCATTCAAATGATATACCTGCTGTGATACAGGGCGGATAATGGGCTCATTCTGAATTGTTTGCAGATGTAACAGATGGGCTCTGCGTGTACTTCGCCGTTGATTGGTAGCGGACAGTAGGTTGAAAACTTTTGCTGAGTCAATATCGTACCAGCCTTGGAGTGCAAGATATGACAGTGTCTGCTCCATGTAGTCAAGACCGGTACACCGGTCATTATGCATAAGCATCTGTCGAATGTAATTGACTTTGTTGCTAGATCGATATGCCTCTTTCACGTTGGCAATATGTAGCCATTCAGAAATATCACTGTTGAAATTGTCACCAGAACCCATTCGCCAAATTTACTCTGATATATGGCTTACCAGGTGCATCTTTGAATATCCGAAATGAATTATGCGTTGTTCAATGGTTTTCCGGAGCGCCTGAATGCCAATTTTCTCCCACCAAGCTTCAAACTCGATCAAGCAGAGGGAGAATTCCTTCTTGAACCGCATATGCTCATTCGAGGTAATGCAATAAATCTCTCTCTCAAGCTGGTTAGTGACGCGCTCCGAATCAGCCAAGCTCCAGGATGTGGGTTCTGTCTCAGCATCGGATAGGCGGATCTGAAATTGCAGTCGCTTGTTGGCGGTCATGTTTGCCGCCCCGTAAGCCTCGTCTTCAGCGGCAGCTTTCCTTAGGGCAAGTTCCTTGGCGAATATGCTTCTGGGACCAGTTGCCTTAGTCCCGACTTCCTGCAATAGTTGTCGTTCATGATGTTGGAATAATGTATCGAAGAGCTTGCGTTTAGCAGGTGTAACTTGATGGATTTCGCACTCCAATCGCTCTATTGCCTTCTGACGATCAGCATCTGACCAGGTGGTTGCCGCTTGTCGGGCTCTATTCAGGCGCACCTGAAATTGCCTGCATTTTGTGGTGGAACCCATTTCAGCCCTATATACAATGGCCTCCATTGCAGCACGAATCTTATGAATCTTTTGTTCCCATAGCAGATAGGATTTCCTTGCCAACAGGTCATCTACTGTGGCCTTCGCAGACTTCGGCATTTTCTGTTCTCAAAAGATGCCCTTCTTCTGGTAAAATCATTTGAGTGCATTGTCGAGTGCGTTGAGGGATAGATCCGAGTGATTTTGTTGGCTAACAAGTAGACAGAATTCACATAATGCCCGGACTGCTCCCATTTTATGATTTCATCGGTGGCTGTTTCCACCCCAGTTTTCCCGTCATCCTTGGAGCAGACGAGAATCGGCGCGCAATTCACTGCAAGTGTTCTGATCATTCCACGGATCTCTTTACCTTGCCAGGCGCCACTTTTCAATGAATCGAATGGTTGAGAGAAAGGCTGGAGGACGGGATATTGAGGCACCGGTGTGAATTGATTGTCAAACTGATCCTTGACATTTCTAGCTTTCAGGTATTTGAGCAGCCAGTGCAATAAGTCTTTAACTAAACCCAAGAGCAGCAGATGCAATTCATCAGGCTGCCAAAGCCGATAGACATTGCAGAGAGGGTATTGCCAGAACTGGTTGCGGATTGGGCGGACGACTAGAGTGTTCAGAGCGTCAATATTATTGTGCTCCAGCAGCTCCGGGTAATTATGCTGGTCTCTTGAGTTATCGAGTGGTCGAAAAGTTGAATGTCCCATCAGCGCACCTTTAGGAATTTCACACATCGGGGATGAGCCATATGAGACTTGAGCAACCATGACTTGTTCTGGATAATCGCCGACCCAGGCAGCCAACAGAGGGTAACATTGTCGCTGGAATCCATCTGCACAATCCCATTTCAAGCCGGGGCCAGTGATGTCAAGATGCCTAAGTTGAGACAGCACAGGTCCTACCGCGTTATGCCATGCTTCGTCAATGTTTTTGGCACCTTTCGGGGGACATGGGATCAGTCAGACAAGAATCCAGGCGCGCTTTTTTGGTCTCCGGCGGATATCTTTTCGAATATTACCAATCATGAGATACCACGGCCAGGCATGCTGGTCGCCCGAAAAATTGGTGAAGTGAGTCTTGTCGGACGCACATGTGACTGGCACAATCGTCACTCCGGCAGGAAGTTGATCCTTTGTATCCCACCACCAGTCACCCGAGTTCATCTCGCTGTAGATTCGATAACCCTCCGAGTCAGCAAGGCGCACCGGTTCAAAATCGAGGTGTGCCTGAAATGGGAGATGTGCTAGGAGGAACTGAATACATTTGAAAATATCCCTGTAGTATAACGTTCCGAAGATATGTGAGTCATCTTCAATCCAACTATCATCTCCGAGCCCGAAATCAAGTTCAGAGAGGAGTTTTCGCAGGGCATCTGCCGATTGGAATGATTCCATTTTGTAGTTGTCCAGTCCACATCTGAGATGGTGATCTATCCATGTTTTCGTTTGCTGGCTAAACGACTGAGCCTGCTGAAAGTCGTGTACGGACCAAAATCGATGCCATAGATTCCATTGTTCTGAGTACGTGCGATGCTTGTTGTACAATCCAGTTGCTTTGCCATATGCTTTCCCCCCCGCATTTTCCACTCCAACTACCTGCCTATGAGCCTTTGTATTGGTTGGATCAGGGGTACAGGTGAGATCAGGCTGCTGAGGGTCTATTGGTTCTTCGTTGGGTGTATCTTCAGGTGGTGGTGCACCCAGTACGTTGTCTATGAGTAGATCATTAATTCACAGCTTGTCAATGGCCATTCAGGTGCACCTACTGTAGTCAAACCATAATGGCTCAGGGTGAGGGAAGCCGGCAGGTGGTAGAATCCCATTGGGTAATAGCCCGTCATTCATCGATATTGAGTGATATTGTTGATAGTGAGCTTCCAGTCGGTTCTCGTTGCAAAATGTCTTTTTGCAGATAGAGCATTTAACATGTTTCCGGCGAGTGTTGACCATCTTTGACCAATGCTCAGTGTTCTGACGAATCTCGGTGATGCATTAGGGGTGCTGGATTTGAGGCTCAAGGATAGTTGTTTGAAGGCGAGCTAACTCAGGTTAGCGTATCACTTTCAAAGCCGCATCACACCCCACCAAATGTAGAGGAGGGGTAAAACAAAGTCACCTTACGATCAGTTTTCTTCACAAACTAGGATAATATCTATCAAATCAAAGTTTCTTTTGTCATCACTGTCATCACTGCAATCAACTTTTGATACTGTTCATCAGGTGCTACTACGATGATTGGCCTTATCAGATACTACGTCATTGCGGCATTGTGCAGATTATGTCTACGCTCGAGCCTCAAGCTGTGGATAACATCAGCTTAATACAATGGAATAGGTAAGTTTCCTAGCTGGCTGTATGCCCGCTCAATGATCATCGAGAACTGATAGGCTGGTAGGATGTTATCTTCAGTAACTATCCTTGACCGGTGGGTGGATCCTGAGGAGACAACGAAGTTTGCACAAGGAGCTCAAAAGGAACCAATCACTATTGCTGCTCGACTAACAGGCCTCATATTGAATGAAGTAGTAGGTCATACACATATATTTTGAGTGTAAGATGCCTAGTCATGCTAACCTTCCAACCGGATATAGTTCCTGTTGGGTTCCTCGAGATATCATGTCGAATCCTTTCTATGACCTTTACTTTCATAAACCGAACAAAGGTGAGCTTCTATCCAAGTTCCTACTATACGAATTCGAGCATATAACAAAGAAAGGTGGGATGTGTGTGACTATGATTTCTTTTTCTCAGCCAGGTTTCATGGATCAAAGGTGCAGTGAAACACCACAGTCCGTGACAAAGAAGATGGATATAAGAGGCCTTCATTCCGCCGAAAGTCACACCTACCTTCAATATTCTCAACTATACTCTGCTTCATTCGAAATCACCAATTGAATTGATTATTTGATTACTATCAGCATTTTGTTCACGTACGATGTCGACGAACGGATCTCCGCTGAAGACAACCAATTTGGCTCCACCAGGTGGGCTGTTTGGCTCACAACAACGCCCAGATGACAATATGGGAGCATCAGGGAATAATGCTGGAAATACACCGAGCAAAGACACTCAATTTGGGCAGCCCACAAATCAAATTCATCCTCCACCGGGGTATTGTTACCTGCCCTCGCAGCCACCATTTGCAGGCGCTCCCCAGTTCCACCACCATGCCCCATTCAACATGACATCAAGCTCACAACCAAGCACTGGTGCAACCCAAGAATATCAGAGTTATGGGCCATCGTGGCAAGCATATGATTTCCCCTAAGGAGGTTATGGTGAACCTCAACTGTTCCCCCCTCAGCAATTCACAGCACATAGGCTGTCATCTCCAGGCGCACCTCCAGTGCCTCCAGCGCGGCCTCAAAACAATCCCGTCATTCGGCCGATCTCTTCCTCCTCTACTGCACCAGGACGACTTCCCAGCGCACCTGGGAGGCCGACCATTAGCCTCCCAACAAAACGATTTCTGCCGGCAGCGGAACCACGGAGGACTGACGTTGCAGGGATTGCGGATTTGTCTCCATTACCAGATATTTACTATGACCAATACGATCCAGATTATGAGAGCGATGATTCGTCGGACTTGGGCGGCACCGAAGGCAAGGCCCCAATCAGCTTGAAGCAAACTGAATTCACCTTGAAGCAATTTGCCAAAAGGATGGGGCAGCCTAACTTTAGTGCATTCAACAAGTGGAAGAAAGTATGGGTGGCTGGGTTTCTAGAGAAGAAGCATCGGTCGATAATCCGGCAACAGAACCGGTTGACCCAGTCGCGAGATGGGCTCCTGCACTGGGAGACGGCGGTTGCAGATTTTTTGGAGACTTTCGGGACCAGGCTGCCGTTGGAAAATTTCGATAATGCTGAATGGATTCGGTGACAAAGGGTTGAGATAATTTTGAAGAAATGTGCAAGCGAGGTTCGGGAGGTGAGGAAGAGGGGGAGGCGAGGCAACGAGTGGCCGGCGACGGATATGGGAGAGCATGCGGGCAACAACGTGACAGGTAACCTCCCAGAGTTGCCTAATACACCTTTCATGGTTGTGATTCGTCGAGTGTCGAACGGCAACAATGACCAGACATCCAGCATGCAACTCCAAGCTTCGTACCCAGATGTGAGGCACTGGGAGGAGCTGATTGATTTCATCGAAAAAAATTGTGGCCCGATAGAACCATACTGTCTGACTGCGTTATTCAAATGCAACTTAACGCAGGAAGAATTGAACGAAGAGTATATGGGATTATACACACCGGGGCAAATGCTGAATGACCCTCTATATGGTCAGATTTCATACAACAGTTCCGTTTCTAATGCCTTCAAGTTGAAACTGGGACACAATGTGCAACTATTTTTGGTAGAAATGAAGGCAGCTACAGGGAAGGATATTGCAGAGCGCATAATTAGACCGGCCAAGGTAATCCCCGCTAGCCTGGATATGGTTAGTTATGCCCCACTGCCAATCGGTATATATAGACTTCAGAGGTATCCGATGAAAATGAAAGAGTGGTGGATGAGGATGCAGCAGGTGGGAAAGAGACTGACAGTAGTATTAATGTAAGTTCTGATTGAGTGAATAGAATTGATTATATTCCACATTCATTGGGTCCAAATGCTTGTCTGTGAAATACCTAACATCGCCGTGAATTTCAGGAGCGCCGGAGTATGAGACCATCTGCCCAACTTACCTCGGAGCAACTGAAAGAGATCATTGAGGATGAAAGGATGACCAACAAAGGTGCAAGAGAGGTTCAGGAGCAAGTGGATGGCGAGGAGGACCTCGAGCCAGCTAATACCAGTTCAGTATTGAATACTTTTCTCAACACAATCAACAACGAATTTGAACATGAGTGTCTTGATGAGGCGGTCAGGCTGCTGAATGCTCATCCTATTCGCCAATCACCAGATGACCGTGTTCCAGGCCACAAGTATTCAATTCCAGGCCTGCCTGGAAAGAAGTTTCTGGCACACCAGGTTTGGGCCATCTGGTTCATCGTGAGGAGGTGGGTTTGGGATACTGATACGCCAGGAGCACTGGTGGCAGATGAAATGGGTCTTGGAAAGACTTTCATCTCGGTTGCATCGGCAATGCTTTGCAAATTGGTTATGGAGAAAGTTGTAATGGGGTTGCCACTGTCCATTTTATGGGGGAATACGCTTGAAGAGTGGGTTACTCGGGCACAGAACAACTTTCCCGGGATTATCGGTTACGAACGGGCGTGGTATCTATTGTGGAGACAGAATTCAGCGCCCCGCCGTCTATTAGAAATCCAGTCAACTCCACCGCAGGGGCATCCAGCGCTTACATAAGCTTTTGAACCAATCCTGGTGGTAACAATGCCTGGTGTTGCAGAGACTTTCAAGAGTGTCATCGACGAGATGACATATGGAACCGATTTCAAACTCATTAACTTGTTGCACCCGGAAAATGTGAATCTCACCCACGAGGATCTGAACACCAGTATTGACGAGCCGGAAAACAGATGGAATATCCACCTTTGGTCGTATGATACCTCAACATCGAGAGCGAAACCATCAAGCAACAGCCAACTCTCACACTGTTCATGGAGTATTGGGATTTTTGATGAGTCTCATCGGTACAAGACGAGAAACAGTATAGGCTGGCGAATTGCGATGAATGCGAGAATTGGATTCAAACCTCAAGTCACTGCAACGCGGGGTTTCCATTCACTCTATGACTGGTGTTTTCAGACGATGTGGCTGTTTTCAGGTGCACCTGAAGATCCAGGGAATGAGACTTTGATGGAAAAGCACGGCGCCGAGGCACTGTATTCCGCAGTGAAGAGTTCGATGCATGCAATCCGGACTGAAGACCAGGACGCTCAACAGGATGCGGCACACCGGATCATCCAAATTGCAACGCCCTGGACAATAAGGAGGTGGTCAGAATCAAAACTCGCAAATGGGAAACCACTTGTTTGGATCCTGAAGGAGAATGCACAACTTGTTGATCTCGAATGGACTGAGGAAGAGCTAGCTAAACTAAAGACCCTTGTGGAAGAATACACTTCACAAGGTGCTTCAGGAGCGTGGAGGGTTCATAGATGGCGGCTGGCATGTGTCTCATTTGTATTGGGAGACACTGAAGATCGAAATGACATCTCAGGACAATGGTACAATGAATGGCCACTCGATACTTGGGAGGATTCTCCGATTTTCCGATGGCTGAGACACACATTTCTGCCAATGCTTGTCAATGCAGCTGCGGAGTATCCCAAACCTGACGAAGACGAAGCATCAAATGAGGCACTCCTGCACCAACCTGAAAGTAATTCACGTGCCTTGCTTCATGCACCTCCTCCTCAAAAGGCCGTCCTATTTTGTCCTCTGACAGGCCAAGTTCGTCATTTGAAGTGGTGGCTCACAAAGTTTTTTGCGGATCATTTGGATATATTCTACATGTATGCGGAAATGGGCAACGATGAGCGCACAGAAATGCAGCTCAAATTCCAAGATTCGCCAAATCCCTCTGTGTTTGTAACTACACCCAAAGTGGGTGGGACAGGCCCAAATCTCACAGCAGCAAACGATGCGGTAATAACTCAGAAGTTCTGGGTATTGAATGAGCAGCGACAGGCCTTTGCATGGGTTGTCCGACTGGGCCAGAACAGAGTTCCACACACATGGCTATTGAACACGGGACCGGGTGGTTATGATAACAGAGAAAGTGATCTCCACCAGCTCTCTGGGGTGGCTCAAATGAGAGTCCTGCATGGCCTGACGAGCCGACCGAATATCACGACTTCCATGATATACCGCATTCTGGAGTGTCGGGAGGACCATACGAAGCAGCTTATGGAGCATGGAGACTTCGTGCTGTCAGATGGTGAGGATGAATGATAATTACCTGGGCAGTGTAATCAAGGTACGCCTCTTTAAACATTCAACCAACACAATCTCACCAACTGATGCAAAATAGTCAAATGGTATGGAGAATCAGGCGCTGGGGTGGAGTCCAGGAGTATTGGTTAGAGTTAGATTGCTTTTCGTGGTAGTTGATTATTGTAATGAATATGAGATGAGGTCAATGTTCAACAGATATCTGGCAAACTGAACCATAGCCTGATTGGGATGAACCAATATGTGATGAAAAGCAGGTGCGCCAGATTGATCAGCGACTAAGTCAAATTCCGCAGTGCCATATATACCTCCTTGTGATAATTTGTTGAAGCTGCAGACGCTGCACATCGTATATTGTCTGTGTGGAAAAGTGGTACCTACATCAGCGAACGGGATTAGAGTTGCCAGGTGCACCTGAACCGCCACGTGTGATTCAAATTATATGCTACGTGTCTATTTCAGGCCCACCGGACATTAGAATTGCGAAAGAATTCGGGATATTCACTGAATCAACAATGCTGATCATTTACAGTCAATTGCAAAGAGAATCACTGTCAACTTCTTGACTTTCCTGAGACAGATCCAGCACAGTATATCTCTAATCATCCAGGGATAGAAAGACAGTCTAAGCGATATCGAGTTGATGTATCGTATCCTGAGACACGGCTCACGTATTCCAGGCTTACCCGACAAATAAAGCGAGTATTTCCTCGCTCAGTGATGTAATTCAGGAACACCTCAGATTCGACACCGCATGCAGATTCAATTGAACGGCCAATTTCGACCAGCCGCCACTCATCATTAACATGTGATCGCACTCCAGGCACGCCTCTGAACCGTGTGTACCCACTTCGCATTACCCTTGAGTGATTCATTTTGCTTGATTCCAAGCATATTTTCTTCCTTCTTGAATGCGTTGAATCTGTGCCTGCCAGCACACAATATTTCAGACAATAAACTTTTAGGTGCAGGTGCGGCTCATCCCGCTCGACCCCAGCTAATATCTGAATCTATGCTGGATCGGTATGAGAAGGCCGCTGCTAAAATGCCATAACTGTCATGCTGCGTGTCAACCCATCCATTGGAGGAAGGTGTCCACCACACACTTAACTGGATTTTGACTAAGAGGTATGTTCGGACCTATACGTTTCCAAGATCCTAAAATAGCTTATGTCGTTCGAGCTCCATAATCGAGCTGCAGCTTCAGAGAGCTGATCTCAAATGACAGCTTCTGCTCAGTGACTCTGCAGATGACCGGCAACTCCCGCTCACCTGTATACCACACTTCCTCGAACAGGCTTAAATTTACAACACTTCTAATGCAGACTTAACTATATTTTGACTAACTTGTATGTTTGGGCCGCCAAAGCCCGTATCTTAAAATGGATTATGTGAACCGATTTCCATCAAGAGAGCTCGATGAGATGAGAATCTGAATGCCAGTCTCTGCTCAGCGGCTCAATCAGTGACCGGCTAGCTCCCGCCTAAAGTTCGTGGCAAATCATACCCAGACAATATCTGATTTCCTCCAACGTCCAATCCCAAGAGTGCATGAAGAACAAATCGTGATGAAAGCTTGAGTTAAGACAACGCAGTTTCTGAGAGTGCAAGTAACTGTCAAAGTAAGGCGAGCCTGCAATCCCAGCCATTGCATTAGATTGAATCGTTCATGCCGATTCAATGCTTGCTGCACCTCAAATGGCCGGAACTGCATGCTGTTATTTGTCTTTCTGCTGTCAGATGAAGCCTCATGACGCATTCATATTGTTCTTATGCACTGCTTTGAACACCAATATTTATGTTAAGTAAACATTGTAGCATTGAGACTCATAATGAGTTTGGGATTAAATGATGTGGTGTATACAAGATATTATGCGCAACATCTTAATGTGAGTGACAATTTATGACCTGTTCGCTAGCAATCTTGGCATTGACGAGAACTGGAATCGATTAGATTACCCCTGAATCTTCGTTGTGCCTTTACCGTTCTTTCTCTATGTTGAATCTCTCCTTTGTAAACCCAAATCCTCCATCTTCTCTTACACTGACTGCATACATATTGTGAATCCAGCAGAGTCGGACGGCTGGAAGTGAAGTTCTGCACACAACATTGCCTAATCGACCGCTAACTTTGCTGCACAATCCTAAAACAACAGAATATCATGAAAATAGGGTGTCCATCCGACTGGTATACTGCATTCAGAGATTCATATTTTTCCACTATCAGCAACATACTCAGTTTGAACCCATGTAACTTCAAGTGTTGCCACTCAGCTAGGTCCCAACTCTATCCTCTGTCCAAGTTCTGCAAGATTCTTCAACACACTGAGAATTCTGTGCCACGCCGTCACGACTCATATGCTCAAACTAGTGGCACAATGAACTACCTTCGGCGGAGTCATATGCAGGGGCGGATCATGATCAACCCATTTCTCAGTATTCCATATGTCTGGCCCTGAGAGTTAGTGAATGATACCACCTTGTTAATGTCTCGAGTTCTTCAGGTGTGTCGAGATCTTCAGGTGCATCTGGTTCAATTCTAGGTATGTTGGCTTAAACCAACATCCCATTCTTGCATCAATAGCATACTTGGATACAAGTGCTAACATTCGGGAATTGGGGGCATGAAGAATCCATCTAAGCTGGTGCCACCTGACGCTTCCTAAATCGCAACAAAGAACTAAGCATTGACAATACAAATATGAACCGCCGACATATCTTCCGGACTCTTTCCAGGCACACCTCAGATTGCATCCTCTTGGGCCGAGCATCACTTCTTCCAGGCATGCCTCGAATTTCCCCCTCCTCGACCGAGTGTTACTTTGTTGCCCTATCTTCCTGTTATTCTACTACACATCATACTATATTTACCCTTATATACTTCTGTCGACATTCTCCAACTTCACTTCTTCTTCTTCATCAACATGGAACCTACGGTCAGCCAGGTGAGGAATCACTATTCACAGAAGAATCAAGAAGCCCACCTTGAGAGAGCACTTGCACTGGCATTATTGAAGACAGCCAATCTTCATTGCCGATCAAATATTTCAACTTCCAACCCAGCCTTCGAGTATATTGTTGGAAATTGCTAATGTCCGTGCAATAATTCTTCTTATGAAGCAGGATGATGACGATTCCGATTGGGAGCTCAGCAAGGACAAAAGTGAAGACCCAGGAGAGTCCACCTTGTCATCCGATATCGAAGAAGACGATTTGGACAACCAGCAGGAGGTCCTACCTCTAGACCAGGCGCGCCGTGATAAGTCAATACGAACTACAAGGGTTCCATTGCCAAAGAAACGGAGCCGTGCGGATACTGTCATTGCACGCACTTCACTTCCAAATCTGCGACGTCCGGCCAGGGCCATAGCACCACCATTGCTCAAACGCCAAAAATCAGCCATCAACATATTACACGAGTCTGATGTTATACCTGCCCAGGCCCTCCCACTTCCCAAGGCTGGTGGAGACCAGAATGTTCCTCAACCAAAGGCCGGTGGAGATCACAACGTTCCTCAACACCAAAAGGTGACTTTTGAAGTAGTGAAACGGTTCATGGAAGCAATCGTATTGACAAAGACTCCCTGGCCAATCATTTCCGATGAGAAGTACTCGATGGTTGATGAAGCTTGGAAACTAGCCATTGAAGCCCAGGATTGTCAGCGGGCGTTAGCAGGTGCTCCTGTTGGTACACCATCAGTGTGTCAATTGCCCGGTGGTCCATCCCTTAAAATTGATTCGCAAACCCGAGAAGCTGTACGTGTTTATTCTGTTTTCTGCTCCTTGATTGGACTTATGATGATAACCCCACAAATATCCATAGTTCAAACTGAAGATTAGTACCATTCGAGGGCGTTTGGCAGATGGAGCTCATCGAACTATTGTCCGTAGTTACCAGTTGGATTTAGGATCAGAGACTGAGCTTCAAATCCAAGTTACAGAGCTCCTGTTTGACGATGCTTATCTCTCGAAGGTCATCGATGATAAGAAGTCCTGGTTCATGCAGATGGAAGTTCTTGACTTAATCTACCATCAGTTTTTCTTCACCGCCAATAGCCTGGGGCGACAACCGACCACTTTGCAGTTTTTTCAACCTCTCTCACCGCAGACGTTAGCGCTGGTAGCCGCAGCTATTCATTGTGCTCTGTCTGAGTATGCCACTGGAAAGAAGGTTACAGTTATGTTTTCTCAAGATGAATATCGAGGTAAATTTTGCCCTTCCACGGTGATAAGATTGTATTACTGCAGAAGCCACTGCACTACTCATCAATTACACATGGTGGGCTGCTTCATACCCCCCCCCTCCCCTTTCGGCGATGCTCAGCATGGATGGCTGCTCTGCTGGATAGGCGCTCCTCAACCCCTGTCAGTGCTCCTTGGCCTGGCTTTGCTCCCCTCAATCACATTCTGCGCTCCTCCATCAACATCAGCACTCCCCTTGCCCACCCTGCACTCCACCCTGCACTCCACATCAGGCACTCCTCCTTTCCTGGTGGCGCACCTCTTTTTCCTCCAAATTCATCATATTGCCTTTCGAACTCCATTTTGATTCACTGCAAGCTAACTTCTCAATCCCAACCTTTTAGATATCACAAATAGAGCCAAACGACATTGGAATTCAATTTCACCCACTTGCCAGGCTCGAATCATTCGGAAATACAAGGAGTGCCTCCAGCTTCTTTGCGCCATTGATGAATTGTGTGTTCCTGCGTTTGTCGGCCCTGATGAGATGCGAGATTTGGTGGATGACATTGAGACTATGTTCAATTGATATCATTCCGATCGCTTAGTTGGGTTATTGTTTCGGTTTTACCTGCTTTCATTTTTGAATCACTCGCCATTTTCTTTGGTTCTCCTTAATGTAGCAATGCAAACAATAGAATGTTGAATGAGATGCTGGGTACTATAGTATGATTTAGAAGTTGATAATGAACAATAATCTATGCATCATACGTGGAGGGTATTCTTATTGCTCAGGGTACATCTGGAGAATCTCAGATAACGCCTGCAGTCCTTCCAATGAATATCCAGAAGGACCCAGGCATCTCTCAGAGTTAGTTTGGGATTCCCGCATTGGTTGGGCGACAGTCCCAGGTGCTCCCAAACTTATCACAACCGCTCCCATGGTGCTCCCATACCAGTCATCAGAGGTCCCAGTTACTCCGAAGGCCAGCCGGAATGCCCTCCTACAGTCTGATTCTCTTCTGAAATTGACGCTTCTATGTTTACACTCCGCCTCCTCTCACACACTCCTGGAGGCTCCCAGCGACTGAATTACATTTTGCTGATGTTAACTGTCATGCAAAACACGTGCCCTAGGCATCTTCAGAACTTTCAGTCACAATTACCCTTAGCGGGTTTTGAGTAGGACACATTTCGATTGAACTCGAGGAGTTTCGACCTCGAGCGGATTCACTTAAGATGATGCAACACCAGTGCCAGATCAAAAGGGGTAAAATCCTACCGAGCGTGTTGTTTTCAACCAGATTCATTTTCCAGAAACTAGCGGGATTAAGTCTGATAGACAAGGCAGTCATTAGTCAAGGCTATTACATGGGATCTTAAGCCCAATCTCGTTTATGAGGTTGGTTACTGGGCACTCCCCGGTCAAAGGGAATGGTCCCGGCCTCAGCTATGACATGACTCTGAGATTATGATGTTGGCTGTCGTAATGAGGCCTGGGGCATCCCTGCACATTGGGTTGTGTCGGACGGCTACTGCAAAGTGAGGCTTGCTTTAACATGCATGCATACGTGTCATAAATTTACATTGGCATAGTATCAGTCGGTCACTGAGCAAATCTATGACGCTGCAATGCTAGAGTATTGATTGTGGAAAGCACGTTCCGGTTTAATTCAGATACGTGTTCCAATTACCTTCCATATGACAGTGAGATGTCCAAGTTGAAGTTATGATCTGATATATGATATCGTGCGGTTGTGGCCTGATTCTTATCAGGAGCGTAACGCTTTAATACCTCAGCTGCATGAACATGATAACATTTGGGAACTCGTGGCAATCTCTACCATGCGTATTTATATGGATGCAAAGCACGTTGCTATCAAAATCATAGAAAGCGAAAGATGGGTGCGCATGCGTAACACCCGAAAAGTTTCTATAAAGAGGTCACATTGTTGCAGCAATGACGAGAACAAGCTCTAGCAGCGAAAGCATCAGCAGTACCTACCAGCGGAAGAAAACCATTATTTATTATTGTGTTTTTATGATACCTATACCTACCTATTATTATATACATAAAAATCTATTAGCTTTGTGTAGCTGCAGCCCCGCACCCTTGAGAAGTATTTGCATAAAGGAGAGCGAATGACGATTACCTTCAAAAACAATAACGAAGTAATCATATATGCCTTGGAAAAGATCTTCGCATTTGCCAGAGAGAATCAATACATTATCGTGGCACAGTGTGTGTGGTGGCTTGCATCCATCATCGGACTCGAATCAGGATTAGCTACACATATTGATAATCTGCGCAAACGTTCAGAAGTATATTCAGCACCTGGTGTGGCTCATACCAATCCGGGCATTGTTCATCCGGATCGGTTGTTTCAAATTGAAAAAGCTACGTCTGATCAGAAGGATCAATCCTGTCGGGAATCGAGTGAATTAGAATCTGAACATTCAATTACTTCAGAGGATAATTTACATAATCAAATATTGAATAATTGCGAAGAATTCCTTTGACAGTCAGAATTTGATACAAAGATAGTTGCCAGGAAGAACCTACAAATTAGTCGGAAGCTTCCCAAGAAAGTGTCTCAGGGAATTAAGAAAGGAAAGCAGAAACCCCAGAAGACCTGGAAAGATCAGACAGAAGGAATAGAAGCATCCGAGCTTTAAAGAAGAAAGGCTGCTGGAGAGTGTCAGCATTGTGCCAGGCCTAGAGATCGGAAAGGAGGTCATAATACGACTGATTGTTTCCGGTGGAAAAGATTGAAAAAAGGGACGGCGCCTTTAACCAAGGAAAAGGATTGAGGGAGATTATGCTTACATGTAATATTGCCAATAGTATCTGAATGCCAGATTTATCAAGGAATTGCAACAATATAAAACATATAGGATCTAGGGCCGTGCATAAGTATCTGTACTAGTCCTTTAAGCACCCCCCTAACAATGTTAAGGTGCGGCTCTGTTGCGTTAGTGCGGCTCTGTTGCGTTAGTGCGGCTCTGTTGCGTTACTGCAGCTCTGCGGGAAGCTCGCGTAGTAGTTAGTTCTAGCGAGTTGTCAGTGGGATCATCAATAACATTCACTTCTATATGCACGGAGAGGCTATTCGCCCACACTTATACGCACAACATCAAGCGACACAGTCACTGCCCCATTCTGAAAATGAGTGTCAACCGAGCATCAACGATTTTTGGCTTTGCATCTTGGGTTATCTAAGTGGCGATTGGTTGCAAACATCCATGAACAAGGTATTAACCGGCTTTAGCTTCAAAAACAACAGCGGCACGCTTCCTGCTGTTACGGGGGTTCTTAATCCCGATATACAATACAACATTTATTAAATTAAGTACAACCGCCTATCTAAGAAACTCCTTCTCTCCTCGTCTTATCCTAAGACTCAACCTCTTGCACCTGTGTCGCAAGAGCAACCAATCTAAACCGTAACCAAAGGCCGACCCCTTGGTAGATGTAAATTACACCTCTCCGTCGAACAACCACTCATCGGAAAATTCCTCGAATGGTAATTTGCCAGTGTTCAGATATTGAAGCACCCGGTAATCGATATTCTCGAGTTCGCAAAAACGTAGTACCACTCGATAGGTGTGGTACAATTGGTGCTCGTCCAAACTGTATAGAAGGTTGCCGAATAACTCAACAATCTGTTTCAGTGCGTACTCGGATTGTGTGTATCTGTGTCCAGGCGTAAAATGCGTAGTCACGAGTATGGATGAGAGTAGTAGAAGTAATTGTGAATGTGCTTAATAGATAGAATTCTTAATAATATTTTAAGATTGTCTTTGGTGTTCTGAATGTTGACTGTGGATTGCTGCTTGAGCTTGTTCTTCTCATTGCCGGAACAATGCCATCTCTTTATAGTCATCTTCGAGGGATAGTACACCCATACTTCGACGCTATGACTACAGAGCTCATGATAGCGACATCGCGGTCACGTCATGAAACAATCATGCCCCTGGTGATAACATGCCACGCATCCCAGTAGGTTATCGTGCTCATGGAATGTGGTTTCAAAGCATTATCCTCCTGATGAGAATCAGGCCATCCATCGCATTGTATCATGTCAGACAGTGTGTCAGATGAAACTTGAACCTAGACATCTTACTACCCGTTTGCAACAGTAGTTGGAACGTCTGCCAACACAATGGTTGGCAGCGCTTATCGCAAATTAATGCCTCACCTTTAAGGCTATTTGGCTTGCATCATAGATTTAATCGGCGACCAACCGATACTATGCCAACGTAGAACTTGACGTGTCAGCTCGTAACTAATACGAGTCTGACGTTGCAATGCATACTAACTCAAACCAATGAGCAGGGTTGCTTCAGGCCTCTTATCGTCAGCCAACGTCATAATTCCCTCAGTCACATCATGCTTAGGCTGAGACCTTTCTCTTTGGCCAGGGAGTACTCTGGTACTTCTTATCACCTGAGGCGATAAGCCAGAGGTCCCATATACTCGCATATTGACGTACGACTGCTGTGTTTGTGTGTCGGAGTAATCTCCAGTCCAATCAAACTATCCCACTAGTATCTAGGATATGAGCATGGTTGAAAACAATGCGCTCGGCAGAAATTTAATCCTTTCGATCTAGCAGCATTGCTGCGTCATCAAATAAGGATTACTGTAATATGTATCCTTTCAATGAAACCGCTAAGCAAAGAAACTTGCTCATTCAATCGATGCGCGACTCTTATGTATTCCCGCTAAGGAACAGAAGACTGGCACACTTATATCGTCATGAACAGGTGTTATGCATATCACGTGACTAGACCTAGAGTAACTCCGCGATATGTATTCATATAACTGATATAAGTACCATTATCGCTGTTAAGGGAGAACCCCTAACACTTGCCCCATCCTGAAAATGAGTGTCAACGGAGCCTCAACGATTTTTGGTCGTGTACATTGGGTAATCAAGGCATCGCGCGGATATATGAGATCATAACTGAACTATTGACTGCCTTAGTACTCCTACATAAACATCATTAAAGGCAAAACATTAATTCCAAAATAACCAATGTCACAACCTGCAACATGATCAAAAAGGTATGTCTGGATGTTAATCAACTGATTTTGATCAAATACAATTATCAAACAGCAAAACCAAGAGCATTATATCAATCTACAGATGGACCTGCTGGACAACCCGCTGACTACTCGCCCATTTCTGACGGGTTAGGAGATGTCCATCGAACTGTACCCGAATTGACAGTTCCGGTGTATGGACGACTCGGACCGCGTATTTGGTGACGGTTCGGTTCTGACCTGGACCCGGACCCAAACTGGCAGTCCGGAACTGTTGCTAACACTAGTTATATTAATAAGAATTTAGTAAGTTTTAAATAATATTACAATTGAAAATTGAAATTGTACAACAAAGAATGTAGAATAAATTACTACTAATGAATAAACCATATATAAAAGAAGCTATTAGATATTACAGAATTTTCTTTTTCTCTCTCTTTATATATTCTCATATTAATAAAATAAACTAATAACTTTGGAAAATAACTTCTAATTGTTATTTGTTTTTTCAATACATACTTATAATTTAAGCTACCCCATTATCTTTTATAACTGATATCACCTAAGTGTAATCCCATCCATTACAGATATCTACCGTATATCAAGTTCAGAAAAATTCAGTTGATGGGGCCAACTCAGTAGGTATAACTACATCTAGTAAAATCTGTACATAAACAGGTAAGATTCAGAATTTGTACTTGGAAAGTGAATATAATCAAGATTGAAAGTGATTTCAGGACCAGACTGAAATGTCTTTGGCAGATAGAAGCTGAACTACAGCCAGGGAACCTGACACCATTACCAATACTATAAATACATTATAATTAAAAAATAAATAAACAATGATCATATTTTCATTACAACTCCAGTGTTATAGGAAGGATTGCAGTGAAAGTCTATCAGTTCAAAATGTGGTGTGTCCAAGATATCTACTTGAGTTAGATACTTTATTTGAGATCATGGGTTTCAGGTAAATCTAAGTGAGGATCTCACTCTTTGTAGAGTAGCACAGCTGCTAGTAGATCTACAGTTGGTCACACTATTAATTGGCTATATAGGTGAGAATTCTCAAATGTGAGCTTGATTTACCTGGGACTAGTGGCCTAGGTTCTCTAATAACTGATAAATGCTATATAATCTGGTACTAGTAATTTGCATACCCTATTTCAGTAGTGACTTCGATTCGCCCTGATGCATTGACCCAGCATACTAGTTGCATCAGAATAGAGTCCCCTGCAAGTTTCCAGGAACCAGGAACGGATACGGAACTCTTGCTCGATAGTTTTGTCATCATGCATGATCACCAGTGTGCACAGTGTATGACGTACCAAGAGTATTTCCAGAACACCATTTTGGGAGGTCGTTACTCCAACCTGCATATTGCATAGATACCACAGAGAATAGTCCACGATATTATAGTCCCAGGTGCGGCTGAGGTTCCGGCCAAGCAATGTGGGGTGTAGGCTCGCAGGAGACAACGTCTGGTGTGAAATCCATTTATTCCTTGCTGCATCGCATTCATCGCGGGGCTCCGTGAGTTGCTCGACTATTTCGACCAGTTATCTCATGGGTTGGCGTCCAGTTAACAGATTCCCGCTGCAAGCATCATGCATGAGGAACTCTACTAATCAGAAGTTTAACTTACCGAACATACGAATACATGCCACGCGAATGCGTTCCATACGTTGGCATATATACGAAAATGATATCATCACTGGTGAATATAAATCATGTCTACCTCTTTCAGTTCCTCACTTTTAATACTACCAACCCAATGACAAACACCACAGCTCTCACCGCCGAGTGCGCAATCGACTTCGTTTCACAGCTTGACCTCCCAGCAGCCTCGCTATCACACGTCATGGAATCAATTGCGAATCTCAATGCTTGGACTACTATCGGCATTTTGGTTCTTTGGCTGTTATTCCCAGAGCTAGCTTATTACCCAGGAACTCCACAATACACCGCATCTCAGCAAATAAACTGGTAAAATCTCCTTCAATTGGTCGTAGAAATCACGGTATTAAATTTCGTGCAGGTCTCTTAGAGCCAGGCTTCCAGCGGCCTTAATCTTCACCCCCGAGACTTCTGACGACGTATCAAAAGCCCTTCCGGTTCTTTCCTTCTTCTCAGTCCCCTTCTCGATCCGTTCCGGTGGACACACGCCCTATCCTGGCTCCAGCTCGTCCGATGGGGGAGTCCTGGTATCTCTCGAGAAGTTCACGAACCTTTACCTCAGCGCCGACAAGAAGACTGTATCTGTAGGGCCAGGGAACAGATGGGTAAATGTCTATGACTACCTCCAACCGCAAGGGGTGCTAGCAGTTGGTGGTCGCGTTCCGCCCGTTGGCGTAGGCGGGCTAATCACGGGCGGCGGGAATTCATACTTTTCCAACCGCTACGGCATGGCCTGCGATATGGTTAAATCCTTCGAAGTAGTTCTCGCCAATGGTACCATCGTCACTGCATCCGCCAAGAAGAACTCAGATCTCTTCAAGGCGTTGAAAGGGGGCAGCGCCAATTTCGGCATCGTCACCAAATTCAATCTCTACACCGTTCCATCGCCGAACGGGATTTGGGGGGGAGTGACTGCGTACACGCCCGACAAGTACCCCAAACTCACCAAGGCACTTGAAAACTACCAGACAAAGTATCAGGTTGAGGATCCGGATGCTGCCATGATCCAGAACGTATTCTTTGCACAGGGCGGGGCGTTTCAGGCGTGGTCCAGTTTTCTCTTCCATGCCACCACCGACAATCCCGCATCTTTGCAAGAATGGAAAGATGTTGGCGCAGTAGCTGATACCACGAAACATACCACTTTGCCAGCTTTGGTGAGGGAAGTTTATGCAAGCGCTGAGAACCAAACATTGAGGTATGTAAGCCGCTCCTTCCGGGTAAACTCGTGCTCACAGGAGTGGAAAATTCAGACAAGACTTCCGCACGCTTTCTATTGGAGTGTCGTCTAGCCTCTACTTGGCTACGACCACCCTATTCTCACAATCTTTCATGCCAATCGCCTCCGTTCCTTATCTACAAGCAACCCTGACATTCCAGCCAATGGGTGTCTCCATTTTCGAAGCTGGGGAAAAGAACGGAGGAAATGTACTTGGTGTCAAACACAAAGCACAGGCTTGGCTTGATCTAACAACTGCGTGGTCGAACCAAGCAGACGACGAGAAGGTTCTTGCGGTGAGCAGGAAGTTTTTAAATGACGTGGCAAAAATGGCAAAGAAGCAAGGGCTGCTGTATGATTATTTGTTTTTGAATGATGCAGCAAAGGATCAGGAGGTTATTGCGAGCTATGGGAAGAAGCAGGCCCGATTTTTGAAGGCGGTGTCGGAAAGATATGATCCCGATCAGGTTTTTCAGAAGCTTGTAGGAGGATTTAAGCTGCCGTGAGGATTGTATGATAATGTTAGTGGTTATGATTGTGGAGTATAAATAGTTAGACCTGCAGAGATCTGCGGATCATGTTCTCGGGATTGGAACCTAGGAATCACTAGAAAAAACAAATAGAGCGTCTGCATCCACCGGACACATCATCATTGCAGGAATCTATAACTGTTAATACCGAACTTCCTAATTGACCCAACCACACTAGCCACGCAGCACTTTCCCGAGTCAAAGGACAAAAGCAACCCTTGTGCACGACGTTCAGCCTTTTCATCCGGGTAACACCTCACCACTGCAAATCCCTGCCAACCACCTCGACCACAATCACCACCCACGGCACAATGTTCTTTCTGTGTGTCCCCCTTCCTCTCTATCCTCCATCACTAATACCCTCTAGCCGACGCCTCCTTCTCCAGCGACCAGCCCTTTCCCGCGGGCTCCACCACTCCCTCCCTCTCCCGCCAGCCCCGGAAACCACGGCCAATGTCCCCGACGTGCCCACATTCCTCACCCTAATCGGGCGGAATTGCAAATCCCATAGCGCCAAGCTCGAATCCTGGGAGCACCTATTCTCCGCGACTTCTTCGCAGCTGCGAGCACTCGGGATTGAGCCGGCTCGGACGCGAAAATACATCATCCGTTGGCGCGAAAAGTTTCGGCTCCATGGCGCGAATACCGTGTTGAAGGAGCAGAAGCGAGGGAGAAAGATTGATGGTGGTGAACGTAGGAGGAAGGAGTTCCGTGCGAAGCGTTTTGCGGAGGAGAGGAAGGCTGCTGAGGCTGCGTAGAGAGTCGGTGGGGATGGGGGTGTATCGCTCAGGTGCATGTATAGATGATGGGGTGAGGAGTTGTATGATAGTACTCGTTAAAATTGGTGTCCCTACGAAGAGGGATAGTGGAAGGCGGAAGGGTAGTCTTCGAGGCCTTCTGGCTTATGTTGTCCAAGAACTCTACAATCTACAAAACCAACTTTACACGACAACCAATTGCTAATGCTACCTACAAGGCAACAATTCCACATTCAATACCTTTGAGCGTTTGTATTGCCCTTCACGGTTAACCGATTTTTGCATACAGAATTAACGGGTCCCTCAAAGGGCACGGCCGAAAGAGGACCACCGCTTCCTTTCTCTTCTGTGAGGAGATTTTGTATCAGTACATCCGAGCTGCCCCAAGTCTTAGTGCTGACACGACTCGACATGACATCTGCCGGAGCCGTAATATTCTATTTATTGCAATTGGCAATACTGTACCTGGCTGCCGTGGTCTGGATATCAGCAGTCAGCATATGGTGTCCATCCGAACTTTTTTTTACGTCAGTCAGATTAGGGTGTCCGAAAATCAAAAGGTGTCAGCACAGATGATTGTACATACAAAGACCGCAGATATTAGAATAGTTGCAAGTCCTGAAGTCTCCCATTCCAGTAGGGCTGCTCTTCACCCCTCTTGAAGTTCCATTTTACGGTCATTTCCTGCACCTATCAATAGTGAACCCATGGACCCAATTCTATGTCCGAGAAAGGATCATCTCACTTGCTCGCGTCTACCACCTTATGCTCACCCTAAATTCGTCTGTTAGCAGCATTTGTGCGCACAAATCCATCACAAAATATCACCCAGCCCTCATCTTGCTGCTGCCGTCCAACTCCGAGCGACACCTCATTACCTCCCAAGCTACTGAGCTCCTCCAACATACTACTCTAGATCTCCGTTCTATCAGTCAAGCTTTTCGCTCTTTCATCCAGCTACACGGGCTTCCCTCGCAGAACGTGGCGGATCCCGGCGGAGACATGGAGCGATCATCCAGTAGTTTCTTGAATTACTCTTGTGTATACTTAAGAAAGAGAAATTAGCAACACGAAGAGCACAAACAAATCCGCCCGCCTCTTTTCCCCAAAAGCCCCTTCCACACGAATATGAGATAGCAGAACTACCGCCATATGCGCTCCAATTGTGCCGCCAAATAGACCCAGCCTCTCATGCGCATGGGCGTACAGTTGTCAGGGGCGGCTGGTTTTAGGGAATTCAATGCGATGGACCCGCGCATAGCCATAAAGTTGTTAAGGGTTGTCATTTGGGAATCAATACAATGGGCCTTGCGGGACCGTGGGCCCGGGATATACACGTGCATGTCATTACAGATGTGCCGAGTGCTGGTTATAAGTAGCAGGAGGAATTCAGAGCTGGTCTTCTTCCATCTGCTGGACCCTGGCTTGCTCGGTGCTGTCACGTATAAATTTTTGCAGCCAGTTCTTCAGGTAGATTGCGAAAGGGCCTCCGACCGCCTCAGCTGCGGCGAGATATAGGTATCTTTGAACATCAAAGCCACTCTCAGGCACTCAATCTCAAGCCGTTCGTTTCCAAGAAAATCGTCCGTTTGTGCGATTACTTCGTACCAGTCATTCCGCATCACTCGCCCTCACCCCACCAGCACATGATCCATGGTATCTCAAAAGCCGGTATCCTATCACATATCCGCTCCACATGCCACTTTCGTCTCTCGTCGGCGAGTTACCAAAATAGAACCCCTCATTTCCCTAGAAAACGCTTGAGTGTGGCGATGACGTGAGGTCGGCTAGGATTGGAAATTTATGGCTTTATCACATTGAACCTTTTCGAGCCCCCGCATCCGCTTCCACAAGTTATTTGACAGATGTCAATAAGTACATTGAAAAAAAAGATGCCAGCTAGCCATGGATGAAAGTCCCCAAAAAAAATATGGCATTATATTTCATCCCCCATTCATCATCACACCTTGTTCATTCATCTTCCTCACATGAAGGTATATAGTTGTGGCAAGCACAGAAAACAGAAGGAATAAGAAAAGAAAAGAAAAGAAAAGAAATAGAAGAATATAAAAAGCTTCCAGTTATAAAGAGAGTTAAAAAAAGCCAAAAATCATTCATCACACAAAATCGAATAAAGAAAATCCCATGAACCCCGCCAAATCCCATCCGCATAAAAAGCCTAATGAAAACCAGAAGTACACCCTTTTAACCCGCTCTCCTCCGTCCGTGACCCCACCAGTTCCATCCCCCTGGCCCCAAACTATGACAAATGCTTTAACAGGAAGATCCACTCTCTTGTCGCTGCTGTCCTGTTTGTTCATTATGCTTCCTTAATTCGGCCCTCAAACCTTCAACCATACTCTCTAATGACTTCACTCGGTCTTCCAATTCCTTCATATATCCCCAAACGCCATCAATCCCCTGCGTAAACATGTTTGTATTCCCACCCATATTCGCGGTTGGAGCACCTCCTGCTCCAGCACCCGCACTCTTTTGTTGTGCCTGCAGTTGCTGCTGCTGCTGCTGCTGCTGGGAAGAGGGCTGAAGACCAGTCATAAACGTAAATGTCGAATTTCTCTCGCTTCCCCCGCTAGCTTCTTGAGACTGTATCGCTGCTGGCGACACGTCTCGTGGAGAGGCTGTCAATCCTCTGTGAGGTGATAAAATACTGCCTGTGGGGCCACCACCTGCACCGCCAGAAGTAGGGGTGGGTGTTGGAACTGTCGTAGCAGACGTCTGCATTGATGATGCTGACGTCGGTGTGTTAACATTTGTCTTGGCTGACAAATGTGGAGGAAACAACCCCGTTCCACTCGCAGGAGATGGGCCAGAAGTCGAAGCAGTTCTATTCGGTGTGCCAAGGGGAGGATAAGTGTTGTGATGCTGGTTTGGTGTATATCCAGAGGCTGGTGTGATAGGGTTTCCTCCTTGAACGGTTACCGGATTTTGCGAACCGGTCGAGAAATCGGTTCGAATGCTTGGCAGGCTCCTACGTCTGGATCCATTGCCATCTGACCCTCCAATCATGTCGACATCTCCATCTGGGTCTCCGTCCATCAGCCCCTCCAGCCCCTCCATTCCATCGTCGTTATCACCCGGTAGTCCGGGTCCCATAGAACCATCTTCACTCACTCCCGCCATTGAGCTTCGACGGCCAGCACAACCACCCTCGGCCCGTGCATGACGAGCCAAGGCGTCTCCCCGAGCAAATTTCCTTCCACACTTGTGGCATACATGTGGCCTCTCGCCTGTATGGAGCTTGGAATGACGTTTAAGGTCATGCAGGCGCCGAAAACGAGCTTGGCATATGTTGCAGAGGAATGGCTTCTCCTGAGAATGGGTAAGAAGGTGAGACTTGAGGTTGTGGTGCCGGGTAAAAGTTTGATTGCAATGAGGACAAGTATGCTTGCCTCTGGAACCTCCAGGCGTTGTGGCCGAGGGACTGAATGGTGTTGTTGGCGTGGTAGCACTAAATCCTGGGGTGGTAGGCGTAGTGGCGGAGAGCTGTTCGGATATACTACCGGCTCTCATTTGCTGAATAGGAGATATTGCCTGGTACGGTTGATTGGAATCGTTGTGAGGCTGAAGTAACGAAGGATCGGTGGCATTAGTCGGACCGGCCGTTGCTGTGGGCTCCCCCGAAGATCCATTCGAACTGGTTGATGTTACCGCACCGCTCGTGGTGCTCCCAGATGTATTCATGGCATTTGCAGCACTGGCAATGCTCCCAAGAACCTTCTGTGAAGTTGGTGATGTTTCCTGTGCAGGTGCGTCTCCCGGCCTACTGATGGGGTATCCGGTTAAGATTGATGCAGGGTTAGGGGAGGTCTCAAGGGTCTTCCCCGAATCACCACCCTTGGAACCCGAATCATTGCTCATGACGCCACGTCTACTCGGGCTCTGGCTCTGGCCCTGATGCCGATTCGCCAGGGCTGCCTCTCCAGTTAATTTTGTTTGTGGGGCAAGACTTGGTAATTTTGAAATGTGACTTGTGGTTAGGTTTTGGACTACCTTAGGAGACACCGGAGGGGTAGAGGGAGTTGATTTAATTGCAGCTGTAGTTGATGTAGCGCTAGGGACGAGAGCTCCAAGTGAAAACGAGGACTCGGTGGTGGCGGGGTGAGCGGTGTCGAGGCTAGTTCCGTTCGAGGTGGGGATCGCGACAGATGAGAACTGTGGGGATTCCATAATACAATTGGTAATGCGTTCTATACGTCTTGTATCTTTATCTCAGTACAGTCAGCGTCGTATCCTGTAATACGAAATAAACTGCTAACGACGCCCGGCCCGTAAAAAGAAAACCGAGTGCAATCCCAAAAGACCGATATACGCCAAATAGAGGCCAAAGAAACATACCTATGAAGTAGCCGATAATAGGGTGGCTCCGTCAAGCCCTTGAACAAGGTTGCGATACCACTGATAGCGCCAGAGCAACAAGTCCTCCCAACCAAACGGTGCACCTTCGTAGCCGGAAAGCTTGCAGAGGCAATTCGGATCGTTGAATGCACGTAGGGGGGGCGATTTTGCGCGCGCGTGGGAAGTTTAATGATAAGCTTTGGGAATCCCCCGCAATCCTAAAGTCATAGCACATCAATCAGCCCCAGAACATAGCCTTGACGGTTGGAATTGCCGATTGACCACGAAGCAGAGCACAAATGGCAGGCAATAAAGCGCGAGTGACATAAAAATCCATCTCGACGTTGTACGGGAACGGTGTAAGCGGGTACAAGGGAAACGAACGATCGTAAAATGACCTGCATTAGTGGTACCAAGTGCAGGCAAAGCAGATAGAGTATATGAATAATGCAGGGTACAGCGGGGGAGAGGCGACAGTGGCATCATGGGTAACATAGTGCACAGCGTTGATACGAGATCAACCCAGATCGTCTTCAAGTCGAGCGACGAGATTCAGTGGCCCGATTCGCCCTCAAGGTACCGCAGAACAACCATACAGCAGCAGAACAGAGCAAAATATCATTACACACCGTTCCGATGCCTCTGGCCAAGCGACAGTGTAGCCCTCCGTAATAATCTGGAATTGACACGAGTCCGGAAAATCGAGATGGGAGAATGATTATCCTAGGGGTACCAAAAGCTATGGCGAGTAGACTGGCTTGCTTTGCATCCTCCACTACCTCGCACACCCCGAAAATGCGACAAGATTACCGAGTTCAAGGGTCGCGACGGCAGTCAGAGGAGGTGTAGCGGTAGGCAGCCGGTCAGGCGTCTGTGGTGTTGGCACAATTGCAGGCGTGGGCCGGTCGCAGACGGGAGATTAGTGCGTGGTGGAGGTGGGTGTGCTCGAGTGTCAGTGTGTCAGAGTGAGGGAGCGAACTGCACGTGCGACAAGGGCGGGCTTGGATATGAACGGCGGCCGTAAAGATGAAGAGGGAGAGAGGAGGAAGCGCGCGCGCAGAGTAGCAGTGAAGAGAAGTACGGTGTTGTTGTGGGAGGCCCAGAATTCGAGGGTGTGGCTTCGCTTCGACCCAGCAGTGTTAGCGCAGAGTTGTAGCGGGTAAATCTACACCAAAACTCCGTCATCAGCCCTCGCCCTCACATTTGCACTTGTGCACTTCGCACTGCTTGCCCTCGTCCCTCCGGCTCAGCCTCGACAGGAAAAGGCACAACCCGCGACAATCCCGGCCGCAAGAGAGAAACCCAGCCAACCACCAACCACACAATATAACAACCCAACCAACCCAACCAGCCGCCAATTCCGTCCACCTCCATCCACCTCTTCATCTCTCAAATCCTAAGAACCAACGCAAAAACGAAAAGCTGCCTTCCAACTTGCCAGATAGCCGGCCACCAGCCAGATAGCCAGCCAGCCAGAAAGGTGGCGTTGCGCCATTTTGCGGGGAGAGCATCTACTTGGGTATCCTCAAGCAAGCAAGGGGTGCTGTGTGGGTGGGGCTGAATTCTACTGTTGGATAAAGGATAAGGAATTGGGCGCGGGGAGGAAAGAGGGAAAGAGGCGGTGTGTCACACCAACCGCTAGGATTAGTGGTGGTAGTGGTTATTGTGGTTGGAGGATGAGGTGAGAAGTGAGGCTGGAAATCAGGCACAAATGGAATGAAGGGATCGAGAATCGGACCGTCTCAGTTGCGACACTCCGAGGAGAACACACGCCAAAAGGAATAGTAGTGAAAAGTTGCTCAATTATTCGCACTCACTTTGTTTAAGTACTTTTTGGACGAGGTCAAAGGGTCCGCGGTGACGTACTGCACCCAACCGTCGGCAGAATTGCGATGCGACGCGATGTCTTCTTTGATGCCGATGCAAGCACGCAAAGGCTTGTTGACCGAAGCGACAATGGTGGCGGCGGCAGAAGGTGAGCGAGGCGGTGATGTGTGGTGCAGTCGCTGGCAACAAAGCAACAGGTGAGGCGATGGAGGCTTTGTATCAGAAAATGTGCGGATGGCTTGGGTCGAGTGGCGGCGTCAGGCGATGAGCACGCTTGGCCGAATGTGGCGCTGACTGATCTCGGGCTCTTGGCTCTAGCCAACCGCCTTCTTCTCTGGGCGCAAAAGACATGGAACAGCTCGTTTCCAGCCAGCATCCCGGCCGAGGTGATAAGTGATATTTCTAAAAACGAACCTGCTCTGCTTAGGAATGTTGAGACGATTCGTTGGCCGAGCATGAGGGATCCCTATCGATTGGCCGCCATAATATCGCCGTGCAGCTCATGCCATTACACGTAGATCCGAACGGTTGGAAGCTTGATGCTATACTCATCCTCGATCATAGCAGCCATCGCGACGATGGGTTGGGTCGAGGATTCGAAGAGCCTTCTCGGCGACGAGATGAATGCCGATTGTGTGCATACCTTCGCGCGCAAGCTTATGGAGCACTGTGGATCCTCTGTGGCGGTTTTGGTTGCAGGATTTCGAAGCAGGTGATCGAGTCAATTGAGTGCGGACTCGGTTGTGGCAGAGGTTCTATAGTTGGTTATTAAGTGCCTCTAGGCCTCTAGAGCACTTACGTCAATGCAGATGCCGGTATCTGCGTCGAGCCACTGATGAGTGATCCGCGAGGAACACTCATCTTAGGATGCAAACCATCGAAACTAGGGACCAGATTGTCACATCTGCTAATCGATGCCCAATTGGAAAAACCCATTCGTTTCGCGCTTATCACTCGGTATTACTGCACATCATCATGATATATCACGCAGGTGCAACTAACATCCGCCACGTCTGTCGCTAGTAGCAGAGAGTAATTTGAAGATGCGTAGTCACTTACTTTAAGGTGCCATCGAATATGTCCAGCCTGGAGGGTACTACATGAGGTAGGTCATGTACTTAGTACTGTTCCAACAGATGAGGTTGGAACATCGGTCATCGACCATTTTGTTCTTAGCTGAAAGTGACTTTGCAGGTCGGTTCACAAACAAAAGTGTTCAGTCATCTTGTCATCCCGAGACATGACAGTATGCACCAGCGTTATGCGACTAGGTTGTTGGCATTCTCTTAATACATCGTAATCCCTTTGATAGCCAGTCAGGTCGTGGACAACCTTTCAGGCCACGGGTGCTTTTTTTACAATTTGCAGTACGCTACTCTCCAAAGTAAAGAAGGGCGTTCGGGACTTCGTCTGCATTCGAGACTACATGCTCAACTGCATTCGTCCACGCTACAATCATCGTTCCAACCTTATCTGTCTGTACTTTATGGGTGCTTGGTGGGATGAGGAAATTTCGAAATTAATAGTCTCAGAGTATAGAAATTCCTTTTTCTCTCCCAAATGCCTGTCAAAAAGCCGATGACTGGCTGATAATATGCTGATAAAGGGAAGATACTGTACCGAGCACAATGTTTCAGGTGTTAAGGTGTCACAGAGCACTGTATGGTAGGTAAAAAAACAGGTATTCCGTCAGTCACACCGAAGGCGTCCAAGTGATCCTGGGTCCGACAATCATTTGTCACATCACAGGTGATATCTTAAGCCATCGACCTCTCGACCAACCATGACTGTTATGCCAGTCTCAAGCCAAATTATTCGGACTCTTTGATAATATGTACTCTATCGAATTGTGTGGTAGGAAACATTTCTAAATTCCACGTCACAGACCCTCAAAAGTTGAAATAGAAAATGTCACAGCAGCACAGTCAGTAAATAAAATGCGTCACATTGAGAAAGCCGTCCGAAGCATCGTGCTTACTACAGTACTAGCAAAAGCCTTCTCCTAATTCGAGAAACCCCATAAAGTATAACATACATAGCCCTTTTCATCGTAATGCATGTCTCACACTCCAAGACTTCTCAAGCCCTAACAACTGACGATTACCACTCACCTCGGCCAAGAAAGCCTCTAAACTTCAATACCTCAAACTCACAGCTCGCCCGTTCCTCCACCTAAATTCCAACAGTTATAATATGGACGTACTTCTGAGCAGCGGACTATCCGGTCAAACAACTGTTTCCAGCAATCCACCGTAAAACAAGGTGCATATTGCGTATTGCATATTACGAACTGTGCAAGAAAATTTTCGGAACGGAGAAATATTTTGCTAAACGTACCCTAATGAGTATCAAGCACAAGACACGGCAGGGGAATCAGACCCTGCCTCTAAACGCCTACCCAGTGCAACGTTTGCAATCGGGATTTCAGTACTAGGATATTCTTCGTTCAATATGAGGCGGGCAAAGGCACCGAAAGGCCTTATCCCGCTTAATTACTTCTAGTGTTTCTCGTAAGCAGTTTTCATGTATTAGCCATACCATTCCTTGGGCGATGGAGCATAGTTCAGGGAGCATTTGACCAGAAAGAAGCATCTAAGGAAAGGACAGCCCAATTGTACCTGCTGTAGGAGAACTTTCGGAGCCGTGGAGGAGCTTTTCCAGCATTCTATTCAAGAGCACAAGTGAGGTGAACAGCCATACTGCGATGTTTGCAAGCTTCACTTCACAAGACTAAAAGCCTTGGATCTGCACCTTGCGGACGAACGCTGGTCTCTATTCAGCTACAGACAGGACCAAGCCGTCGTGCAATGTCTGTCATTACGCTTTGACATAGAACGCAATTTGACTTGCTACATGACGAAATGTAAACCCCATGGGCAACGCTATTTGCATTTGACAATCCTACATGACTACTGCTCTTCCATCCCTTTACCTACTTAAGTATGTTAACGAGTTATCAGGTTTTTGGTATATGGTGCTTACAATCGGCAAATCATGCTTGTCGCCGTAAACTAGCTGCTTGATGCCATCTCTGGATGCTCATTGAAAGGAATTTATGCTTTGATATTAGGGCCAATTGTTGATGCCGGCGCTATAAGCGACGTACACTCGGTCAGAATCGAAGTGCCAGGGGTCTCTCTAGGAAGCTGTGTTGCTGTGGGAGGCGAGAATATGCTAAAGTCTGTGGAAGGCGGGAAATGCGCATTTTGTGTGCGGGACGGGCATTCATGCTAGGACTGTAATTCACCATACAACGACATGACTCTCGGTGGGACGGCTAGGTGCACAACGATTAGAACTGCCGGCCATCAAGCTGTTGCGGCGGTTTCTTCTTTCACGGCTATTAAAATTGATGATGAGAATGATGACAAGGCTATGAATATGTGCGGTTCATCGGGCGCGGCCCTAGTCGAATATCCCCGCCAGCACACCGAGAAAGCATGCAAAGAAGTTCCTAGTCTGTTCCAGAAATGTTTGGAAGACGACATGGATGTCTGTAAGAACGCTGCTGAGATTATCAGTAGACCCGAAGCTTTGACAACCAAAACTATACTGGATGATGCGAAAACACTTACTAAGGAGGATCAGAAAGCTTTGCGAGATGAAGGTCTATACGTTTATATTTCTCTACTAGGAGCCAGGAATAAGGATGTCATTAAACCACTTGGGAGATTCGTTGCAAGCAATTCTAACGAGGAAGCGAGCGCTATCAAGGCCATGTCCGTTGAGTTAGACAAACCTTGCGCATATGTCGTACGATATTACAATACTATTTCGTACGATGCGGGCCTGATGTCACTACGGAAGGGCTTGTTTCGACTTGATGGTTCCTAATATCGGCTCCAGGTCCATCGTTTTGGAGGGAGACTGTCGCGTACCGAATTACGATGGGTTCTCCTGTTCGTTGTAAGGCAAATGATCTGATGGAGATTGTTGAACCGGACCAACCGGCCCTCACAAATGAATACCAGGATGCGGAACAGGGTGAACCCGGAGGTGAACCTCAGAACGCGGGCTCTGACGATGATGACTGCAGTAGTTCTTCCGAGAACTCCTCCGATGAGGGTAACTCTGCGGATGAGGACTGCCATACCGCTACAAACAAACAAACTTACAATGCAATGGATGTCGAAACGGGTAGTCTTTCTCCCAAGGATAGATCCTTTTCATCTTTCGAGAGCTTTTCCGTCGGCGAAGGCAGTTCTACCGAAAGCGAAAGCTGCGAATGCGCTACCTGTTTCCATATCTTTGCAGACAATACTGATCATGCACAACATCTCAGTGAACTAAACCGGTCAGTTCGGTCAGATATGACTTCGGCCGGGCCGGTCTACGCCAAGGGCGGCTTGTAGAAATAACATCTGGCCGGTTTGTTAATCTGCCGCTATAGATCTGACCAGACTGTAGATATCTACAAAGTAGGGGTTTCGCCACAGTCCGAGAGATAGATGAAAAGTAATAAGAGAACTGCCCCCGACACTTCTGCAATGTAAATAAAAAGTTTTCTACCTACTGCCTTAGGTAACTTAGCTATTGTAGATGGCTGTAAATATCTATAACTAGCGCAGATATTTACAGATATCCACAGATATCTGCGCTTCTTGACTCTTCATCTGGCCGGTTTATGCCAAGGGCAGCTTTCCAAAAGTCCGACCAGATCTGACCGGACTACAGATCTGTAGATTACTCGACGGTTGATCTGACCGGTTAGGAACACTGCAACATCTTGTGACAGTGTGCAAGGAAGTTGGGCTATGGGGATTGGAGCACAGAAAACATGCTGCTGAGACCATTGAAAACCATATGTCCATACCAGTCCTACTGCAATATCTACAACTAACCTAGAACTCTCCCAATAGACAAGCCTTCCCGCCCTCCTGGCTTCTCTAAGGTCCAGCTGGAAACCGTTACAGACTTCCAGGCATAGAGACGCAGTAATAAAGCCAGCAGCACCCGGTAAATCCGATGGATTGCATCCTTCAATACTTTGAAGATTAGGATGCACAGGTGAAGCACGTAGTGGGCATGTATAAGGTTAGCAGGGGTTACAGGAAGTTTGTAGGCGAGTTGATCGATAAGTGTGAGTATAATATCGACTAGTTTTGAAGTGTATACTGACTTGGAGTGGATAGTGTTCTCGTTCCCAGATTTTCTCGTCGCTCGCAAGGTCTGTCAGCCGGCTGGTTTTCGAGTGCAGGTGGATGGATTTCCCGTCTACGCCACCGGATTAGACAGATGAGACCTTGGGTGTTAACTGGTTGATCTTGTCAAATATTCACTGATATTGAAAGAATGCCTAGCGTTTGAAGATATTGTGGTATTCTTTCGAAGGTCTACTGGACCTAGTTGTATTTACTCGTTCATTAGATTTCCGGTAATTATTGCTTGTTCTTAGTACTTTTGTGAGATTTGTGCTTCATCACTTTGGCATCGTTGTCAGGGGAGCCTGCTAAGTGAGCGTCTAATCGAGACTCATTCACTAGTCCTCCTCTTCCGTTCGTCTTCGTCCAGTTTATCCGGTCCCAAATGGAGCACCATCTCAGTATCAGTTCAGAAGAACGCAACGCAAACATAGATCGGAAGAACTCCAAGTATAATGGACACTCTATACCTCATATTTAAGGAGTCGTGAACAAGGTAAGTTTACTGATTGTTCACTCGTGATCACTCGGCCCAACACCCTAAGCCCTAAGCCTGTAATTCAGGCTACAGCAAAAACGCCGCACGTATGAGGATCACCAGATATTTACAGATTGTCATCTGTACCTTCTTTCGAGTATAAAACTGAACTGTCTTCCCCACAAGAAGATTCAAAACCCAAACGTCGATTCTCATCTCCAAATTGCCAGCATGCGCGTGTTTATAGAAGGAATGACAAACAGCTTTGACTATGTATCCGCCATCAACGAGTCCATCATCGCAAATAAAACAAAACTGATCGAAATGGGACAAATGGTATACTCCCGTTAGGTCCAAGGATAAGGAGGTGTTGATGGTGAAGGTTGAGGGGTGCTTGAATACTGGAGCGGTGGCGAGTGGGTGCTCGGTGGGTATTACGAAGTAGGTGAATGCATGGGGATTGTGAGATTAGTGTGCTGATGGGAGATAGGGGGCTCCCGTATCTGGATCTCAGATCAAATCAAGCGATGAGTAATTACTTTGCGGAGACTATGAATCGCGACTTTGGGAAGAAGTTTCTGGAAACACCGCCGGCAAGTACTCCCGCTGGGGGCGCGTCTACTGATCAAGGTGGTATACCCTGTACCCGCATTGATACATACATACTGATATTTGAGAGAAGGAAATGTGAGCTACGAGTGCCCCTGTATCCACCCGATGTTCACGATTCCAACGACGGCATCGAATCACACACCGTCATTTGCCGATGCTGCAAAGCCGCCAGAAAGTTATGAACGGGCTCTTGCATGTGGAAAAGGGCTTGCGGCGGTTGCTATCAAGGTGCTGACGGACGAGGCCTTTGCGGAGGAGGTTTGGAGGGATTTTGAAGATGGGAAGGTTGTGCGTGAGGTGGGGATGGGAATGGGATAGTGAAGGGATGGACTTGTTGCTGAAATATTGTTGTACGGAGCGTAGTATTTGTATGTTTCCTGGGGAAGCTGCATCTAATATGGACGTACCGAAAATGGCTGTGGTGAATGGCGATGCCTATTGTCTCCATTAGCCTCGCGTGGATCGGGACCCTTTCGGCCAATACCCCTCGATATGTAGCGATACGACTGCAGCCGACCTCGCTCCGTCAGTCTGCCTCCACTCAGACCTCCCAACGGTTGAACCAGTGCACTGCTTGTAAAGAGTTAACCAGTGCGGTATGTAGTTAGTTCTTGGCAGTGCAGTGCAGTTGGTGGAGGCTCACAGTGCAGTGCAGTGCAGTTTGTAAGT
>Ga0307515_10002660_pt1 | contig 38282 bp, 18 predicted proteins | sample 17_EM_MG_FD_194513 | JGI IMG/M metagenome (GOLD analysis project Ga0307515, IMG submission 194513) | Populus trichocarpa ectomycorrhiza microbial communities from riparian zone in the Pacific Northwest, United States - 17_EM | ecosystem: Host-associated > Plants > Roots > Unclassified | place... | reverse complement strand
AAAACATCAAACTATGTTTTTTAACAGTTTTGATGTGATAATGTCAGAAATTAAAAAAAAAACATAACTAAAAAACATTGTTTTAAAGCATTTTCAATTGAAAAACAAATTTACACCAAGTACACAGTGGAGGGGAAATGGGAGAAAAAAACATGATTGTACAGGCAGCCAAAAGCATAATCCAGCAATTCCCGAGACCTGTGAGGACATTAGCAACAGTAGCAGAAAGCTGCGAGCGAGATTGAAATCCTATTTACTATGAATGGCAACATTGAAATTCCACCACAAGGATAAAATCTCAGTAGCTTGAGAATCAACGAAACAGATGAGAGATAGGAACCAAAACAATAGTCCAGTACAAAAAATGTAGAGATAAGATAGTCCAAGAATCTAAACAAATAGCAGGAATTAATAGCTGAAAATCTGTAAGTGCAGTGCAAAAAATCACAGCAGTACTCTCGTTGATAGCTGATAGCATACCTGTCACAGGCAAGAAACAAAAGCAAAATAGGAGACTTACAGCTACATTGGTTTTACATTATCTCCTGTATTCTCCCTGTGTCCGAACACCCCTCTAAACCAACCATCTTCCACCGGGAAAGACACCAAATTCGGACCCCAACTTGCATTTACAATTTTCGTAGATGGCATCAATTATTGCACCATTTTCCACTCCATTTCTAAATCTGAGAGAGATTCCATCATCAATCGCTCAATTTTCCACACACTGTTGTTCTCTCTAATAAGGGTTTCATGCGTCATAGCAAGATTTCCAGAAGATATCGAGAGATATCTTAGCACATGAAGTGAAATGGGATTGATCCAGGTAGTATTTAACTTACCTGGATAAAACTGGAGACAGAGCTCATGTAGCTTTTATCAAGTTTGCCATCAGGATGAGCTAAAAATGCAATTTTAGGGACAAAACAGGACTTCTACTTGAACTATCAAGTAATGATGCATTCGCTAAGAACATAGGAACTGGTGTCTGTTGCATAAACAATCAAGTACTGCCTTCAATTTCAGAACTTCTGCATAAACCCATCATGATTCTGAACAGAAAAGAGTACTCGTTTAGCTGTTATATAGAGAAAGTTAACTCCTCAACAGCTCATTTTTTTAATATTATGAGCTAAAATGCAATTTGGCTTTGTTGAATTGAGCCATTTATGTCAAGCCCAGATACTCTCTGGGGCTGATAATTTACCAAACAGAAACACTGGCATTAATCAGCATCCACATTATAATTGCAACCCAGAACCCACGCATACAAACAGAAAGAAACAATGCCAACAATATTGGCTGCAAACCCACTTTTCCGATCCTAGTAACTATCGTATTCAAACTAGAAACAAGAAAGAGAGCTACACTATGGCAGGAAGCAAGAAAGCAGACACAAACCAAACGGAGAACAAGTTCATTCCTCAATAAAAGAAAAAATAATAATAAATAACAAGTCTTTTGAGTCAGGAACCTGACACTTGTAGTTGACTTTGCTCACTGTTAACACTCTCCCCTATACAACAGATGACCAGATGATGTTTCTGAAACAAATCACTTGTCCTGCAGCACAAAATTCGAATCAAATTGAAGGCAAGGAACCTATTATTTTAACAGGTTGAAAGAGACAAGAATAAAAATTCCCAAAAGATTGGACTTACAATGGGAAGCAGGAACAACTCTTTTCGTAGGAATCTGGAAATCCAGAGTTAAATAAGTGGAGAAGGCAAAGATGCAAAAAAACTAATGCACTGAAGCATCCTCTATTATATGATAAGCACACAAGAAAATGGTACTAAAGTGATATATGATGTCAACGCCAAAGTGAAAGGCCTTTTAGCTAAACTTAACAAGCATCTACTCTATGCAATTGCTTTGAACTTTTTTGTTACTCCATTAACAGTTTCCATGACCAAGTTTTCGCAAAATTCTAGACCATTTGTGGGTTATATTTCCACGCGGTTATGCAAGAACACAAAAGGTTTCCATTTCCATCCAAGCCAGGTTCAATGCTATTTCTTGTTGTTTTCCTCTGACAACCAAATTTCCTTTGCATTATTGCTGCTAGAGAAATTTCTCATTTTTCTACACTCAATGACAGGAGAGAGCATTTCATCTAGTAGCTAGCAAACTAGACATTTCATAAAGAATTGCACATATAAAGATGAGGAAAGCCTCCTCATTATAAATCATATTAGCCTTTGTTAACGATTCCACTTCGCCATTTTATGAATAATAGAGGAATTATGGAGATTGAAGACCCAAATCAAGGATTTCAATTTCAACTGCCATGGATAGTAATAGTACTTTTAAAGGGGCAATTAAGAGGATGAAGATTTTCAAAGGGGCTAATTAATCAATCTCAGAACATTTTTACAAGAAGCAAAATTTTCAACATCCAGAAAAGGTTCAGATACCGAAAAAATTTTGGGGAATCATTCTTCGCCCACAATTTCTTCTTCTTACACCTCTTGCAGCTCGAAGAATTCTATTCCTATTAATAAACTTATTAACTATTTTCTTTTCATCAACATCAGTTTTCAGTTTCTTTGCTTCTTCATCTCCAACTTTGCCATTCTCTTCACTCTTAACTTCATTAGCTTCACTATACTTCCGCTTAAGGAAGTTAACAAGTCCTTCAAGGGCAACATCAGCATTTTCACTTGCCATTAGTTCCTCTGCTACCTCTGCTGGGGTTACGTTAGTACTCTCCATTAGCCCTTCAATTTCGTCATAGAGATAATGGTTCTTGTCGCGAATGCCAAGGTAATTGGAAGCCAGAATACTGAATGCTTGAGGTGTGCAGTAAGACATGTTAATATGCACATCCATTCTACCAGGACGCAGCAGAGCAGAGTCTAGCCTGTCCTTATGATTGGTAGTGAACACAATGATTCGCTCATCACCGCAACTTGACCACAATCCGTCAATGAAATTCAGCAATCCAGATAGTGTCAACTGCAAAAAAGACACAAGAACAGAATCAAATTAACAAATTAGGCCATTTTGTGAACAAACAATATAAATTGCAGATTATAAAATTTTAAGCTTGAAGGGAAATGATTACTAACCCTGGAGTTAGAACCATCATACTGATCCTCTCCTTGTTGCCGATCCCGCATTTCCATATTACAGTCGATATCCTCAATCACCAAGATTGACCGATTCGTGGTGGACAGAAGAACCCTCCTCAGATCGGAATTAGAATATATACTAGTTAGCTCCAAATCATAGATATCAAACTTCAGATAGTTAGCCATGGCAGCAATCAAGCTTGATTTTCCAGTCCCAGGTGGTCCATACAGCAGGTACCCACGTTTCCAAGCCTTGCCCACTTTCTTATAAAAGTCTTTTCTTCCCAAAAACCTCTTCAAATCATCAACTATCATCTTCTTCAACTCTGGATCCAAAGCTAAAGTATCAAAAGTAGAGGGATGTTCAAGATTTATGGACCCCCACATGCCACCATGATCACCCCCATCCTCATCATTGAAAGGACACTCACGATTATAAAGCTTAACAACCTTCTCTTCATCTTTTATCTCTTTACCCCTCTTCAAAACATGAGGCAAGTAACGATCCATAACTTTCTCTTTGTACTTCTTGTTAAAGGACAATTCAAAACGCTTTTTTTCTCCGGAGTGACTGTTGTTTTGTGGTTCTGTACACACAAAAGCCCACTTCAACTTGATATTCTCGTACACATCTGTAACTACCTCACCTTTTTCGATTGCGACAGAGAAGGTCCTTTGTCTTGGTGTCTTGCCGATTTTGAGTCTCTCTGTTGATGGGCTAATTTTGGTTTTGAGATAGATTTCTGCTGCATCATAAACTTGGTTGCGAGACATGCCACAATGCTCATCAATGACAAGGGTGATGTTAGGGGAGAGAGGAGTGAAGAGGTAGCGAATAGCAGTGGATAAATAAGAGCGAAGCTCATAAGGGATTAGTTCGTTTGCCATGGAACGGATAAGCATCACTGATCCTGCAAAAGCGGCATAAGCAGAGAATAATGTGGATACTGATTGAGGCATGTTCGTTGGAGAAAACATGGTGATGGTTGCAAAGATCGTGAAACTAGGGGACCTTTTTGAGATTCAGAGAGGGCTAATGGTGTCTGGTTGGTGAGATATATGAGCCTTGGAGTACGAATTTATAGGCTAGTGAAGGAAGCTATCGTGATGGTCTATTCTTCGTATCCTTCTTCAGCAAGGAAATGTGAGCCGGTTGCTAATAGGAGCATGTGATCAGCTAGCTTACCCATTAAAGGCAGAGTCTTGCATAATTAGGACAGCAAATATTCAATGAAATGAGAGGTGTTAAGAGGGATTAGTCCTCATGGTAAGTTTAGATGGATAGGGATGCCAAATGTTTGGCCAAACTACATATACACTCTTTAACTATCATTGAGGTTACAATTAGGTCATTCATCTACAAAAAGTCTAGGGCAACTATTAAGTTATAATGATACATCCAATCTTAACTTTTCATCTATGGAAAATGATATTGCCTTGAATCACGAGTTATGTGAATTTATCAATCCAATATTCTTTATTTTATAAAAAAATAAAAAAAATAAAAAGAAAAAAAATCAATGGACTTAAACAAGTTTTTTTTTTCCAAGCTGAATGGATAATAGGTGAACCTAAGTTTTTTTTAAGTCATATTAGATTAATTTTTTTTTATTTTTTTCAAAACTCAACCCGACTTAGACTTCAAATTAATCCACTTGGTGGGATTTGATCTTAAGTGGATAATAATAGCATTCCTCTCAATCAATAAAGTTATTACAATCTTAAATGATATTATTAATTGATTAAGTCTGATTGAATTTAAAACTTATTGGAATAATATCTTTTTTTTATTATTATTAGTTCTTTTTTCCCATTAAATTCCTCTATTGGTATAGGTCTTTTAAATTTATGGAAATTTTATCATCCTTCATCTATCAATAAAAGTTATTTTCAATAAATATGCGCATACTTATTGATAATCTTTTTTATAAAAATTTTCAGAATTTCATGTATGTTTTACATTTTCTCAAAATAATTTGTCAAACTAACCATTCAATTCAGTGTCATTCTCTTACTGCTTCACTTTACGGGTATTCAAAAACAAAAAGAAACAACTCAAGTGATTTTTAGCTTGAAAGGATGTCATTAGTGTAGCCTCAGTCAAATAATCTATGATTTTCAATAGTAGTATCTTGAATTTCCTTTTCTTATGCTTCTTTCTTAATGTACATCTAGATTGTGTGTTAATTAAACTTTTTGGAGGTTATTTGATGGAAAATTTTGATTATAGTGTACAAAAGCCTTAAATTGCATTGGATGTGATTAATTAAGTGATTTTGAGACTTTTTTATATATGGAGTATAGAGTTGAAACCTTGATTATATTTGAGGGTCTGATCATGGAGTTTCCCCCCTCTCTCTCTATCGCACGATCCTTTTTTTTATTGATAAAAAAAAATGTTTGGGAATGCTGTTGAAACCGCGTTCTCTTAAAATTTAAATTTTTTTATTTATTAAAAAATAATTTTTTTATGTTTTTGGATTGTTTTGATGTGCTGATCTTAAAAATAATTTTTTAAAAATAAAAAAAATATTATTTTAATTTATTTCTAAACAAAAAAAACATTTTAAATCAGAACCGCTACTGTAATTCTAAATAGTCGCACGTGAAGGTGAAAGAAAACTAGGGATACCACCTCACAAGCTCACAGAGAGAAGGGAGACAAGAGATGAATTCGAGCACCATAGCAGACAAAAACGTTTGGTGGTATCGAAAAATCGAATTAAATAAAGTCTATATCAATATATTTTATATGTGGAAAGAGTTTAGAGCGTATGTGAAACTCCACTAATGAAGTTGACGTGCTTAATAATCATATTTTGGTTGCTTTGTAATATACTCAGTTCAATAATCATATCAAAATCCCTTTTAGCTTCTTCTTCTTCTTCTTGTTCTTTCTTTTACAGCTTACAAGCACGATCCAGTGGGTAGGTAATGCCTAAAATACTAGTAATGCTTAAAATATTAATTTAGAGTTGATTTGATTAATTCATGATTTGATTGATTTTGTTAAAATTTATATATATTTTTTCTTTTTAATTGTTTTTTAATTGATTCGTAACATTTGACCCGGTCTTGTACCAAATTGAATCCCAAATCTCAGTTCAATAAATATACCTACAGGCTTCTTTAATGTTTAATCTTTAATGTCAAAAGAAAAGGTTGGTAAGAAAAAAAAAAAAAAACAAAAAGAGAAAAGGGGCTGCGTGCTAATGTTTGCGGCATCTGAAATAATAATAAGAGTTTTTTTTATTTATTGGTCAATGCTGAAATGGCGATGTATGATCGCATCCAATCTTTGTTTATTTATGGGAATAGTTATAGGACTTTTTTATTTATTTATTAACATGAGTGTCCGGGCTAGTTTGTGCGTACCTTGATTAATCACACGGGCCCTGAAGTTAATGACCATGTAAGCCTCCAATGACCATCATATTAACAACCACATGGCTCGAACTTGAGACCACAGGGGGAGCAAACTCTTGGTTCTAAGCTCTTACCACCGAGCCACCTGCTAGATGGTTAGTTATCAAACTTAATAAGGGATGATTCGGTTAAAGGATCATGTTGTGAGTGACATGAGTCAATCTGAGTTAACTCGAAAAAATTAAAAAAAATACATTTGAAATTTTAATGTCAAAAGAAAAGGTTGGTAAGAAAAAAAAAAAAAACAAAAAGAGAAAAGGGGCTGCGTGCTAATGTTTGCGGCATCTGAAATAATAATAAAAGTTTTTTTTTTTTTATTGGTCAATGCTGAAATGGCGATGTATGATCGCATCCCATCTTTGTTTATTTATGGAAATAGTTATCGAACTTATTTATTTATTTATTAAAGTGGATGCCTGGGCTAATTTGCGCGCACCTTGACATGAGTCAATCTAAGTTAACTCGAAAAAATTAAAAAATACATTTGAAATTTTAATATTTCATATGAAAAAATTAAGAAATAATTCATGTGAATATAGACTATATATATTGTAAATAACTACGCTTCTAGGATGTTGGTTAGCAGGTTAGGTATAAACAATTATAACTGTTTCACACCATTACTAAATTAAATGAAATAACAGTTTCTTTTAAATTTATATATAAAAACATAACTCATTATCATAGTTAGTAAACCCAGATCGACCCGGCGGGTCGACTAGGGACCCGGTAGCTAGACCGGTCCGGTTAGGCAAAAGAACGGTCAATGCAAAAACCCGGTAAAACCCGATCAACCCGGCGGGTCGACCCGGGCAAACCCGGGTGAGACCCGATATATATATATATATATATATATATATATATATATATATATATATTAACTTTACTAACAATAACAACAAAAGTAAAGTTAAAAGTTTCTGCCCTAATTTCTTTCTTTGCTGAGCTTGAGAGTTGTCGGTGGAGGAGTAACCAACGGCTATTGTTGATGAGGAGATGAAACGGTGTTGCTGGGAATATCGATGGACGGGGGCTGTTGATGGTAGGTGTTGGTGTAAAAGATGGCCTTGTGCGAGTGGTGTTGATGGTGGAACTGAGATGGAGAGAAACCATATGTATGGGATGAGGAGGAATGGGCATTTATTGTTTGACCGAAAATGAGAAAGCTAGACGAATTGATTGTCCTCTTCATGTGTGAAGATAGTAGTGAAATAAATGAGAGAGAACTCTCTGTTTTTTGTTCTGTGAATGGGAGATTTGATGCAGCTACATGGAGAAAATGTGGAAGGTCACTTTGTGCTTGGAACTACCTTCTCTTTTCAAAAACATTATTCATCTAACAACCCATCTAAAGATGTCTATTATTTTCAAATAAAAAAAGCATTAAGAAATGGGTGCTGGTTGATATATTATTGTGATAAGTACACTTATTCACAGCAAGGAATGAATATCTCACCCATCACCAAGGTTTTAATTTGTTTTATGGATTCTCATTCAGAGTTTGATGTTGTCACATGATATATCATGTTAAATTATTTATTTTTAGAACAGCTAGTTATTTTATTATTTTTATTTTTAATATTTTTAAATTATATTAAATGCTTGTTTATTTGAAGATAAATACACATTTTAATCTATTAATGCTAATTAATTATGCTAGCATATATGTTAATGTGATATTTTATGTCAAAACAACTATATTAATGTGTGTCTTGGTTCTTGACCCGAGTTGACCCACTAAACCCATGACCCGGTCATTTTACAAGGTTAACTACCGGACCAGGTTTTATAACTATGTTCACCATAAATTAACTTGATAAAATTCATAAAAATATTCAGACTATAAAATATATTTTTATTTTAATAATTAAAATAACACTAAAATAATTAATACTAAACAAGAAAACAAATTCTCATTTCACCGAGACATTTCGGTCTCCCATCCTCTTAAAGAATTCCATAATGATCAAGTGATGAACAGTCTCTCAATGAGTGCTCTTCTCAGCATGATCCCGTAAGTCCTCAACAACCTTTCTTCCCTTTCATTCGATGGAGTGAAGCAGGAAATGATCACTTGGCAGATAAAGTTGATGTCCTCTGCTGGCCTCTCCCTGTCAAATTTCTTCCAATTCAACTCAACTACACACTTTGCCCTCTTCACCTCCTCCCAAAGCTTTCCCCCAATCCGAGGAAGCCCTAACAATTGTATTCCGGAAGCCAGATCTCTCATCATGCCGCTGCTCATTAGTATGGTGGGAGAGAATGTTGTAGAGTGGAGAGGAGAAAGCCTGCTCGTAGGCATCCAGCATCATCACGTATCTCCCGAGAGGCTTCTCAGAGGTCAGTTTCTCCCATGCCTCATCAAGGGGGAAGGAGCTTGGTCCGATACCCAACTCTCGCAGTGGTGAAGAACCTCCTCCGGAGGGACGCCGTTGCCCGCTGAGTCATTGCACCTCCATACATAATCTTCGATGGCCCCTTTCAGACCCATCTTCCTCCTGATACCAAAAGCCCGGAGGACTGGGCCAGCTGTAGCATCATTATTAAAATTCTTCATATAGGAACGGTGAAATGGCTCCTCAGACCGGCGGGTAGTAGGGGAGCCTCTCTAGCTGTAGGAACGGTGAATTGCCTCCTCAAAAGGCTTCCAGGCGGCTTTTCTGAAGCATCCGCAAGCAATCTTATTGCATCTGAAAAATTTCCACCGCCCCTATACTTAATACTATCCAAGGACCAGCTAGCCATCTCTCCCCCCGATCACCCGCCGCGTCTTGGCCTCAAACTTACTACGGGCGTGGGGGATCGACCCCCCCGGCTGCTCCCTGACCGGCCTCAGAACTCCAGCCTCAGGTTCCCGAATAGCAATCCCACGTTCCTGGCCATCATTTCGACCTTCTGCCTGAGTGGTTGGGGCGGCTTCCTCCCCACCACTTGCTTGACCAGTACGCGCTCGGTGTCGAGTAATGACGCCAGCGGCGTATTGGCCGGCCCCCCGACCTGCTCTGCCTCGACCCCTACCAGCACGAGGGATAGGAGGTCGGACCTCAACCTCCTCTCGAACTTCAACAACCATTTCTCCACCTGCCGCTGCCAAGTAGCGACGAAAGGAATTCCCCACCCTCGGCTCAGCCACCTGAACCGCGAAGGCTATCTTCTGATGAGCATAATCAAGGAGGAGCTCCTTACGGCCATCTACTCGGCAAAACTCATACATGTGGGATTCCCTCACTTCGTTGGCGTACCTGGTACGCACCATCTCCAGTAATGACTCGGACAGGGGGGCGGCCTCCTTCTCATCCCGCCGGCACTCTTCCTCATACTTCTCGAAACACAATCTGGTAAGGTCCTGTTCATCCATCTGCTTATACTCTGATGCAGGCCTGAACTCAGTATCAAGCCTACTGATGTCACGCGCCAACTCCGCCTGCTTCATGGCGATCTGAAGCCTCAACTCTGTTATCTAATCCTCTAACTCAAACCTCCTTCCTTTCTTCTCCTCCAAAAAATCAGAAAGTTGTTGACTGAGAATGTGGACCAGAGCGACAGTCCCAACTTCCTGCCCGGGCCTAGCCCTCTTCCTCAGAGTTGCCTGCTTCTGAATGGTTCCGAGCTGCTCTGCCCCCTCCGGGGTCCTCAGCCAGCCACAGAACTTGAAGAGCTGAACCAAGGTGCAATTATAATTCTGATTCCAGAAGAAGCGTCTAACCCCAAGGGCGAAGATATCATCCCTAGCAGCTTGTTCAGTAATGGCGCAGACGATCTTCACACAACTGATGAAGCTCTTGACGGAGAGGAAAGAATCCAACAATGACTGCTGTGTCCACCCATCAATGGGAAAGTAACTGGAGCGCAAGGGCTCCAGGGTCTCAGCCAACTGCCTTGCGAGATCGTCCTCAGCCCCAGGAAAGTAATAGTTATGTGCAGGCCCAGCCATTGTGAACTGATGAGAAACAGGATGACCTGAAAAGGAAAGATTACAAACACAAAACAACAAAACACAGGGAGGGAGAGCGATAAGAAGAAAACAGGGTTAGATAAAGAAACTATAAGTGTAACGAAAGGCAAGGGCGGTGAGTCAAACGTGCACCTGTGAAATTTACATTGATATCAGTGCATTGGTAAATGAATAATTATTTTTTTTAAAAAAAAGAGGCGAGGATGAAGATGAACTTGGCAAGGCCAATTAGTTATTTCACTTTAATGGTGGTTGTAACTGTTGCTCTCCCTTAAACTTACACTAATAAATCAAGAGATATAGCAATCAAATTAATTTTTTTTCTTTTTATTCTAATCTCTAACAATAATTATATATTAAAAGAAACTAGAAATTATACATGTTATCTCAAAACAATTCAATAAATTTAAATGTCAATCAATAATATAATTCTGAACAAGAAAAAATAAATACTTGAATCTGAAAGAATTAAAATGATAACGTTACTTCTCACAACGTGCTAATGAAGATGGTGTATATCCCTCTTAAATCGAATTCAGGAGTTTAGTTCATAGTTACTAGAAAATTGACAAAAACAGAGAAGATTTCGACCATGTTTCAGTTATGTTCTGCTCTATTTATCCTCTCCCTTGGCTACAGAATTTCTTCAAGATTATTAGGAAAATTATAAGTCTTCATGATACATAATTTTTTCCTTCTTTATCTGGTCCTTAAGGTTAGATAAATATCTCATAATTTGTGTTGAAAACTTACTCTCATGCTATCACACTTTGTTGTAATTCCAACTTTGCTGCAAATTAGACTTTGTTACTGACTTGGTTTCTTGCAATATCCGACCATCACAGCTGTATTAATTCATTCATGGCATGTTAAAGGTTCGATTTGCAACTTTTTTGGGTCCTAAGACCAATCGTTTTTATGTTAAACTCTCAGTCGTAGTGGAATGCTTGATATCATTAGTTTCTTTATTAGATTAGGAGACCCATCTCACCCTTCAGATTGTGTCCGGAGTTTGGCTTTCAAAAAGACTTTATCTGACTTGGAGTCCTTCATGAAAGTTGTATTTAGATGAATTTGAGCTTTTAAATTGCATGATTTCAATATCTAAAGCTTAAGATATTTCCATTTGAATATCTAGTGTGAAAGCAGAGAATCCTACTGCTAGTAGGATTCTGACCCGAGTTTGTAGATCTGATTAGAGATCCAAATGAGATCATATTTTTGTCCATAATACCTTCCTAGAAACCTTGACATGTGTACTTCAACTTAGATTAAGCCCATGTTCTCATTTGGGAACTCTAACTTGGAAAAAAACTTGTCGCAAGAAGCCAGGTCCAAAGCATAAAATACAGAATTTCTTATCTTTAGCGATTAATTCACAAGGTCTTTTAGGCATGCCAAACTCATAAAAATAACTTCCAATAAACTCAAATAAGCTCAAAATACATTAAAAATATTAGTGTAAAAGAAAAAAAAACATATGTATATTTTGCACTTATCAACTACTTGTGGTTTGCGACAACTCAGTTTTGAAACAATTATTCAAAGCTGAAAAAAACATTTCATCTTTAGATAATCTTTGTATAAACCTTAACAAACTCTATATTTATCTAAGAGGATCTTAAAACTCTCTAAAAAATTTTAAATTTATTATTTTTTTCATGTGTATGTGTTTCGAGAAACCCAATATTTAATAGCCCGTAAACTAGACATTTCATAAAGAACTGCACATATAAACGATAAGGAGGGCTTCCTCTTCCTCAATATTATAAATCATATTAAGCATTGTTAATGATTCCACTTCGCCATTTTATGGACAATAGAGGAATTATGGAGATTGAAGACCCAAATCAAGGATTTCATTTCAACTGCTATGGATAGTAATAGTACCCTTTGAAGGGGAAATTAAGAGGATAAATATTTTCAAAGGGGCTAATTAATCAATTTCAGAACATTGTTACAAGAAGAAAAATTTTCAACAAACAGAAAAGGTTGATACAACGAACATTTTTGCGGGAATCATTCTTCGCCCACGATTACTTCTTTTTGCACCTCTTGTTGCTCTAAGAATTCTATTCCTATTAATAAACTTATTAACTATTTTCTTTTCATCATCATCAGCTTTCAGTTTCTTTGCTTCTCCATCTTCAACTTTACCATTCTCTTCACTCTTAACTTCATTAGCTTCATTATGCTTCCGCTTAAGGAAGTTAACAAGTCCTTCAAGGTCAACATCAGTATTTTCACTTGCCATTAGTTCCTCTGCTTACGTTAGTACTCTCCAGTCTCCACTAGCCCTTCAATTTCATCATCGAGACAATGAACTTTCCACGCTATGATGGCATGGAAGATCAAACCAGGTGGATTTGTTAGGTGGAGTAATTTTTCGAGTTCCAACGCGCGAAAGAGACGGAGAAACTTCCCATGGCCAGTTAGAACTTGGATGGTGATGTCCAATTATGATATCAACATCTCAAACATCGTCGGGAGGGTGTCAATTAAGAAGTTTTCACGTACGAGTTACGGGCCTTCGAGATACCAAATGTTTTTTTGGGGATCTCACAAATCTTAAACAACCATAGAGCATCCATGATTACATCGAGGTGGCCATTTATCTAAAGAACAAGTTGTGTGCTTCGTGAGTGGGTTAAAGGACACAATACTAGCTGACGTCCAAACATATAATCCAAATTCCTTGTCTAACACATTTGTTATTGCACGACTCTATGAGTCTGATATACATAACGAACGTAGGGGAGGGTGGGTGGAACCTCGGAAAGCCCCATCAATCACGAGACAACCACCCTTACCCTCAACTACATCTTTTGCCTGAGCCCGTACCTCCATCATCAAGCGGTTGAGCTCGGTCGAGTTACACGAAAGGAGGATGCGAGGATTTTGTGGTTATAATATTGGTGGATTCCGGTGCTACCCATAACCTTTTGAATTCGAATTTAGCTACAAAAATGGGATTTTATCCCACAAAAAGGGTGAATTAATTTAGATGCAACAAAATGAAGAGCAAAGGATTGTGTGAAGATCTTTATTTTTCAGTGCAAAAGGTTTAGTTCCACGTGGACTTTTTTCTTTTACCTGTGGAAGGATGTGGTATTGTCTTTGGAACTCAATGGCTAAATATATTGGGTCCAATTATCTAGGAATCAATGAGCTGTGGATGCAGTTTTGGTGGGAGGTAGAAATGGCGGAGTTGCATAGGACCAAAGGGCTTGTTGGCAACTGTGTGTTGATTACCGGCACTCGGTAACATTACAGTCAAAGATAGGTTCAAGATGTTGGTTGTAGCAGGGTAAGGATGAGTTATGTTTTTAATAATTTTTATATCTTGATTTATTAAGTGAAGATAGCATGATATTTATAATAAAATATTATTTGTTCAAGATGTTGGTTGTAGCAGGGTGAGGATTTGTTCCAGGATTAAGTACTTCTTTTCGATTGGTGGTGAAAACTATTATTCGTTCCTGTCCATAACTCGTCCACAATCCGTCAATGCAAGTAGAGAGGAGAGTGTGAACTGAAAAAAAGAAAAGTAGAGAGCAGAGTGTGAACTGTAAAAAAAGTTGAATAAAAAGTCAAGCCAGCGTGCACTAATTAATAGTTAAAATTGTTCAAGATCTGAAACCATGCCCTCCAATTATTAGAACATGAATAGAACATAATGAAAACAGGCAACAGAAATGCAAAGATTTAATTTGATAAACTAGAATTATTAATTATTACTCTAAAAGGTGTGGGTTTTTTCACCGTGAAAGACTCCACTATTCATCCTTTTATACATTACTCTGGATGAGTTGTGCAAAATTTTGTGTTTTTTCAATTTGATTCTTAAACTTGTTTTCCTGGTGATTTAGTCTTAATTGAAGACAAATTAATTTCGATTTTTTATAAAAAGGAGGGATTGAAAGAAGAGAGATTGAAATGAAAAAGGCGTCAAACATGGATGTCATGCTATAAGTCTTGCAAAAGATACACTTTGGTCCTTGAACTTTAAAAATTATACAAATTATACAATTTTAGTACCTCAATATTTTTCCAATTCAATTTGGTACAAAAGTTTATTTTTGTTATTTTTTAATCCCTAGTTGAGAGAAAAGAGAGAGAAGTCGCCAGATTCCAGCGGTAAAGAGAAAAAAAAGTCGTTGAGATCGATTTAGATCACCAAAACGGATGATATTTGTGTCAAATGGTTCTATTTGATGAGGACAATTTATATTAGGTTTTTTTTTATCTTTAAAGTTTGTAAAAAAATAAATCTGAGCTCGAGTTAATTTTTGAATTCGGGTTGATTTTGTTTTTTGGGGCGGTTTTGTTTTTTTGGTCATAGATAGATTTATCATGGTTCTTACGATGTTTTAAAGATGTTTTGAGTAAAAAAAAAAAAGGATTGAAAACATGTTTTTTGGTAAAAAAAACTTAAGCCTCGATTTTTCAGCTACCATAATAGTTAAAATCTGGGCAAATCAGACGACGCAATATCGTCTGGATTTTTTTTTCCAAACAAATTTTGGGGTGGACGACTTGTTGCAAAAAATAATAATTAAGGGCCCAATCACGCGGGTCTTGACAAGATGGGTCAGGCCCATCAACACCCAGCTTTTGCTTCTTTATTTTCTAATTCTTTTTAAAATTAATGATTATTTTTTTATGGTTTTTTTCTCTATTTTTTTAATTTATATTTAAATTAGTACCCCTTCTCTCTTTTATTTTGTTTGAAGAGCCTCTTTTAAATGATGATTATTTTCATAGTTATACATTTAAATTTGAAAAGTTTTTCTGATTCATCTACATTTTTTTTTATCTTTTGTATGGATGAACTTTATTTTTGAAAATGAAAAAAATTATTTTCAGATAATATTTTTAATATATGCAACCTTGTATGCTGTTTTTTTTCCTTTTATTTTATTCGATCAATTTAATTTGTGTCTCTATTTTTATTATCATTTTCTTAATAAAAAAATTATTTTAATAAAAAAATTTAGCAAATACAACAGGGTGAATGTCTCATCTTTTGAGATTTAATATCTTGATCTATACTCATCTCTTGATTTTTCAAGTTTTATTTCTAGGTATCATTAATGACTTTTTATTTATGTATTTGTACACATAGTTCTTAATTTATTTTGTCACATGTATGCAAAAAAAAAATTTATTTGAACTTAGATTTTTTAAATTGCAAAAAGACGTTGAAAAAACCTGCATATATAATTTTTTTTATAGGAAATAAAAATATCTGACCCGCGATAGAGAACGTATCACATAACTAGTGAATCCATAAACCATGTTATAGGGACTGAGCAATAGGCATAGTTATGAAACCCAGCTTAGCCTGACCTACTAGGTTGACTCATAATCCAGACGACCTAGGACCTTGGTTAGATCTCAAATCACAAAGACCTGAAGGTGCAATTGACCCGGTCAAACTTGGGTGATCTGCCGAGTCACTCCAAAGCCCGAGTGATCTAGTGTAACCCGGGATGAGACCTGATTTTATATATATATATATCCACTCATTCAACATTTCAATATGAGATAACTATATTATACTCCATGCCTCACATTTTATTTTTATAGCTCACATCCATACAGATTGTTTCTTAATTTTTTTTTTATGTGGGATAAGTATATATATAGTATACTTCCATATTAATTGTTTCTTAACTTTTTGTTGTAGGATAACCATATATAGCCTACATAATTGTTTTTTAAGTTTTAGATGTGGGATAACTATGCTATACTTTATTCTTTTTTTTATAATGTATATAAACATGAGTTGTTTTTAACTTTTTAATATGAAATAACTATATTATATTTAATACCTCATATTTTTCTTTATAGCCTATATACACATATATTATTTAAAAACTTTTCTAAATAGAATATTAAAATCTTAAATATAATTTATTTTATTTTATTTTATTGAAACTTTTCTAAATAAAATATTAAAATCTTAAATATAATCATTTTTTATTTTTATTATTTTATTGAGTTGATCCGAGACTATATGTATAACTTAAAATAAATGTGGTCAACTACAGAAATCTGAAAGGAGTTTTTGGGTTTTGAATTTGATCGCTATGATCCTCTGAATTGCAATCGATGTCCTCACTGACAATCATGGTTCCTATCATCTGTATACAATAATGCATCTTTTAGATCGCTGTCAGAATTTAGGCTTTCAAGTCACAAATAATTTATATCAAACCTAAGAAATTGTTCATGGGATGTGGAATGTCCCGTATATTTATAGATTAAATAGAAAAGGCAACTATCTAGTAGACCCAATAGTAAAAGTTTATGATCAAGAAATTTGCTTTTCTTATGGTTTCAGATTCGAGCCATGTGGTTGTTAATATGATGGTCACTGGAAGCTTACATGGTCGTTAACTTTAGAACCTGTGAAATTAGTCGAGTTACACACAAGTTAGCCCGATCACCACGTTAAAAAAAAAAAAAAAAGGGAATTAACATGATGTGATAAACAACTAGTTTGAAAAAAGCAATCCTAACTTTAAATATGAGTGCTGGAACAGGTTTAAATTCAGTTAATAGATTTTACAGCCCACAGTTCTATAAAGGTGGGCTAGTTATGACTAGTCAAAGTTGAGAAGGTTTTTAAATTAAATTTAAAAGATGATGTTTTAGCATTTTTAATTATTTTCCCAATTATTTTTGGATTTTAATTATTTTTTTAGTTATATATAGGCTAGGTATATAAACGGCTGGTTTTTTTTTTCAAGTCAGGATTTATGAATTATTAAATTTCAGAACAAATCAAATAAAACAGTGTCGACAGTTTAGAATTGTATTCTAGTTCTTGAAAAGCCCAGAAGTGTCACCATAACTTATAATTAAGCTTGATTTCTGAGTTCATGGAGGGTAGGCTCCCAAGCCCTGCCAACGTCTCTAAGCATAAAAACCTTTGCTTTTCTTGAACTAAATTAAATGTGAGATCCTCTCGTATTTGGAGATAAAATTATGCTGGACTTTCTAATCCGATACGAGTACTTTAATATAAAGTATAAATGTGTTTTTAAAAACCAACTAAAATTGAATAAAAAATTAATATCAAAGAATATTTGGATAAGATTTACGGGCTCATAAGTTTGTGCTTGAATTTTATTAATAAAAAATATTTTCTATCAGTCACTGATTGATCAATAATCTTTAAAATATATTAATATATTAATCAATACAATAATTATGTGATAGAAATAAATATATTAATGAATATTCATAAATTATAAATAATTTATGAACTATGAACATCCATGAATTATAAATATTCATCAAATTTAATAAACATTAATGAATTATAAAGATTCATGAATTATGAAAAATTAATGTTTTAGCTCTTAAATCTTATAAATAGATGTTTTGGTAGAAATAAATATGAATTTTCTTGATATATATATATATATATATAAAATACTCATGTTAGAATGTAAAGCCTAACATGATTTTATCTTCACCTCACATTTAATTTCACCTTAAAAAACCTATTTCATGTTTTATAAAACCAATTCTAACAAATACTTGTACAAAATTATTTCCATGTATCCTCAAACTTCAATTCATAATAACTGTTGCAATAGCCGATGGTTTCACCGTCCGTTTTTTAGAACGGACATATTTCCATTAACCTCTGTCTTCAAATACGTCAAAGATCTGGCTGTCGGCTACTAAACCTTCATCTTAATCAAACTTGGCCACTGTAACTACTCTGTCTTCCGGCCCAATTCTGGAGGAAAGGTAATATTCCACAGCTTTGACAAGTTCAATGTCACCAAAGCTATCCCATTGAGTAGTCATCAATGATCAAAGTTACATAGGATGGATCATGTTTCTTACGAGAAAAAATATATATTATTGAGACTATATATGGTTGAATGCTGGAAGAAAATTAATGCAGTAGCATGTTATAGACAGTAATGATGGAATTTGAGAGGAAGATATTGGTTATTAAGTGTTTTTCTCTTCTATTTCCTTCCCTCTTGTATTATGCTTCTAATTTTAATTTTATTTATAGATTTAAAATCCTAAACAAATAAAAAATTAACTGACCAACTGATTTCTCTGTTTCTTAAATAAATCAGAAACCTAGTTTATTTTCAACACTGAATCCACTCCGGCACAATTTTGGTGTTTCTTAGTAGCACTATGAATGTGGAGAAGGATACATACCATGACAGTAAAGAGGTTGTCGAAGGCAGCATCTTAGCATATTCTAGAGCAAAAGCTGCCATGGTGATAGCACTAGAACGGTGTGTGTGTGTGTGTGTGTTTCGGACAAGAGAAAAAGAACTTGACCTTTAATTTGGTCCTCTTTCCCTAAGAAACTACGTTAAGATTGAGGCAGTTAATTACATTTTCTTTGTCAGAGAAAAACCTAATTTACTGTTTCTAAGCACAGTTCACTGTTTGATGAGTGTATTCATGATGGGGATTTCCAGCTTAACAAAAAGCACCCAAGTAACCGGGCCAGTAGCAGTAGCGGATTGTGGTAAAAATATTTGACGAGTCAAGAAGTCTATGAGGTAGAGGCACAAAAGGATCAGAAAGAAGAGTATGTATCGCAATTAGGTTCTTTCATGCAGTTGCCCATCAATTTTTTAAATGAAAAAAAAAAAAAAAAAACTCACTTCATCCATAACTCAAATCTTTTGTCGGTCGAGTTTAATAGCTATGGCTAATCCTCTACATGATTACAATACTGATGAATTAAGATTTTCTCATCTTTTTGGTTTCCTTCTATATGTTGAAGGAGATTTTTGTTTCTGTGTGAAAGTTTTTGGATTACTATATAGATTAGAAGCACAGATAGTTGACATAAAATGCTAAAGGATAACATTTTCAGATAAATTTCTGCTGGCGGCCTGGCAATAACAAATTAAGTTCGAAACAGCCCTTTAAGGATCTGCAATCAAGCTTTAAAACAGTATCACCCTTTGTTTTTAAGGATACATAACAACGAAAATTGCTGTCCATTGCATTAGAGGCAATAGCCAGCCTTAATTGGCTGATCAATAGCTTCTTCTCTTGATGATTTTCCTTCTGCTTTTAATTCTAACAGATCCTCTACGCTTGTTCTCAACTTTCTGCTTTTTTGCTTTTTGTATTTCACCCTTGTGTAAACCTTCATCAAAAAGTTCATCGCCTTCCAATTTCTTTCTCTTCAGTAGTTTCACAAGCCCTTCGAGTGCAGTATCAGAATCTTCACTTGTCATTAGCTCCTCTGCCACTTGCGCAGGAGTGACCTCTGTGTTTTCTATCAGGTCTTCAATTTCTCCAAACAGTCTATGATAACCATTAACGCCCAAGTAATTGGAGGCCAGCACCCTAAACCCATGAGGCGTGCAGTAGGACATGTGAATGTGCATGTCCATGCGTCCCGGACGCAACAGAGCAGGGTCTAGCCTGTCTTTATGGTTGGTAGTAAATATGATGATTCTTTCATCCCCACAACTTGACCATAATCCATCAATGAAGTTCAGTAAGCCAGACAGTGTCAACTGTATCAAACAAAAATAATTAGAACGACTAATGTTATCAACTAGTTAACTACACGTCGTAATATTGACGATTATCAGAGTTAATTTGATGAACTGCACATGTCAATGTGGTATAGGGATCAAAAGATTTGGCTTCTAAGAAGCAGTTCAGGACATGATAGGATATTTTTTGGGTTTTAGTGATTTGTGGTGATGGCCTTGAAAAATGACTGGAGTCCTCTCACTCGTGCTGGCAGAACCTTTCAGTGCAGGGTCTACTTTTTAGCAAAGAATCTCGTAGGGAGTAACTCTATGGTTATACAAAGGTTTCTCATTTTCGAAAGCTTTTTTTACTACTAGACCAATGCTGCCAGACATAATAATTGTTTTTTACAAGGCTCAAAACTGGTGCAAGTATCCTTGTGACACGAGAGGAGAGAACCTTAAGCCAATTACAGACACGATTGCAGCCTATAGCCTTACAATTACGATATGGAGATCCATCTTTTTTCTGCAAGTTCTGGCATGGTGACCAACCAAAATGCTTTTTAAAGGTACATGTTTGGACGCATTACATGAATAATGCAATAATGCAGAGACTTGACCAGAAAAGGTGATATCATATGGTGAGTTCTCGAAAAACACGAAGACCTTTCTACATCTTCCATTAAAGCATCACAAGGACTTTCCACGTCCACTGATAATCAAAAGAGAGTTTTCCATATGACAAAGTGGCTCTACCAAGATTTTTGATAGCGGTGGTTTTGAAAAAGGAGATGAGGGACCCATGGTGATCATGTGGATACATTTCACCTGGCACATATTACAATTTATCCCTACCAACATCTGGACACTCTTTTTTGCCACCAGAAGCATGTGAGGGAAACCTTTGGACTTTCTTTTTTTAATACAAATCGAATTTTCGGCAGTAAAAATATGCTAATTGTAACATCTTCTTAGTTTTTAGTGTGTGAGTTGATGGTGGAAGGATGATCAACTGATGTTTGGGTAATTGAGGTGGTAGTACCAATAGTGCCTGTAATATTTGGGCAGTGGTGGGCTTGTTGGCTTGATAGGATAAAAAAAGAAGAGCATTACAAGTATCTTACTCGATAAAAGATAAGGCAAGAAAGAAAGAATGATATGTACCTCACCTTTGGGGAAAACCAAATAAAAAACAAAATTTACAGCAGGAAAAAATACCTGCACATCATGTTGTTTTCGACCATCTCCATCTCCACGAACCTGTCTTCGATCAGGCAAATCCACGCTACAATCAATATCTTCAATCACAAGTATTGATCTATTCCCAGTTGCCAGCAACAATTTTCTCAGATCAGAATCCCGCATTATATTTGCAAGCTGCAAATCATACACATCAAACCTCAAGTAATTAGCCATGGCAGCAACCAAGCTTGATTTGCCAGTCCCTGGTGGCCCATACAACAAGTACCCACGTTTCCAAGCCCTCCCAACTCTCTTATAGAACTCTTTCCTCCTAACAAATCTATTCAAATCCTCTATGACAATATTTTTCAGGTCTGGCTCCATAGCCAAAGTCTCAAATGTTGCTGGATGTTCAAGATTTACAGACTCCCACTTGATTTCTCCATAGGCACGTGAACTTTGAAGTGTGTGCATCTTCAAAACCCTCACCTTCTCTTTTGCTTCTTTTGCCTTTTCAATAATATAAGGCATGTAAGATCCTAATATTTTCTCCTTATGATTCTTGTGGAAACTTAACTCGAACCATCGTTTCTCGGCTACGACAGGAAAGGGATTGCTGGGGTCTTTCTTTTCAGGTTTTACAAATACCAATCTCCACAGAAGCTCAATCCCTTCATAATGATCAACGACTGTCTCACCCTTCTCAAGATTGATTGTTAAATTCTTCTCTTTTGGGGTTTTGCTAATTTTGAGCCTTTTTGTTGTGGGACTAACCTTAGTACTTAAGTAAGTCTCTGAAGCATCATAGACTTGGTTTCGAGAAATTCCTGTGGACTCCTCAATGACTAAGGTAAGAATAGGAGATGGAGGCTTAAAGAAGTAACGAAGAGTTGATAAAAGGTAATCTCTGATTTGTTGGGGTATTAAATGGCCAAATTGATTGGCCATGGATTGAGCCATCATTATTGAACCAGCCATGGAGGCGTAGGCAGCCAACAATGATGACGGAGAAGTAAGTTCTTTGCTAGAAAACATGGTTGCAAACTTGGAACAGAGAAAGCGGAGTGAACACACGAAGTTAAATGAGAGATACATGCTTCATTCTTGGAAAAGAAACCCTTATTTATACTCTAATATCCAAATAAAATTAGTCATCAAGGAGATTCAAGAGTAGCTAACTTTTCAAATACAAAGTTGATGACTTTGGACCATGTGTAACATTGAGGATATATGTTTATGTAGTAAATAAATAAATAAGATTATTTTTGTTTTAGAAAAAATAATGGTTGTGCCAAACAAGCTTTTTAACGAAAATAAATATCTTTTGATCCAATTATTAGGTTATGTTTAAATTTTTCAAAGCATTATATGGATCATGTTCCTTCAATGATTTAGTTTGATTTAACCATGTAAGATAATTTTCAATAAGATGCTATTTTATTTTATATATAATTTTTCTAGATATTTTTTTTTCTTGTTATTTTAGGGTTTTTTTCCCTTTTTGACAGATTAATTTAATACCTATTTTAAATAGTTATATGTTATTTTCGGAGTAATTTTTATCTAATCATTATTCAGACTTTTAATCTCTTTATATGAACATATTAATAACATTTGGGATTCTCTCTAGCACTTCTTGTTTTTCTGTCTTCATGATTTTTCTTTTAATTCTAGTTATTTAGTGTAGACAGTATAAATTAGTATTAGAGCCCAACTTTCCTATTGATTTTTCTATTGCACTATGAAATTTTAATGGCCAAAGGTCGTGGAGTAGAGCGTGGTTATGAGGGAGGGGCATGATTTCTAGATATGGAGGTTTTCATATAAGAGCGCAACAATAGTGAACTAATAATTGAGGATTTGCAAAGGCAGGTTATATAGTTGACTCATCGTTTGACAAATCAAAATATGAAGGATACAAAGATGGATGATCACGACTCCATATCTAGTTTTGAGAAACCATATCATGAGTATAATCAAATAAGGCAATCTTATGGTCATGATGATTACCATGGAGACTTGGGTTTTTGAGTGGAACTCCTTGAGTTTGCAGATACCTTGCAAGCCCAGGGATTTATCGGTTAGCTTCATGAAATATAACAAATCTTTGAGTACAAAAAGATTTTGTAAAGGATGAAGGTTGATGCAGCCAAACTTGTATAAACTAAAAGTTATGAGCATTTAAGTAAGGATCTTACATAATTAAATAAGGATCTAACCCAAATAGATTATGTGGATGACTTAACGAATATTTTTATAGACTAGTAGGATGAGTCTAAGATGAAAAGGAGGTTTGGTCACGTTAGACTAGGTAAACAACTTAAGATTGCAATAACAGAATATCCGATTGCTAAAATATCAAGCTTAAATTCTTTCAAATGATTTTATATGTAGTTTTTCTACGGGACTGTTGGATCTTTTTGGATTAGGAATTAGGCTCAGATGTTTCTGTTTGAGCCAATTTTGTAATTTTTCCTATTTTTTTATTGTTTAATTCAAATTTTTGTTTTAATTTCCTTCTTTCTTTTGGATTTCTAGTTGTTTTATTGTAAAGGTAGGATTTTATGGTCTATTTATAGGTCTTTCAAACCTCTAAAAAGGCGGATTTCATTAGTTTTATTTTAGAGAAAAAAATTACAAATTTAAGGTTTACATCTATAACCCTTTTTGCTATTAAAAATGTAATGTTTTTTTTTGTGTTGTTGCCCTTATAGCTTTCGTTTGTATGAAAAGTGAAGTTGATTGCTGTTATATTGAAGGGTTAAACCTCTATATGGTGAGGGTAGTTAAATAAAAATTATGAAAGGTAAGGCAAGCTTGATATATGTGACCGAAAGAAGATGAAGAAGAAGGACCAGTTCTTTTCTTTCGAGAATATTCAGACCTTGTACTCAACTCCATATTTTAAGACAAGAGACAAGATTTGCTAACAATTAAACTGAGGAATTTTAACAAGTAGTGGCAAAAATGATACGTTAAAGACTAAAGAGTAGTTGATGGTGTTATACTTTGATGGTTATAACAGTCTCAAGATTCATGTTTTGTGTCTTCAGTCATTATGGATCAATGTTGGAGGTTATTGACAATTATTAACTATGGAGAAAAGATAGGTTATAGGCACTGCTAGTGTCATATCAGAAGGCCATAATACCTAAAGAGCACGCCCCAATGACCAATAATCAATTGGTCAACCTAAAACCTACTCATCAACAAACCTTGGGAAAAATTTCTAGGCTTGCATTTTTTGTTTTAGGTGTGGAGAGCTTGGGAATCATGCTAATAAGTGTTGAAAGCTTGCAAGTCATACAAGCAAGAATTTGTTAATAGAAGATGAGCCCAAGGATGAAAAGAGCGAAGCAACTGAAGATCCTATTAATGATAATGATGGTGATGAAAAAATTTTATATGGTGATGGTAGGGCGACTTTAGTTATCCAAAAGAGTCTGCTAACCTAATGATGATTTAAGTGATGATTGGTTATAGATTAACATATCCCACATGACATGCAAGATAAAGAAGACGATGTGTAATCTAGTAATTGATAATGATAGATGTGAGAATACGGTATCTATAGAGACTATTCAAAAGTTAGAGCTTAAAATGTATAGCCATTATAAGCCCTATAAATTGACCTAGTTAACGAGAAGAAGTGAGGTAATGATAGAAAAATGATGTTTGGTTTTTATTTTTCATAGGCAAAAGTATTTTGGTAATATATGGTGTGATGCATTGTTTATGGATGTATGTCATGTATTATTAGGCAGACCTCAGCAATATGGTAATAATATTATGCATGATAGGCATCACAACGTATACACCCTAAGTGTTAACGGGAAACTTATTGTGGTGAAGTATAAAAGAGAGGAGGTGGTTTTTATGGATAGACCAAACAAGGGAAATGTCTTGACTTTTTATGAAGGTAAAGACTAAGTGAATGGTTTTACCTTAGTTCCTTTAAATAGTTTTGTTGATGATATTGGTGATTAGTTCAATGAAAGTTCAGGTGGTGTTAACAAAGTCTATAAATTTAATGGTAAAGGAATTTCCTCAATGTTTACCTTTTATACAAGATATCCAACACTAGATTGATCTTATTCAAGGTTTTTCCCTACCAAACACGCCAGTGTATAAACTCATTCCTAAGAATTCCAAAGAGTTGCAATGCTTGATGCTAGAGTAGCTAGAAAAAGGATACATTTGAGAGGGTATAAGCCTTCGTGCAATATCAACCCTTTTGGACCCAAGAAAATATGGCATATGAAACATGCGTGTGGATATTAGATATATCAAATATATCACTATTAAGTACACGTACCTATTATGTACTGGAATGGTATGCTAAATCAATTAGCTGGTTCTAAAATCTTCTCCAAAAATGATTTTAAGAGTTATCACCATTAGATTTTGATTAAGCCAATGAACGAGTGAAAGATCGGATTTAAGACATATGATAGATTGTATAAGTATATGATGAAGCTATTTGGACAATCCAATACACCTAGTACCTTTATATAATTTTATGTACCATATGTTGAAACTATTCATAGGAAGATTTGATATGGTGTATTTTGATGACATCTTGATTTGCAACCTATCCTAGAAGTCATACCTGGAGCACCCATGAGCTATATTTGAGACTTTAAGGTACGAACATTGTTGGTTAACTATAAGAAATGCTTATTTTGTACTAACACTAGCATTTTTCTAGACTTTGTTGTTTTTATTGATGGTGTGCAAGCTTATCAAATCAAGATGATAGTTATTATGAAATGGCTCATTCCCAATATTGTTAATGATATGAGGTGTTTCATGGGTTGGCCTTTTTCTATAAGCAATTTATTTATAATTTTAGCTTTTTGATTGTACCTATCACTAAATATCTCAAATTATGTACTTTTTAGTGGATAAAAGAATGAGAAACCTACTTTTAGTTGGTGAAGTAGAAGATGACCGAAGCTCATACCATTCCTTTTTTTTATTTTGACAAGTTGTTTAAAGATATTTGTGATGCCTCAAGTTTAGTTACTAAAGATGTCCTTAGCCAAGAAGGTTGTCACATGACATTATTTATTGAGAAGTTTTCAAGCTTATAGAAGACTAGTTATAGTTTAATCATTGTTTAATTATTGAAGCATTAATGACATTACTTGGTGTAAAAAGAGTTCATCCTCATTAGAGATAATAAGACTATGAATTATATTAATAAACAATTGAAATAAAGTCATGAGCATGTTAAATAGGCATCTTAATAATACATTTTATCCTTAAGGCACCAATCTGACAGCCTCATTAAGGTAGTCAATGTGTTAAGTAAGTGGGTCATTCTCCTCACTACCATAAAGAGTTTACCATGTTTTTAATTACAAGTTATACCTAGGAGATCCTTCATATAGACAACTTTATTTTGAAATGGATATTGATAGTAATCAAAGTGAATATGTGCTTTTTAATGGCTACTTGTTTTATGGTTTATAGTTGTATGTTCTAGAATGTTCTTTTTGAGAGAATATTATTCATGATTTGCATTGTAAGGGCCACATTGAATATGATAAGCCATTAGCCTTCTTCTTTTCTAATTATTATCAGTCTAAATTGTTGGGTCAAGTGGCACAATTTGTGAAGAGGGGTATCATATGTCAACGGTCTAGTGACACTCTTACCAATATTGGTTTGTACACTCTATTACTCATACGAGATGCTTTTTGGTTGGATGTTAGCATTGACTTCATATTGGGTTTGCGTCATACCAATATTGGTTTGTACAGTACTCTATTACTCATACCAATATGTAAGCTTTGAATTCTATTCTAGTAATGGTGGACAAGTTTTTTAAGATGACATTTTTTTATTATTTATATAAAGATTATAGATAATTCTTGGTTGCCCATCTCTACTTTAAAAAGGTGACTCGTTTACATGAGATTTCTAGTTTCATTATATATGGTTGGGATAACAAGTTTTGGAAGACTTTATGGAGGAAGTTGGAAACATAGTTGAATTTCAATAGTGTTTACCATCCTTGGATAAGTGGTTAGACTAAAGTAATGAACCAAAGTTTAGGGAATCTTCTAAGAAGCTTAGTGGAAAACAAACCAAAGTAGTAGGATTTTGCCTTGTCACAAGTTAGTTTTCCAATAACAAATTCAAAACCCACACCATGAAACTTAGTCATTTTGAGGTTATCTATGGATTGAACCCATCAAGCGCACTTGATTTAGCACCTATTCTTTATATTAGGCGTTTGAGTGTCAAAGTCGAAGACATGAAAAATTATCTTTGTAAGGTTCATAATAAGGCCAGACAATCTATCACTAACATTAATTTTAAATACAAGGTCCAAGTAGACAATCATAATATAAAAGTCATTTTTAAGGTTAGAGATTTGGTATAAGTTGTGTTTCCTTGTGATTAATTTCATATAGGGTGTACAAGAAGTTTCGAGAAAGAAAGATTGAGACTTGTGAGATACTGTAGAAGATCAATAACAATGCTCATAGATTATATCTTCCTAGTCATTCAAAGACCTTTGATATCTTTAACGTGTAGAACTTGATCTTTTTTTTTCATATATAACTTGAACTCGAGGGTGAGCTACTCCTAACCTGGAAAGATAAATGTAAGAGATTCTAGAGGAGTTGAGTTGTTAGATATTGATTTGATGGTGTTGGATTACATGTAATGTTTAGCGGATACATTTCATGAACCAAATTGATAAAATCAAGTCTAAATGCGTCAAACAAACTTTTTGATAAAAATAGGAAGAAGTTTGAACCGACTATTAGACTGGATTGAAATTTTATTATATGGTTCTATAGGTCTTTATTTTTTATATGAGTAAACTTGTTGTAACCAGCTAAGATTATTTCCATGCCCAAATTAGACTTACAAGATACTATTTTGGAATTTTCTTTATTTTCCTATATAATCTCAAAACTCTTTCTTATTTTTCCTAGTTATTTTAGGGTTTCTTTTCCTTCTTAACTTGGGTTGGTTTAGTACTTATTAAATAGCTGTAAATTATTATAGGGTTTCTCTTCCTTCTTAACTTGGGTTGGTTCAAAATGACAATTTTTAAAATAATAAAGAATGACATGAGCAGCTCGTATAAACTTCGTAAAGAAGTAAATTAAAGTTTCAATTTTCTAGGTTAAAACGTAAATGTCGATGTCTACAAAGCCTCACACGCGTGCGCATGCAATATGAAATTGATGTCTAATCTTTTTTCTTTCCAGAGTGAAAAGAACGGTAGAAATAAGTCTCCAATATTTATTTTTGCATAAAGCTCTTCTGAACCTTGCATGATTGCTGCAACTTTTTCCATTAAAGAAGGTTGCGTTTCAAGATTGTGCGTTTGGACTTTCACGTCACCGGGACAGGTAAAGCAAAGCTCATGATTCCATGCTTCTTCATGCTCAGCTAGTATACTGATTTACTCTACTTACACAAGCTCTGAAGGAGTATTCGATCTGCAAATATTTGTTGAGGGCTATTAGTTCATAAAATTTAAAATTTTGATTAAATGACATGGTTAGAGAAAGTTATACTGAAATAACATAATTTGTGTTATTAATGTTATTATAGTTTTAAACGTTATATATATATATAGAAAAATCATGATTAAAAAGTATGATATTAAATAAATATTGTATTTACAAAATATAATATCTTTACAAAATCGAAACAAGTTAAAGTACTCGTTTATTGTCACTTACCAATTACGTGCAAAATCGTGACGGTCCAAATTATTATTTTTATAATATAAATGTTCAAGAGTGATGCATTCTTAGAAGACAAAGCGAACATGACTTAACTTATAATATTTATAATCTCTATGGATAATCGATCCAACAGTTTAAACAGTACTTGGAGTGCATGACTAAATTTAAATAAAGACTCCTTTATATTTTTTTTATTTGCCAAAAGTCTTTAATTATCATTAAGACAACTTTCTTGAAAACCGTTCATATGGACCATGGTTTGGTGCCTTTCGGTGTTGGAAAGGGACGATCCTCGTCACCCTCAGCAGAAGTTCCTGCTCAAGTCCTGTTTCATGCTTGATTATAAATTTGGACAACGAAAGGTGTCCTGAAGTCTTCCTCCACTGTTTACTACATTCCAAGCTGTTGTTTCTCGGAGCCAACCAGTTTGATGCTTGAGGCTATGATGGTGAAGCTTTGAACTTGTTATTCTTTCATAATTAAGAACAATTCGGTTTCACACTGTTACGATATGATTATATAGCAAACCGTTGAAAGAACAAATTTCAACCTTAAAAGCTTAAGCGATTAGGGAAGGTTATAATATATGATTTATATTATTTTTTAATATATTATTTCAAGTGAAAGTTTTTTGAGCTTGAAAATTGCATAGTCTCGTACTATTTTGTGCTTAATTTTTATCAAATAAATGGGGATTGTGAGATTCGAATTCATGACCGCTTAATAATCAAAACTTTGATATATACCATATTAAAAAATCAATTCAATCTAAAAATTTAAAATATTAAGTGAGGTTTCAAGATATGATTTATATTATTCTGTAACACCAATAAACTCTCTTATAAAATTATATTTATAAAATTATCTAATAAAATTTGAATCCGTTTCAATAATTAAATATAAAATTACCGTTGTTTTTGTTAGAATTTGTATATTATCTACGTATCTAGTATTCTTCTTATCTAGCTTTGCCAAATCAATTTAGTCCATGATTGAGTCTGCAATACATTATGCGAAACTTGGTTTTCTAATTTTTCATCATGATCCTTCTCAGCAGGAAGGCGTTCTGGACGAATTAGATAATGCAATAATTAATGTACGAACATGACAGATAAAAAAGGTGATATCATATGGTAATTAACAGGCCGATAATATCAAAAGAGAGATTCCTATATTAAATAAATGGATACACTTCGATTTTTTCTGATCGAGAGTGTTTTGGAAAAGAGATGGGGACTGCGAGGGACCAATGTACGGGGATACATTTCAATTAGCATGTGGTTTGATTTGTCGCTAGAAACCTTTGGCCACTCCAATTTTTACCACCATAAGCATATAATATGAGCTTTTTTTTGGATGCATTTGCAAGTCCTTTTCTGAATTGCAAAGACGTCAATGAAGGTGAAAACACTTTGCAAAAAAGTACCTGCAAATACAATACCAAATAGCACAATATTGGCCCAAATATTGTTCATGTCAAAAACCCAATTTATTATGGTTTTTGTTGGGATAATTATGCACCAATATTTTTCTCTTGAATCATTCTTCACCTCCCGAAAATAACCATCAAAATGCAAATCGAAATGCCCTTTCAAAGTAACAATTTTGAACAGAAGATAGCTTTTCCGAATTGGAATATAACATAAAAGATTATTGTGCAACTCCAAATGTTTTTTGTTAGAGAATAATATAAATTATATATTAAGACCTCACCTAAAAGTTTAAACTATTGGGTTGAATTGGTTCTTTGACATTCAAAGTACTGGGCAGAAATCACATTGCGTGAGCATCCGCAGGACCATCGCAATGCTGGGACTTCACCTAAAAACTTAAGTTATTTGGTTGAATTGGTTCTTTGACATGGTATCAGAGCCTTGATGACCAAGCGGTCACGAGTTCGAATCTCACCATCCCCATTTATTTGATAAAAATTAAGCACAAGATAATGTAGATCTGTGCAAGTTTTAAGCCCAAAGAGCTTTCACTTGATGAGGTATGTTAGAGAATAATATAAATCATATATTGGGACTTCATCTAAAAGTTTAAACTATTGGGTTGAATTGGTTCTTTGACACTTTTAACCTCTTGTTGAAAAAAAAAAAAGAAATTCTAATTTCCTTACATTTTTTTTTTAGAATATTGCTCAATATTACATCTTATATGAATATTGCTCCGAAGGTGATGAATTGAATTATTTCTTAATGCTCATTATTGATAATTAAATGTATAGATATAATATTGAGTTTTGAAACCTGAATTTGGCTTTGAGATTTCTTGGAAAAAATACACTTTATTTCCTATTTATAGAGAATGAATTTATATAACTCAATCTATATTTCTAGTTTCAAGATTTATCCTTATTGCTACCATAATTTTTTACCATAAAGACATTCAGTAGACCATAAAGAAAGACATTCAGTAGACCATAATTTGCTACCATTCGGCTTGAGAAAGGAATGTCCCTCCAGCAAAGTTCTTGGTCAAGCCTATTGTTTATTGTAAATTTATGTCTTGATTTTAAATATTTTCAATTTTATAGTGTTTTTTTATAGCAAAAGTACCTGACCGCCATCATAAAATAAATAAATAAAATAATTATATGAAAGAATGAGAGCCCAACCCAGAAAGACCCTTTTCACTATCGGGCTATAAGGTTGCGGGACCGGACAACACAATGGCCTAAATTTTTCATGTCGAAAACCAATTTCTTATGGGTTTTGTCGAGATATTTAAGCACTAATTTTCCCTTTCGATGCAATCATTCTTCACCTCCAGAAAATAACCATAAGAAATTCAAACCGAAATGCATTTTCAAGTAATAATTTTAGCCTATATGAAGAAAGATTTCCTTTTCCCTTAATTTTAATCATTCCAAATTATGAGTTTGATTTGATTTTAGGTCATTTTAAATGATATTAAATAATTTTGTCAACTATATTAGTTAACATTCCTAGAATTTACCACTTCCAATCTATAACATATATAATGCATATAGTTGAGTTGGCTTAAAAAATTAATATGTGGCTAAAAAGTATATTATATATTTGTACTTTTAGTGGTAATGTTTTAGAGTTATTTGTGATGTAGAAGGGAGAAAAATGCATTGAAGATTTTATTTTAGCTCCTAATGTGATGAATTAAATTATTTCTTAATCCTCTCTATTGATGAAGTGTTTTGACAATTTTATAGATTTCTTGGAAAAAAAATACACTTTAATTAGTTCCTATTTATAGAGAAGCGTTTGTATACCCCAATTACCTATATTTTTAGTTTCAAGATTCATCCTTATTTTTGTTAACTCTTATTATTTATTTTCAATTATAGTTTAGACATTATTTGTTCTTTTATTATCTAATTATTTCCTTAATGAATCGAATTATTATTAGAGTAACAACTTTTATTTATATAGCTATTATTAAGTATTATTATCTAGCAAAACAAAAACCTCTATAATTAATAAAATATAAATATCTTTTGGTTGAATTTGATCAATTCCAATTATCAAATAATTCATAAAAAAATCAACTAAAGCTTTATTTGTGTTTTTTTTTTTACATTATCAATCTTTTTTTTTATTAACGTTGGTGTCCAGGCCAGCTTGCGTGCACCTCAACTAATCTCACGGGCCATGAAGTTAACGACCATGTAAGCCTCTAGTGGCCTTGAGGTTTGTGAGACTCGAACTGGTGACCTTTAGGGATCAAACCTAAGACCTGACCAATTGAGCTATCTTTAAAGACTAAATAATAGCTTGTTTTTTCATCCAATTTTTCATTATATTTATGCGTTGAATTTGTACTTTTTTTTGGTTGATAACAATCAAGATTTTATATAAATGTTAGTGCCAAAAAGACTTGGCTAACTAGAAAAGGAAAAGTTATATTTGTGTAAATAGACAGAGATGAGAAAGGAAAGCTCCATACTAAACTAAAAAATTAGAAAGTAAGACTTTTAAAAATCTAGTTTATTCATAGTAAGATGTCTTCAAAACCCTTATATAGATCTAGGCCCTGTATAAAAAAAAATATTGTTGAAAATGAAAATTTTTTGTTTGTTCATTATATTCACGTGTTGAATTTTTCTGAATAATGTTTGATATTCTTACAATTGATTCGGATATATAATATGCATGCTCTTTAATTTTTTTTTATTTTTTTTTTGAAGAAATAAAGGCATTAAGTAAAAATTAAAATTGCAAGAGATCTAAAGGATCTAAATTATACTTCATAGAATATATTTTTGTCTGTAATTCATGTGAAATTTTGTTTAATATGATTGATGCTTTAGAAAATTAATAAAACATTGCATGATATAAGAAACAAAACAATAAGACTCTGAAGCAAGGCTAGGGTTTGTAGCTTGTACGTAGTAAAGAGAGTACATGATATTAAAAAAAAGTTTTAAAGTAATTAGTTCATATGCATGCTTGGTACACAGAGTCATATCATACTAGTCAGTATTTTTGTTTTTCATCATCAACTTCAATATTGTCTTAGACACACTCAATTTTCTTCCTCGTTTTCTTCCTCCTTATCAATTTTTTCCACATTTTCCTCCTCTTTGTCAACTCTTGATTCTTTCTCATTCATTTTAGCCATGGCTTTTTCCTCTTTTTCCTTCTTTTTATCCACGAGAAATTCAATTAGCTCTTTGAGCACGGTCTCAAGCTCATCACTCCTCATAAGCTGTTCTGCCACTTCTGCTGGGGTCACTTCTGCTGTTTTAATCAGCTCCTCGATCTCTTCAAATAAAACATGATCTTTAATTCCAAGATAATTAGCAGCAAGAAACTTAAATCCACAAGGAGTGCAATACGACATGTGAACATGAACATCCATGCGTCCTGGACGCAACAATGCTGGGTCTAGCTTTTCTATGTGATTTGTGGTGAACACTATAATTCGCTCGTCGCCACAGCTAGACCATAATCCATCAATAAAATTTAGCAATCCTGACAAAGTCACCTGTGCAAGGCAGATAAATCATATATATAGATTTAATAATGTTTATGATCAAACAAGATTTAGTCAGGGAGCATTAATATGAGTTAAATTGCAATTCATTGACTAGCAACATCATGGTTGACCATATAGTAAGAAGTGATGGTTAATTGCCCTTTTGAAGGGTCATGGAGACTGGAAATTTGTGGCTCTAGTGATTGAGAAAGGGTCATAGGATGACCATATAGTAAGAAGTGATGGTTAATTGCCCTTTTGAAGGGTCATGGAGACTGGAAATTTGTGGCTCTAGTGATTGAGAAAGGGTCCTAGGATGACCCGCTCAACTAATTAGTAAGATTTCATGACATCTTGGAAAATTTCATGTCATAAAAGTGAGAGTTGGTGGGTAGTTTTTGCGACAATCGTGTAGGATCTACAACATTAAAATTGATCTGGGAATTGATCTAGCCTAAAACTTGCTTGTGAGTAAAGATCAGTTGATTCAAAATGATTCGGATAATTTAATATTCAAATTTTTTTAAAAAAATAATGACAACTATTACGAAGTAATTTTTTTTTATTTAACCCGAGTAAAATTTTAAATTGATAAATCACCAAGTTTACATTTCGAGCAGGTAAAAAGATGTCTTTCTCGAGAATTTAAGGTTGCCATGTGACAATGTCAACAACCCTGCTGATTTTCTGTCGAAATGTAGTAGGTATTATGGTACATCCATATCCTTTGAAACTTCCTAGGAAACCACCTAGTTGCTTCCGATTTCTGATGATATTCTGTGTATGTCTACCAAAACTGTTCAAGCTCCAAATAAGTAGAGCCATAAATTCGATTTTGCCGATAGGATAAACAAATTAATTCCTAATTTTCCATTAATCTGATCCTCTCTAAGCCAAATCACATATAGTAAACTAAACAAATCAATTACCGGGATTTATTAATATGTTTGAAAGTGTGGTTGCGGTTGCTTTTCAAAGTATTTTTTACTTGAAAATGTATTAAAATAATATTTTTTTTATTTTTTTAAATTATTTTTTATATCAGTGCATTAAAATAATCTAAAAATACTAAAAATATATTAATTTAAAAAAAAAACTTTTTTAATTTATTCAAAAATAATTTTAAAACACAAAAATAAAGCCAAAAAGCAGTCAATAATAAACGAATTCCTAACTTGGCATTTTGGTCCACTTATTGAACCTGGTTTAGAGGGATAAAAAGAAAAAAGAAAAAAGAAGCAAGATACTCTAGGAAATTAAATGGACAATGAAACAAGGAAAAACTGAAGCCTAACCTGTTTTTGTGGAGGATAACCAAGACCTGGCGTAGCCCTTTCTTCAGCGATTCGATCCTGCAATTCAATGGTGCAATCTATATCCTCCACCACCAATATTGACCGATTTGCAGTAGCAATAAGCACTTTCCTGAGGTCGGAGTTGCACCTCACCTCAGTCAACTCCAAGTCATAGATATCAAAATTCAGATAATTCGCCATTGCAGCAATCAAGCTAGATTTACCAGTCCCTGGTGGTCCATACAACAAATACCCTCTTTTCCAAGCCTTACCAACCTTCCTGTAATAATCTCTCCTCTTAACAAACCTTTCAAGATCTTCCAGGATTTTATCTTTATCTTTTGTGTCCAGAGCAAGAGTATCAAATGTTGCAGGATGATCAAGATTCACTGGTTTCCATGCATCAGCTAAATTTCCATACATGTGCTCGTAGTCAACTGTGAAAATCTTCAATGTCTTCTTCTCCTGCACCATGGATTTTGCTACTTTGACAATGTAAGGAAAATAAGATTCAAGAACCATTTCTTTGTGTTCCTTAGGGAAACTGACTTCGAAAGACCGCACTTCTGATCTTAGTGTAGCGGTATGATTAAAAGAGTTGTAGTGGTCTTTAGAATCAACATGGGTACAAACAAGAGCCCACTTGAATTTAACATCTTGAAAGATATCGACGATTTCTTCATTGCGGTCCATCTTGACAGTGAACTCGTTTTCTTTCTCCGGTTTGCTTACTTTGAGTCTCTGTGTTGATGGAGAGATCTTGCTTCCCAAATAAGTCTCTGCTGCCCCGTATATTTCGTTGTAGGTGTATCCATCGAATTCATCAACAACCATAGTGAGTTGGGATGAGAAACGGCCGAAGAAATTGCGGATCTTATAGAAAAAGTAGGCTTGGAATTCATGGGGCATGAAGTCTTGAGCTATAGATCTAGCTAGCATCGCCGTAGCCGCAACAGAGGCTGCGGTGGATAGAACTATCTTTGCGGTGGCTAGTTTGGTTTCAGTCGATGAAGAGATGTCCATGGTATTATTATATATGGTATTGTCTGGGGCTGCAAATTTGATTTGTGGATTTCGATAGGTGTAGTTTGGGTGGTGCTTTGAAAATTAAATATATGCGAACCTTGCTAGCAAAATGTGGTGAGGAAAACTAGCTAGAATGGATGATAAGATATTGGGGAGGAAACTATATATAGGTGTATGAGCTAGTGGGGAGCCGATGAGTCTTTCTTCTTCTTTTTTCGTGATCATGAAGGAATCGACGACTTCTGGTGGAAGATTATTATTACAATTTCATAGAACCATCCTAGGTTCTTCCTTATGGGAATGGTCCGTGTTGTCTTTGTAAGTTTTCAAAACTCTTACAAAGACAAGGAGAGTGGCTTTGGTAGATTCCCACCCACCCCCACCCTCAAAATAGCAAACCTTATCAGATTACTCCCCAACTACTATTAATTTGTTCAATTGGGTCCCCAATATATCTTTAGTTGTTCCCTTAATTTAAATATTATAAATGTGTTCGTCCTGGGCGTTAACAAAAGAATCTAATTTTAGGAATGACAAGATGGGGATCCAAATGAATAATAGTTAGGAATCATACTGAGAAGCTGTTAATAGTTGGAGGACTAATATGAAGTTTGCCCCAAATTGAGCGGAAAACGTGGTATTTCCTACCGGTCAACCCTGCGGTTCAAGATTTACATCCAAAATGCCAGGTTTTAGGAGACATGGATCACGAGACAAGGTCCAAGCTTAAAAATTAATGGGCTACGGAATGCACATGGGATTCAAAGTGGTCAACTCATTGTAACCATACGAGGTTCAGTCTTTTTGGATTCTTAGCTTTAGATTTTATATATATGTATATTTTTAATTTGACTTGGAATTCTAGTTATTTTACCTTGTTAAAGTAAATTTTTGATTTATTTAAATAGTTATAAACTCTTAAAAAAAAGACTACAGTAGACCAAAAATTTCAGTAATAAAATTTCAAATAAATATTTTGACTAAACACCATTTTCCATAGATTTTTATATTCTTGTACATGTTGAGCTAAATGAAGAGATAAATTTAAAAAGTTGTACTTTTAACTTTTGTTTCTGTTTTTATTTACTCCAACGGCTCAGGCAAATGAATAGCTAAAATAGTTATTCATCCTTTGAAGAGTCATTTCTACATTTCTCTGTAGAAATGGCAAAAGAAAGCAGAAGGAAAGAAACTTGTAAATTTTAAAATCTTGTATTGTGCCTCACCCTTCTCTCAAATTTAGAAAAACAAGAATCAATTATTCTCCGGTTAATTAATAACATCGGTTGTGTTAATTAACTGAAATTAAAAGGTATGCTTGTTTAAAAGCTTTTTGTATTTTCTCTTTTATATCTCTTGATTTTTTAGACCTTTTGTTGTTAATTTGATATTTGTGATGATTTTTATTTCTTTGTTATTTTATGTTTTTTATATGGGTTAAGGAAGACGATTTTTATTTATGTTGTTATCTTTGACAAAATTGAGAGAAAGTAATAATGGTAGCTGATATTGATAAAAATATAGAGTGACATATTTAAAAATTATTTTTGATTGTCTGTTTTAATTTGAGGTCAATTATATTTTGTTTTGTTGAAAATACAATTAAACCAGTATATCAATCCTCTTTTAGTTCTAAAAAATGATCAAATTGTAATGTTAAAACAAGTAGGAGGCAATGCTTATTATTAATTCACATGTATGGAAACTATAAAATTGCTAGACATTGAATGTGAGCTTCTTTTACATTCTCTTATAAGGTTTTAACTGAGTTTTTTTTTTTTAATGTAGATGGATTCAAATTTTCCAAGCTCTTTTACCAACTTTCTTATGAGTGAGTCAGAAGATATTATCTCTCAATCAAGTGATTCTAATCAATTAATTGATGACTTAACATACTCGAATTTAAATGTCCATACAATAAAAAAATCATAAAGAAGTAAAAACTTCTCACCAGAGGAAGATTGTTTACTTGTCTCTGCATGGCTAAATACAAGCAAGGATCCAATTACAGGAGTTGAACAGCAAACAAAACAGTTATGGGCTCAAGTACATGCTTACTTTATAGAGAATGGAGGAAACTTGAATAATCGTTCCCAAATAAGCATCTCAAGTAGATGGCAATAAATAAATAGAGAAGTCAGTAAATTTGTTGTATTTGT
>Ga0307515_10002659_pt1 | contig 38289 bp, 27 predicted proteins | sample 17_EM_MG_FD_194513 | JGI IMG/M metagenome (GOLD analysis project Ga0307515, IMG submission 194513) | Populus trichocarpa ectomycorrhiza microbial communities from riparian zone in the Pacific Northwest, United States - 17_EM | ecosystem: Host-associated > Plants > Roots > Unclassified | place... | reverse complement strand
TTCATCCTAGTCATCTTCTAGGCAGTTGTCTCCCTCACCAAACTATATCGATCCTCGTAAAATTTATCAAAGCATTTAATATTTTTAAATAATTTCTTCCTCACAATATCCTTCGATCCATTCAACTTTGATTTTTCGTTAAACAATACATATAAACATTAATTATATCTTGCAAAAATATATCTGTTAGATGAATGCATGAGAGTTGATGCATCTCATCATCTGTTAGATTGTCGGTAGACTCAAAAAATAAAAGAAACGGTGTGCCAAGAAAGATGACAGACAGGGATGTCTCTTCTCTCCGAGGCTTTAATTAATTTTGTGCGCATGGCAGCAATCAACTTCTTGTCACTTGACTGTTACACTTTGGATCTTACGTTAAGAGGTTACATTCAAAGATTGAAAGTGTTATTTTTTCTATAATTAAGGCTAATAATATATAGTGTGGGCTTGCTAGCTGTAAGTTTTGAATGTGGTGATAATGTTGCAGTTTTACGGAGATGAATTAAGTGGGTGGGATTAATTGTTTTTTCACATGTTCAACAGGGAACTTCTGCAGGATTACATGGAAGTACCATGCATTCCTGTGGAATTGCGTTAAAAAGAGATGATTGGAAATTGAAAATACTGTTTCATAATGGTTAACTGGAACAGAACACCAAAAAAACTTGTCGATGGTTGTTTGTAAGGGTATAAAAGTCTTTTCACATTGTTCATTTAATTGAGCAGTTAAATAATCAAAATATTATTGAAAGCAAAAAAATCTAAACCTAGCTTGAAGAAGTATTTTTATATTTTTATAACAGTTTTTTCGTTATTATAATTTAACTTAAGAGGCATATTTGATAAAATATAAAAAATAATAAACAAATAAAATACAAAGTGAAGCTATAAAAAAAACCCTTTAAAAAAAAATTAAGCATGAGGTCAAAAAGTGTTTTCAGTTTTTCATAATGTTTTCTTTTGCAATTATAAAGTCAGCTCTAGGGCAATTCTGTATTTGACTAAATTAAAAAGGTAAGTATGCGTGGGAGGTGCTCGTGCCCTTCGAGTGGCGCCTCCCGGCGTCGAAAAATATCCTTCTACCATGTCGTTGAAAGCGTTGTTGTGTTCTCTTCTTATTGATGCGGCACGTATCTCCGATGGTGGTCTGATTTATCGCCAATTAGTATTTTTTCCCCTCTTTATTGTTGGTATTTAAACTTCAGTCCTTTATTTTTTTGATTTCTAATTTTTGGTATTGGCCATTTTGTAGAATTTTTATTTGTTTTTAATTTTATTCTTCAATCTTAATTTATCAAATATTATATTGTCCAATTTGGTCCTTTTTTTCCCCTTGTTCTTTATATAAAAGTTTTATTGGCTTTCAATTCATCAATCAATTCAAATTGATTGTATTATATTTTCAATTTGGTCATTATTGTTTTGATTTCTAATTTTTTTTCTTGTCCCTTTTGTAAAAGTTATTATTCTTTTCAATTTCACCCTTCAATCAAAATATTTTTTTGTTTTTTATGTTAATTTTAATCCTCACTCTTTTGATCTTTTTTTGTCCTTTTTCTAAATTAATTTTTGTTTTCAATTTCACCCTTTAATAAAAATAATTAATTATGTTTTTCAATTTTGAACCTTTTTTTTTAATTGCTATTTTTTAAAATCCTTTTGTATAGTTATTTGTTTTTTTTTTAATTTCATCCTTTAATATTTAATTAATTGAGAATTGAATTTTATGGTTTTTCTAGATTATGTGCTTCGAGTCTAATGACCTAGGTCATGAGTTTGAAAAGTTAACATGATTTTTTTTAAATAGTTTTATAATCCTCTTTATTTTTTTATCGGATTATTCTAATCTCATGAAATGGATCACGAGTTTGACGAAATATATCAGGTTAGCTCACCCCTGATTACTAGGATTACATATTTGTCATAACTAGTTTTTTAATGTTATTTTTACCCCATTTCAGCACTTGAACATTAATTTTACATAAAAAATAGCTTATTTTATTTTATTTCAGCACCTAAACATTATGTTTTACATAAAAAAATAACTCGATCCTATGGAAAAGCATGGACACCAAGGCCTGTGGAATACTATTGGATTTTCCTCCCATCAGCTTAGTCCTGTTTAATGGAGGATTCCCTTTAGTATAATTTGATGATTGTGTTGTTTGCATATACAGTTATTAAATTTAGCCAGGCTTGACATATATCCATTAACCTAAAGTCTTATATGAAATTGTTTTTTTTTATATATATAATTAGTTTGGACATTTACTTGGTTAAATCTAGAAGACCCGGCTAGTTGACACAGCTTAATTGACTTTTAGGGTTTAGATGTGGACTCTTGGCTGGCCATGAGTCTTGTTTTATACTCCTTTGCTGCTCAGTTCAACATCATGGCGAGGCCATCTTTTGTTGTCTTGAGTCTTGTTTTGTTAGGCTGTGATCCAAGCATTCTGACGGTAAACAATGGTGTGTTATTGAATGAGTTGGAGATTTGAAGTCGTACTTGGCTGCAAAGTTAGGCACGAAACCTCAAGAGTTTATCCTATATTCAAAAATTATCTCCATCTAAAAATTTAAGTTATTAAATAAAATTTTAATATATAATTTATAAAAATTAAAATTTATATAGAAATACACTTACGCGAGGTAATTTTTTCCTTAAGATTTTGATAATGGTATGCATGATTTGATATTTATGGGAAGGATCCAAACTTCTGCATGCCAAGCGTCCTATTTAATTTTATGGTCAATCGGTACTTTAGCTTGCCTTTTTATAATTGAATTTATGATCTTTAGCAGGTTCACTTTAATTAGCAACTATATGCATTCGAGAGTGTTTTGATCTTAAGTCGTGCATGTTTACAAATCTGTACCAACTAGAAACTATAAGCTTTGTTATTCCTTTGTTTGATGCATTCATGGAGAAAGAAGTTTAGAAATTATTGTTGGTTTAGGGATTATAACAAATAAAAAAAATAAATTTGAGAACATCAATAAAAATGTTAACAGAATATTCTTTTTAATGCCAACAAAATATTTCATTTGTATGTTAGAATGCAGATGAAATATAAAACTCTGACGAGCAATTTTTTAATAATAATATTCTGTCATTAATTTTATCAGTATTGAAAAATACCGATGAAATCTTCACTATATGCCGACAAAATATTTCATCAGCAATTTTTGATTTTAAAATAGTGAAAACATGATCTATTTGAATGAATGTTTATTAATACGGTTAAAGAATGATAATGAGTATCCATAGCTCGGGTTTCATCATATTCATATCTTATTCATTATTCAATAAATATGAAATTTAAATATTTATACATTATCAATTAGGTTTTGGGTATTCATATTAATATCCATTAGTTAAGTATAATTCATTACTCAACATAAAATAAAATAGTAATATATAAATATGTATTGTATCAGATTTAGATCGAGTTTAACAATATTTATACACAATATATTATCAATTAAGTAAGGTAACTATCCAAAAAAATTTACTCATTCAAGCTGGTTTGATTCGGTATTTATAATATCAAGATAAAATTATCATCTATCTCAAATCCTCAACAACATCATTAAAGTAATACTTATTAAACATGAGATGACATCAAAGTAAAAAAAAAACAAAAAACAAAAAACTAACATGTGATAAATGTTGTTTAAGCAAGAGGATGGGATTCATGCTAGGCATTGAAACGAATGTATTGTCTGCCCTAGAGAGATCTAAAGATAGCAGCATCAATGCCCTTTGTCTTCAAGCGTGCTCTTCTCTTTGTAATTAAAACCACTCTATCACGCCCTCAATTTCATCCCCTTTACTCAATCTATCCATTATAATTATAAAGCCATTAAACACCATTATTGTGTCATCTTTTGTCTGCTTGGCTCAGCATTCACTCTTCAGCACCAATGATTTTGTTAGCTTGATTAATATAAATATACCTTTTATCATCCACGTTGTTTTGAGATAAAGAAAAAAATTATTAATTGATTCATTGAATTAAAACTTTTTGCAGGCAAGTTTGGACACACGGCCGGATTGAGTGAGGGGAGAAATGACATTAGATCCCATTATGCCCAGTAGAGCAATTGCTTGCTTAAATGGGGACACCAAATGGTCTTATCGTCTCTTTCCTTTTCTTTTTCTTTTTTTAATAAAAAAACTCATTGAGCCTTCAACTCCACAATCATGGATTTAAATCTTGCTTTTCTTGGGTGGTTGTAATTGTCTCTGTTGGCCTTTGAGAGGATAACATTATGGAAGGTCTCTTGCCCTTTATAGGATTGACCACTCAAACCACAGCGTGGCCGGCCGGCGTACTGTGGCCCATATGATCCTACTCTTCTTTCAAGAAATCAAAAAAACCTTTTTCAAGAACTAATAAACTTTTGGTAAACACTGGAGAAATGCCCTAGACAAGGAATGATGTTGGCATCCTGGGCTTTTTAACATGGTTGTCTTCCATTATCTGAGTGCTGATTTGAGAAAAAATTTCTGGTAATCAGTACATGAACTACCTAGTTAACCTAGATCAATTATTTTAATTCAAATGATCAATTAAAAAAGATGTAATTAAATTGTCAAATCCATTATCAAAATCATGCACTGCTTGATTTATAACAAATAGAGAGTTTTTTTGAAGTCAAATAAAAAAAAACCCTTTAAATAACAAAGAATAAAATGATTTATTTAAGTTTAAAATATAAAAGTACAGATGACGATTTAATTCTTAAATAAAACACAAACAACATATCATCTATAACCATAAAAGTTAGCGGCTAAAAGGTCACTCGAAAATCAAGATATGGGTATTTTATGCCTAAATTTTTTATTTTTCAGTATATTTTTAACCTAAAACACCTAGAAAACACTCTTAAGACATTGATTAACTTATTTATGGTCTTAAAACCCTAAAATCAATCCAAAAACTCAAATTCAACCAAATTCAAAAACATTATGAGCTTACATCTACCTTCTCATATGATGGAAAGACCAAAGAATACCTTAATGCAACTCTTCTCATTAAATGAAACTAATTGACAATAAAATCAACCTTTTTTTAGTCGAAATTGATATCAACCGATGATTTTTCCTCTTTTCAACTTGAATTCAGTAACTTTTTTTCTCTTCTCTTAAACTAAGAATAATAATAAAAAAAAAAGAATAAATTTTTTGCCCAAGATAGAATTTTTAAGAACTAAAATAACCAAAAAAATATTAATTAAAAAGTAGGAGGATCAAAGTAAGCTTTTCATACCAATTTTGAAACTATCATCTATTTTCCCTATTTTTTTCATTTTGATTCTTTATCTTTTAATCTTGTCATTCTTTAACATATTAGATGCAATTGGCCATCAATCTAACCACACTGGGATCAAGTCGTAAAGAAAAAAGTTCAATGATCAAAACAAAAGAAAAAAATTATACAACAATCCACTCTAAACCAGAAGAGGTGCATGGATTACAGTAAAAATACCATACCTTTGAGTGTTGGTTAATATAACACAATATCTAGGATACAAGCATATTCTCGTCCCAGGTCAGCTCTATATGCACAAAAGTGGAGATATGTTTTATGCTTGAGATCTGTCATTTGCAAATTAATTTTGTAGAAAGAAAAATATTGGTTCAAATCCTCAGTTTCTTTGTATAGAACTGTAAGATCATTTGAATCATATGTAGCCCGTCGGAGGTCGTTACTAGCTGCAATCTTGCGACAGAGAACGCGGCCTGGAAAATTGGAGGAGGAGGTTTTTAAGAAGAAGAAAAAAATTTAGTTGTTTTTATCTATTTCTATTTAATTTATAAAAATAAATATTATACTTATAATTTATTTTTGTATTTTGCTTAGGAGTTTATTTTTTTCTTTTATCTTCATGTTTTCTTAGATTTGTTTTGGGTTTATTTAAGAGGTTGTAAAGTAGAAAAAATAAAATTATCAAGTATAATATCTAATTTAGTAATAATTAGCATATTTAATTAATAGAAAAATTCGAGGCTATATGAAGGGCCTCAGAAGTGTTGGCCAAGCCTTTTAAACCAAGAACCCACCCGAAGCCTATAATACCTAAGCAGTAGAGAGATGGCCCGAAAATCATAACCCTAGCACTCATGACAACAAAGAACCCTAGATCCAATAGCATTACGGCATGGTAGGCTCACGGAGTCAATTTTTCAAGTATTGCACTGCTGGTGATAGGTACGCTTCTTGGTGGATGCCTTGTTTTGAGTGTTAAGTTATTTGACCTTCATGATCTTCAATGGATGTTTAACTCGGTATCTTTTTATCTTTTAAAATTGTTTAATCGACCCAAAACTTGGCTCATGATCTAGACCGAGTTTCTAAAAAACCAATCTGTAATCCAATTGACCCAGTTAAAGTTCTTCGAAACAATGTTGTTGTATTAACTTGCTAATCCGTGATGAGTAACCTTCCATCTGTTCTACGAGAATCATACAGAATGGAACTACGTAAAACTACATAGAATAAGCTGTTCTACGAAAGAGAGAGGATAGAAACATGAGACATGATACGAAACAAGAACTATTTTTGTCCTGTTCGCACCAAACATGAAATACCAATAACCATGAAGGTCCTGTACAATCCAATCATGTTCCATGTACCAAAAGCTACTGATTTTTGTAAGAGATAGTAGAGCATCTTTGCATATAGTTCGATCCCTACTTTGGCTTTGGCCAAATTCAGCGGCTCCTCGCTAGACAACATGTGTTCGATGTCGACAGACCAGAAAGAGGTAGTGAACACTTTACCATCATATAGTTCATCAACCTACTGAGGGGACACCAACAACTCAAATATCCAATCCCATTGGAAGCCCTGCTTCGATCCAATCTGGTATTTTTTGCATCGGTATTGCAGTTTGTTTTGTTGGGGAATGTCTCTGTAAAGTAAAGAAAAGGATAAGGAAGAAGTCGAGAAATATTAAAGAAGATGAGAGACAAATCAGCTGAGGGAGACACCAGTGGATGAGCACTCAATGGCCCTTTCTTATATTCTACCAATATGAGAGAGACACCAAAGTGAAAGCAGGAACTTTACTTGTTGGAGACATTCACTTCGGCTTGATGCTTCTTTTACCACTTACTTTAATCCACGCCTGCCTAAATATTCAACACAAAAACAAGAAAAGTTTATCCTCTTATTCTCAAAAAGAAATCCAATTCACCATCAACTTTTACACCCAAAGACACATTCACATGTTCAATGTCATCAGCCGGCTGTCTACTCAAAGCAGGATAAACATGTTGCCGACCAAGTCAAAATTGGCTAACAAAGAAGGTTCCTTGGTTTCATAAATATAATAATTTAAGATGCTCCATTGCTACTACCTGTGACTTGAACAGGATCTAAACCACTATCAACCTGCTATTACCAACTTCACCAGAAATTTTCATGTGAGAATGATAAACAAAACCAAGACTTACCAACCAATGCGGCAACAGCAACTTAACAGTAGATTTAAGCTTTATGTGTTGCATATATGTAGAGAGCATGCAGTTATCCTTGAGTTTATATGCATTTGAGCCAAATAGAACATACACAATAATATTCTGACTGCTGACCTGAGAAAGAATAGATCCTGGAATCAACAGAGACGATCCAGCCAAACCTTTAACTGGTCAAGATAATTGTAAATGCACGAGTATGTGTATACATGCCTTTAACTGGTCAAGATAATGGGCACACACTTCACACAAGCTAAGGATATTAAAGCATGCTACTCATTGAAAAGTGAAAACAAGCTCTATGAAACTAAACCAGTCAAGGAAAGTTGCTAGACAATACTAGAAGGAAAAGGGGGGGAAACATTGCGACTTCCCGAAGCAAAAGCAATTCTGGATTGAATTGCTTGAGCAACTACCTTTAGAACACAACATGGCAGTGATCAGTGAACAAAGGAGCAATTGATAATCACATTTCAGCAAAATCATTTGGACTATGAGAAAACCAAGTTGCAACAACCAGAAACCCTTGAGGGACAAGAAGGAAATCTCTGCAAATATTAACATCCACATGCCTGGCTATCAGACAACTATTGCTAATCAAGACATTAAATCTTTCCATAGATTCATATCTACACAAGACATTAAACAACGTAACATAAGACCTATAATATTGAGCAGACTCTTGTGATACCAAAGCATGCCAGTATGTCAATGCACAATTATATAGATAACAGATGCGAGAGTTCATCCCAATCCCATAACCTACCTTGCAGTCTCAACATAACAAACAATAGCAATCCAAGCAAGGTCGAAAAAGAGAAAATAAATCAATGGATGCATTCAAGAAAATAGAGAAAGCACCAAGACCATCGGTGGGAAGGAATGACAGCAATGATGAGGCAAATTTGTTGAACAATGCCGATGAGTTGAAGTTCTAAACTCCAGAAAATGCCATCCAAATCACTGGCTTGAGCTTAAAAGGATCCGATTTAACATATTATAACGTAAAAACAGCATAGCTACCATATCTTATTGTTTCCTTTTGCATTCAAACTACCTTCAATCGCAGTACTTGACAGAACAGAAACAGTTGCCATATCAATAAATTTACAATTCAGATACTCCTTTGCCAACATCAAAATCAACAAAACTATAAAACCCTTCAAAAAACAAAAGAACAGGAAAGGAAATGGCAAAAATTAAAAGTAGATTGGAGACAATTTTCCAATTTGAAACCTTTTCAACTACAACCATTAAATTTCAGAGATTTGACTTATTAAAATTTACAAAACTAAAAAGAAAAGAAAAGAAAAACATATCCCATATCCCCTATCAAACCTCCGATTCCTTTGTTTGTACACGAAACTATCCAACAAACCCAAATAAGCCCATATCCCCAAAACAAACCCCAAAATCCACCTCCATCCCTCAAAAGACTCTTCACCCTCCACCAACAATCTCTTCATGCTACCCCCTACCACTTAAAGTTTGCACCAAACTTGAAGCATGTCTTCTAATTTTCTCATTCTCGTCATCCAAAAACCCAACACAAATCTCCAAAACCCCTTCTTTTTCCGCCTCAACACGCATTTCCTCCGCGAAACAACACAAACAAGTCAATGTCAAAAGCGCGCATTGCACCCCTCTTTCACTCCCATTCCTAATGACCTTAACCAAAACCTCCAAACACCCATTAACCTTCCTCATTTCTTCCCTCCCTTCCTTACATTTCACCAACAAACTCAAAACTTCCACCGCTCTTTCCAGCCCCATCCCACCAATTTTCATCAAAAGTGGCACAGCCCCACACTCCACAGCACGCTTCCTATTATCAACAAATGAACAAATTGCATACAATGCAGTGGCTGCTTCTCTCACTTCACGCCCTTTGCCACTATAAAGAACCCAAATAAGCGTTTTTATCGCATTTGGGTAGGCTCCGATTGTAGCTTTGTTTACTTCCACAACAGCCAAGCTCGTCAAAATTGTGCAACCGATGGCCCGGGAACTTGCCGACCCAGCCCGTATAACATTTATGACCCGACTAATTACACCTTCAGCGACAAGGCCCACCTTGTTATCATCATCAAGAGAGAGATTAAGGAGGAGGGCCAGCGCTTTCTCTTGGATTTCCGACTCGGTCGAGTTGACACAGTTTAGAACCGCTGAGACAGCACCGGACTCGGTAAGTTGGCGGCGGGGTCCCGAGTCCAGCTTGGTGAGTCTAGTGAGTTGACTCAGGGAGTGAAGCTTCGACTCCAGCGTCGAAGATGGGGACACGAGAGTGTAGATTAGAAGCTGGGTTTGGTATTTCTTCGATTGGTCCGGGTTCAGGTTCCGACACGGGTTGGGGTCTGGTTGTGATTTTGGGATGGTGAAGCTGGAAATCAGGCTTCTCAAGGCGTGGTTGGGGATAAGACAAGGGTGCTCAGGCAAGGGGAGTTTGGTAATTGGACAAGTACGGTGGCCGGAGTCGAGCCACCGTTGAATTGAGGAGCGGTCAAAGGTGTGACCCGAAGAGAGAATAACCGGGTCGGACATGATTTCTAGAGAAATTGGACACTTGAAGTCATCAGGCAAGTGAGTGGCCATGCTTTTGAGGCTGTAAGAAAACTGGGTTTCGTTTTGTTTTGTTTTGTTTTGTGTTTTGTTGGGTTCTGAGTTGTTTCTCTCACTAGAAATGTTGACTCAGTGTATGTTTCTCTCTCTATAAATAGTGAGAGAGGGAGAGGGGGGTTTAGGGGGTTTAGTTCTATGCATATGCTGGGGTTAATGAGGGAAGTGGTTTAATGACTATAATGCCCTCGTGGCTTATCCAAATTTTCACAAGAGGTTTTTCATTTTTCTGTTTTATTTTATTTTTGAAATATATATATATATATATATATATAATCGATGATAAATAACACTATAAAATATATATTTAGGTTAATCACGATTATGTCACTAATAATCATTGTTTATATAAGAAAATAATTAATATACATTTATAATGTCCAGTTAAATTAATAAAAGATATAGGTGAGATGTAATTTTAATTTTAAATTACGAAAGCATCATTGAATTTAAAAACTTTAAATTCAACTCTATTTCTCCAGTAAATAAAAAATATTTGTAATTTTAATTTATTTATCCTCTCCTACTCCTAAAAAAACCACAAAACATTCCCATTTTGGAATTATAACCCTCCTATTTTTTTCATATATTAATAGCAAGTAAACCCTAGAAAATGCAAATGCAAAAATGCTAGTAGTAATAGTTTTGGGCTTGGAGGGGCATATTAGTAATTCAGCATGGGTTAATGTTCTTCCGAAATCTTCCGCGCTTTGTCGGCTACTTTGCCGACCGGAAACCGGAAACAAGATGGAATGGGAATTTTTGGGGGCTGCTTTTAATGGGGGGCAGTTTTGGAAGCTACAGGTTTTTTTTTTTTAATTATTATTATTATGGGCGTCAAACGGTCCATTGCCTTTTATTAATGGCTCATAATTAAAGAGCATACAGAAGAAACGTATGAAAAGAGTAAAAATTTCTGTTTTGGAAAAACAATTATAGTTGTCATGTCTAGATTTGAAATCATATTTGAAAAACAATACGTTATTTTTATCGAGTTATTTTTACATTAAATCTGATTAAATTAATTAAGTTGTGAATTAACTATGTTAGTCACTAGAATTTAATAATATCAATTTTAAAATTAGTTTAAATTAAAACACAATTTAAATCAAATTAATTTATTGGATAAACAATTCATATGACCAAACTTAATTTAATAACTTCGAAAAAAATCCACCCTTACTTTATTGAACACACAAGCTTTCTTCTTTTATTAAAGTTACTATAGCCATTAGTCAACTATGAGAAATTGTCCCAATTTGATTCTCAACCTAACCTTAAATATTTGAAACAAGTGTGTTTGTTTACTGAGAAAATTTATAATATTCATGTTGATTTTTTAAAATTCTTTTATCATTGTTTAGTGGGATATATTTTTATATATCCCTCTTACAATATTTATTTTGATAATAATAAAATTAAAAAGAAAAGACAAATTAACACAATAACCTAAGAACCAAGAAAACACGCTTCATCATAGATTTTTTTTATTGATTAATTATTCGAAATTGGAGATTTTAAAAGGAAGTTGACATTCGCTGCACAATTCCAATTATATCATAATCTTACTCATGGGAAGGTTTCACCTAAGATATTTGACAAATGATTGATGATTAGGGTGTTTTGATAACAAATAAATAAATAAATAAATAAAGAGCAAGCATTATACGCTATCTATTAATTAATTTGGGAAAGATGCCCTCAAGAATATTCAATCCACAATAATAAAAAAAAAAGCATAAATCTTTTAAAAAAATTTCTTATAGAACTTTTGACACAATACGAAATCATAAGCCGCCGTGAGGTAGTCGTGTGTACTGTTTGAAAGTGTGGTTAAGATTATTTTTCAAAGTATTTTTTAATAAAATATATCAAAATGATGTTTTTTTATTTTTTAAAAATTATTTTTAAAATCAGTGCATCAAAACGATCTAAAACATACAAAAAAAAATTTAATTTTTTAGAAACGCAGTTACAACCGCGTTTCCAAACGCTCGCTAAACATAATCAAGCTTTATATAAATTTATTAAAAATTAATTATAAAAGATTTAATTTGTAAATATTCAACTTTCTAATTAAAAAATATATAAAAATTTATTAGGATTAATTAATATATAATCATAAACAACACAAGCTATAACACCTTACAAAAAAAAAACCAATACAGTCAGATAGGACAACATAATATTGGACTCACATAATACTTTAATACTTTAGATTTTCTTAATTAAAGGCAATTTACATTTATAAAGGCAATGTACATTTATAAATAATATCGTGTAGAACCTCACATAACAGCTTAAAATTTTGAGTTGAATTGGTTCTTTAATAGAGTGTAATAATACCTGTTTTTTAAAATGTTTTTTTTTCTCAAAAATACATTAAAATAATAATTTTATTTATTTATTTTAAATTATTTTTAACATCAAAACAATCTAAAAAAATTAAAAAAATTATTTTAAATAAAAAAATAAATTTTAACCAACAAAAAATTAAAGGTGGAATCACAAACGGAGACTAGAACCGGAGCTGCAGCGTGCTGTGGTGCCAATTGACAATTGCATTTAAAAACAAAGAAGGCTTTATTATTTATGTAGGATGGGCGGTGGCGGTGGGCATATGTCCAAGCTTCAGGGAAAGCTCCAATGATGCCAAAATACACATATTAGGCAAATGCCAAGAATTTCTGTGCTATCATGCATGGAATCAAGGAGATAAGAACAAAAAACTTTAAATTCAGAGGTGAAAAATGAGTAAATTATTATTGAGCATGGCCCCTTTTCTGGCTAAATTCTGGGACACGAGGTAAATCAATTTGTTAATCAATTTGTTGCTGTGAATGGATGATTACGACCTTAATCCTAATTAGTGGATTTTAGTTTATTTTTAGCTTTAAATTAGTGCATTCAATAATAATTTCAATCAACTAAGTATAAAATAAATCAGTATTTTTATTATATTCTTTACAATTACTTAAATGTTATTATATTCACAAGTAATCCGAGTCAAATCTAAAGCTATCCAAACTTATCTTGTTATATAAAAATGGGGTGGAGGGAAAAAAAAAATAAAATATCATATCAAACTTGGTTCGTTGGTTAACAAACCATGGACTTTATTTTATTTATAACATTACAAATAAATTTAAAATAATATTTCTAATGATTAACAATACAACAAACATACATGTAATTCTTTTTGTTTAAGAGGCTTGTTACGATTACTTTTCAAAGTGATTTTTACTCGGAAACATATTAAAATAATATTTTTTATTTTTTAAAAATTATTTTTGATATTAGTATATTAAAATATCTAAAAATATTAAAAAAATATTAATTTAAAACGTAAATTTAAACAATATATATATATTTTTTTCTCTTTTCTAGAACACTTTACACAGGGAGAAAAAGGGAGAGGAGATAGAGTTTGCAGTCTCATCACACAGCTGTTCAAACAACTAATGGCATGGATTGATTTGAAGGGAGAGGGTGACGGGTTGATGGATGTAGACTGGTTCAATATCCTCAGCCTTTAGTTTATTTTAGTCTTGAAAAGGAAAGGTAATATGGAGGGCTTACGTGCCTGCCTCGAAGAAAGATCAGCTGCCCAAGAGGGCCTCTGTTCTTCTTCATTATTGAAAGGACACTCAATAATAAAGGAACCAACGTGCTTCATGAGTTTTGTCACCTTTTCATGCTGCGGCTAAATTAGCTTTTTCTAGGCCGTTGGGCCGTTTATACAGGTATATGCTTTGTTGTCCACACGGTTTACTCCCTCCTGAAGATGATATAGAAATTTAAATCTTGTTTGCTAATTATTTTATGATGTGAATTGGTCAATATCCTGTCGAATATGCAAGTAAATGGATGGTATTCTTCGTGTGATTCTTAATATCGATCATAGATATAGCTATGGATACATGTGAATTTGTTAACTTGATGATGTTATATTAGTGTCTTGGTTGGTGTGAATTTCTTCCAGGTTTATGTCTTAAGGGATAAATACTATTTGAAAACAATAAAATATTTCGAGATTGATCATGTAATAATTTTGATCTAATTTTAGATTTTATGTCGAGATTGGTCACCTAATAATTTAGACTTGTTTAGATCTTATATCGAGGTTGGTCACCTAACAATTTAGACTCGTTTAAATTCTATTTTTAGGTTGGTCACCTAACAATTTGGATCTATTTAGATTTCATTTTGAGGTTAGACTACTGGATCACTTTCTTTTTTGTCATCATACAATTTAGGCCCATTTAGATTTCATGTCAAGATTAGTCACTTAATAATTTAGATCCATCTAGATTTTATTTTGAGGTTGATCATCTAACAAATTGTATCCATTTGTTCGATGCGCAAATAGCTTTTTAGATTTGCTTCGAACAAAGTTTAAATTGTATACATTCAAAATTATCATAATAATATTTCGGTTTTTCATTTGTTTTGTAAAAAAGTATTTCAATTGTAGTGATGTTAATATTTTTATGACATTCATGGCTTCTTGATATATAACTGTTATAATCATCATTTATTTTAAATTGAAGAATTTCATTCTACAACTATCATAAACTTCATGTTAGAAATTAGGGGAAAAAAGAAAAAAAACGAAAATTCTTTCTTCTCTAGTAGAGAAAATCATGTTCTAAAAGTCATCACATACTATATCTACACAATTATATAAATCCAACAAAAGCATGGCTGATTTTATTCATCAACTCTATATTCCTATTCATGAACTCACCACATCAAACTAAAACAAATGTATACAATGCCAAAAGTTGATAACATGTTGGATCAGTTAACAAGTTCAAAAGTGTTTTCAAAGATTGATTTTAAGAGTGGTTACCATCAGATCAGGATCAAGTCAATGAATGAATGAAAAACAACCTTTAAAACACAACATGGATTATACAAATGGCTAATTATGCCATTTGGTAAGTCCAATTCTTATAACACTTTCATAAGATTCATGAATCAAGTATTAAGACCATTCATAAGTAGATTCATTGTTGTTTATTTTGACAATATTTTGATTTCTAGTCCCTCTTCAGAGTCTCATTTAAAGCATCTATATGCTGTATTTGATACTTTAAGGAATGATCAACTTTATATCAACTATAAAAAGTGTAAGTTCTTCACTAATACTATCATTTTTCTAGGTTTTATTGTATTTAATAATGGTGTTCATGTTGTTCAGTCCAAGATTTCTGAAATTATAGAGTGGTCGACTCTAATAAGTATCTATAATGTCCGGAGCTTTCACATGCTTGCATATTTTTATAGGAGATTCATCCAAAACTTCAGCTCTCTTTTTGCACCCATCATATAGTGTTTAAAGAGGCATACCTTTTAGTGGATAAATGAGGCTGAATCTAATTTTTAGTTAGTGAAGCGGAAAATGATTGAAGCCCCTGTATTATCAATTTTAGATTTTGAGAAACTATTTGGGGTAAACTGTGATGCATCCGAGATAGACATTAGAGGAGCACTTAGGTAAGATAGGAATCCAATTGCCTTTCTCAGTGAGAAGTTATCTAGCTCAAAAGAAGAACTACTTAACGTATAATTTGAAATTTTATGTTATTATTTAGAGTATTAAGCATTGATGACATTACTTTGTGTAGTGAGAGTTTGTTCTATTCGCAGATTATAAAGCTTTAAAATATATAAATAGGCATTATAAGTTAAATCATCGATATGCAAAGTGGGTTTTGTTTCTATAAGAATTCACTTTTTCTCTAAAACACCAATCAGGCAACCTAAATAAAGTAGTTGATGTGTTTACTAGATGGGTTACTATGATCAGTACAATGTGTGCACAAATTATAGGATCTGATGCTTTCCAAGAGCTATATTCAAATGATTCTTCATTTGAGCAAATTTATGTCGAGCTGACAGGTGGAGGTAAACCAGATAACTTTATAATTATAAATGAGTATCTATTTTGTGGTTTGCAGTTATGTATTCTAGGTTGCACCTTACGAGAGCATATCATTTGGTTATTATTGGATTATGTTGCCAATCTAGATATCTAGTTTTGTGAGGAGATATGTTGTTTATTAAAGGTCTAAAGGGACATTATCAAATGTTAGGTTTTATACTCCATTACCGACTCCTTATGCTCCGCAACTAGATGTTAACATGGATTTTATGTTGGGCTTTCCTCATACCCAACGAGTTATGAATTCTATTTTTATTATTGTGGATATGTTCTCGAAGATGACCCATTTCATAGCTTATAAAAAAACCATGGATGCATCCTAGATAACCTATTTTTACTTTAACGAGGTAGTTTGTTTACATGATGTTTCTAAGTCTATCACTTTAGACAGAGATGTGAAGTTTATCAGTAACTTCTAGAAAAGCAAGTGGGGAAAGATGAGTACTCAGTTGAACTTTAGTACTAAGCTGAGCTTCATCATCCTTACAAAATGGGTAGTCATAGGTGGTTAATCATAGTCTTGAAAACTTACTGTGAAGTTTGGTGGGAGATAAGCCAAAATAGTAGGACATGGCATTGCCATAAGCCGAGTTTTCTTATAACAAGTCTTGAAATTGAACCACTCAATTGAGTTTATTATAGAATGTATAGCATGTATATCTCTGAATAGGAAATTAATGTAGGATTATTCCAATGTTGTAATCCATACGGTTACTGCTGTGTTCTGCCACACATATATAAATAGGAAAGGTTGGCTAAAGCCAACCTAAGTCATTCTATTATTCTCAACTTGGTATCAGAGCCCTAAATAAACTAAAACACCTTTTCTCCCCTCTGCAATGGATTCCTCCCAGCTGACAGCCATCTCTCCCTTTGCAGCAGCACCGGTGGTGCCATCTTCTTTTCCTGCCGCAACACCACCTTCTTCTTCAGCTTCAGTTCTGCAGTGGCCACAACCTACAGATGTTGGCCATGCTTTTTTCAACCGTAATGATGCTCCTTTGCTGCCGCCCTCTTTTGCTAAAGCCACTACTGCTTCTGCCATGGCAATTGTGTCTCTCTCCCACACCCATCAGGTCATCTTTTTGAAACTGACAAACACCAATTATTTGTATTGGCGAATGCAGATGAAACCCTATCTTCTAGGCCAAGAAGTTTTCAGTTTTGTTGATGGTTCAAACTCCTGCCCCTCTCCACATATTCCTGCTGCCGATGGTGTCTCTCTTCAGGTATCTCAACACTTTCTTCGTTGGAAACAACAGAACCAACTCATTCTAAGTGCCCTGCTCTTTTCGCTATCCATGGAAGTTCTTCATCTTGTTGTTGATTGTCCAACCTCATGCTCTGTCTGGCACACACTTGAGTAAGCTTTAGCTTCCATATCCAATTCCCGTATTATGCAACTTCATGGCTCTCTTCAAAACCTTCGACAAGGTGATGAATCGGTAACTCAATTTCTTCAAAAAGCTAAGGCTTTATTTGATGAGCTAGCAGCTGCTGGCCGGCCTATTTCGCTAGAAGATTTCAACTTATATGTGTTTCATGGCCTTCACGGAGAATTTAAGGACTTAGTGACAAGTCTTGTTACAAAGGCTGAACCTCTTCCATATGCAGATTTGCTTAGTCATCTGCTAACACATGAATTTATTCATAAATCCTCCCATTTATCCATGAGGTCTGCTGCAATTCATGCACCCTTGTTGCCTACGCCGAACATCCCTCCTTCAACACTTATCTCTCACCGTCAGCCTGTTGCCTAGTTTGGTTGAAATAGGGGCCGTTTTAATGGCAGCTGGCGTCCTCAATAGTTCAATCACAGAGGGCATCGCATTTCTGGTTCCATGCCTGACTTTCATAGCTTCCATAACACTCCCAGCAACGACAACAGACAAAGCAACTGGCAGGGAAATTGGCAGCGCAGTAGGGGATCCAATTCCCGCTGCCAGTTGTGTCAAGCTTTCAGACATACTACTCCTCAGTGCTCTCAACTTCAGCAACGTGGTTATGGTCAGTAGCATAATGCCAATCTGGCACTACACAATCCTACAGGTACTGCTGAATGGTTTCCGGACACCGGTGCCAATCAACACGTCACACCTGACCTTGCAACCTTGACTGTTTCAGAACCATATAATAGTAATGATAATTTGCATGTTGGTAATGGTAAGGGACTTTTCATATCTCATATCGGTCATACCAAACTATATACCCCACATCGTTCTTTCACTTTATCTAATATCCTGTATGTTCCTGCAATCACGAAACCTTTGCTTTCCGTTCATAAATTTCGTCTCGATAATAATGTTTATTTTGAATTTCACCCTTTTCTGTTTTATGTCAAGGATCTCAACACCAATGAAGTACTCCTCTCAGGACAGAGTAAAGATGGTCTCTATACTTTGTCCAGGTTCAGGTCTCCCGTCAGTTCCTTAAGCCTATTGGTCTCCCTGCATTTATGTTTTTGCTGATTTGTGGCATCGTTGCCTAGGTCATCCTACCTCTTGTATTTTTCAATTTTTAGTCTCGAAAAATAAGACTATTTGTAACAACCAACGTCTTAATTTTCAATGTCAAAGATGTCCATAAGAAAAATCCTCGCGTTTGTCTTTAGGACCTACTGGTCACAAAACTTCTGCTCCGCTTGAATTAATTTTTAGTGATGTATGAGGCCCTGCTCACCTTTTTTCTTCGGATGGTTATCGTTATTTTGTTATCTTTGTTGATGCGCACATAAAATATATAAGGTATTATCTTTTTGTTGCCAAATCTGATGTTTACTCTATTTTTCATCAATTTCAAACTCTTGTCGAGCATCAATTTTTATTAAAAATAAAATCTGTTCAAACTAATTGGGGCGGTGAATATCGCAAACTCTCCACTTTCTTTCAGACCATTGGTATTCATCATCGTCTGATATGTCCTCACACTCACGAACAAAATGGAGCAGTAGAAAGACGTCATAGGCATATTATAGAAACCGGCCTTACTCTTCTAGGACAATGTAAAGCTCCATTCCGTTTTTGGAATTATGCTTTTGACACTTTGGTTATCTCATCAATCGCATGCCTACTTTTGTTCTTACAAATCAATCTTCATTTGATTGTTTGTTTCAACGGTCTCCTGATTATAATTTTTTGTATACTTTTAGATGTCTCTGTTTTCCTTTTTTGCGTCCCTATAATAATAATAAATTGGATTTTCGGTCTTCTCCATGTGTGTTTTTTTTTGCTACAGTTCTTCTCACCTTGGTTATCGATGTTTTGACATTGAATCTCATCGCATGTATATCTCTCGTCATGTCCGGTTTCATGAACATGTTTTTCTGTTTGATAATTCTGAACAGATTACACAGGTCTCAGCTCAAAACCACACACCACCTCCTACTACCATCCTCCCAAATCTAACCCACTCCTCATTGTTCATCGACCATGACACACCACCCCAACCCGCCTCTGCCTCTGCTCTACATTCACCTCCTACCAAAATACCACAGCCTTCACCTTTCCCTTGCCGATCACCACATGCATCTTTATCTCACCATTATGTTGCAGGTACAGGTTGTAGATTAGTTTTCCCTGCACTCCAACACGATGTCTCTGCTAGTGCTGGGACACCCTCTGGTTCATCCTCTGCTTCCCCTTATTCCCCTTATTCTGCCAGTCACTAGGCTACTGCAGACTTTGTCTCTGCCGCTAGCCCTGTTGTTGCTGCCCGCCCTCTGCTTGCGGCAGCTTCTCCACCAGCTTTTTCACTTGGTCTGAATCTAGTAGTTGATCTCTTCGCTTATCCATTGCAGCAGGACACCTCCGTGACACCAACCTCTCTTGCGTCACCACCGTTGCTCAGCCGCCACCCTATGGTGCTTAGACCGCGGCAGCCCAAAACTGCAAATATGGTGGCCTCTACTGTAGCTGATATAGCTGCCACCCGGGTATTGCTATCTCCTTCCTTTGAACCTCGTACCTTCTCTGATGCAGATAAATATGTTGCATGGCATGATGCTATGAGTGATGAGATCAAGGTATTGCGTTCCAATCACACTTGGTCCTTAGTGCCCTTTCATCCTTCAATGAATGTTGTTGGCAGCTGATGGGTATATCGGATCAAACATCATGTTGATGGCAGCATTGAACGTTATAAAGCCCGTCTAGTTGCTAGAGGCTTTACCCAATAGGAAGACATTTATTATTTTGAAACTTTCAGCCTAATTATTAAGCAGGCCACCGTCAGATTAGTCTTTTCCATTGCGGTTTCACATAATTGGAAGATTCATCAGCTAGATATTCATAATGCCTTTCTCAATGGTGTTCTTACTGAAGAGGTCTACATGAAGCAACCTCCAGGTTTTGTTGACCCTACTCTTCCATCTCATGTGTGCAGATTGCACAAGTTATTATATGGTTTAAAACATGCATCAAGGGCATGGTACACCCTTCTGAGTGATTTTTTACTCTCCATTGGTTTCCTTGCCTCCAAGGTTGACACTTCCCTGTTTATCTTATCTGATGGTACTAATATTTTTTATCTCCTGGTATATGTTGATGATATTCTGCTTACGGGCAGCAACTCTGCCATGCTTCATCGTCTAATCCAGTTACTAAGCTCAGAATTCAAGCTTCGTGACTTAGGTGATGTTCACTACTTTCTGGGTATTGAAGTTCAGTCTACAGGTATGGGTCTGATGTTGCGCCAACACAAATATATTCTTGAAATCCTCACTCGGGCTAGTATGACTTCTTGCAAACCCGTTGATACTCCAGTTTCTCCTTCCAAACTTACTATACAGTCGGATCATCCATTCTCTGATCCCACACGATTTCGTTAAATCATGGGTGCTCTTCAGTATCTTACCTTCACTCGCCCAGATATCTGCTTTGCTGTTAATAGAGTCTGTCAGTTCATGCATCCTCCTACAGATTCCCATTGGGCTGCTGTTAAACGCATACTCTGCTACCTCAAAGGAACGACATCAAGGTTGTTAACAAAAGTAACATTGAAGATGTAATTATGAGTCATTTCTGGTACTCCGCTCCATCTTTGTCCAGTCCATGGTCCGCCTCGCCACAATCGGGTTTGACCCTTGTATAGGAACAGCTGCGCGAACCCACTTGGATCAATGCCAAAGAAAACAGTTCCGGTTCCTAGGTCATCTTTAGACTTCTAGGATGACAGGGACCAGTTCAAACCGATTTTCTGGCCCAACCCAAAGCTTCATGTTAGGAAGCAAAGGGTCAGTAGCATGATCAAAACTTTGTCACAAGACCCTTTTGCTCTCCCGTTGAACCAAGATCAAATTTCCTGTATCCAGAAGCTGAGCCAGGCAATCAGTCATTGACGAGGTTGAAACATTTGTAGACCAAACAGGAACAATACTTCGGTTATTTTCATAAAGTACAAGGTTACCTTGATTGTCGATAGCTAGGACCCCGGAGGTACCATTGACAGGATTATTATCTCTATTTTCTACCCATACAACAGCTCGTTCTAAAACCTTATGGTACCAAATTCCCATGTAGCGGCGAGTAAAATTACCCGGGCTGAAGAACCCAAGTGTATAGCGTTGTCCACCAGAGACCAAAACATCTCCATCTTTGAGTGATTGGTTTGGAGCTATGATGTCAATAGATGAGCAAAGAGGAAAAGCAAGGAAGAGAAACAATGTACTCAAAGGCTTTTTTGCAGGATTCATGATTTGGTCTGAGCAAGGTAATCGGTGATTGTATACGTATGCTGGTGATGTTGAGTAGATGATTTATGTTAAAGAAATAGTTTAAGAAGGAAATAAATGAGGAGTTAGATTTAGAAGTGTGGAAACATTGTTTTTAAGATATTTATTTGTTTCATACAGAGACAATATTTTCAGAATACAACTAAGTTCTTTGAACCTCTAAAAGAATGAGAAAATAAGATAAAAAAAATAAATGTTTATTGTATATATGTTTTATGTGTATTGATAAATTTTATTAGATTTGAAAATCTTATAATGAAACATTATGTTTTTTAATATAATGACCGTTAATAAAACTATATAACTATTAATGAAATAATTATATTTTAAATTAAATCAAACAGTTCAAAAATAAATTAATCTCGTTGACATATTAAATATCAAATGTCATCTTTTGATATTATAAATATTCATATAATATAATTAGAAAGCCTACTAGATGAACATATTCACTATGGCTTTCATTTAATATTTTAATAAACAATAGAAATTCATACTTATAAATACTTGAAAGAAAGTGTTTATTTTCAGGATAAACATCTTTTTATTTATTTATTTATAAACTAAATTTATTATTAATGTAGTTGGGGGGTTTAATGAGTGGAGCAAAAGCTACCTAATGAAAGGTCCATATGAATAAAATCATACCTATACATTTTCATTTCTATTAACTTTATTTAGGTGTATTTTTCTGGACAAGGGGGTTGCTCAGTGAGTGGAGCCATGCAATAAATGACAATTTGAAAGGTCATTAGGAATTAATTCCCGGTGAGATTTTTTTGCTGTTGCGCAACTCTTGTGAGCTAATTGTGCATTAGAAGACAAATCTTGTCAATTTTTAGTTCGTCACATCTCATGTGAGATCCGAATATGTGATTGATTCCTGTGAAAAAATTCTATGCATGTCAATCCTGACGCTTTTAGCACCCCAGTTGGCTCCTGGACATTTCCAAGTAGTTTTCAACTCCTTAAAACCGTTCTAAATGAGTATGGCACACCGATATACAAAGCCAACCAGCACTACATGGTCACAGAATATGTAAGCACTGATTTGGACGGGAGACTTTCCTCTTCCATACATATGAAAATTAGCAGTGACACTCGTTGGTTTTTAAGTTTTGCCATTTATGGTAGGAGATGGAGACTTTTTAAGCTTCAGTGTAACACACGCATAGTCGAGAAGCCGCAATCGTACTAGCTGGTGTGGCTAGAATTCTGACGTAGTGATGATTTAAGTAGTGCTTTTCAGCTTATTCATGTTTTTCAGGCTACCTTTTTGATCTTCTTATCATGAGTCACGAGACATAATGAGTCCATGGTGAACATGGTGAATTCTACTTTATAGTCATTGCAGGTTTCCCATAAGCAAAGGCAAATCTGTCTACCAGAAAATTCAAGCTTAGGCATAAAGCACAATTATAGATAGCCTATTAAAAATTTGATTTTGCAATACCTTACCATTACTAATTAACAAACGGTGCATTGAGAATCTTAATTATTTCCTTTCCAGAGGAAAATTCTGAGAGATTTCTGTTGTAGTTATTCCCAGCTTGTTATCCAAAGGATTTTATGAAATTGAGAAGTCAGCTAAGTTCTGAGTTTGACTAAATTCTTTCCTGAAGAAGTTTGAACAAGTTTTTCTTCTATAGAACCATCAGGGTTTTGATTTGTTTAATGTTCTAGCAACTTGTTGGAGTTTTGAATGTCTAAGTAATGTATATCCAGTAAACATCAAATCCAAATCTGGCTTCTGTCTATTCCCAGTTCATATATATATATATATTCTACGATGTCCAGACATAAAAAAAAAAAAAAAGCAATCCCGACATTGGCTTTGTTTTCTTTCTGATTGCTATCAAAATTTCACTTTTGGTGTTTCTTTAAGGAGAATTTATCTATAATTCACAACATGATTCAGACTTCATCGCGCTTCGATTTTGGTTGTTGCTTCATCATTTATAGAAGCAGTACCTCCTCTAGCTGTTGACGAGTCTGAATCATCCTACTTTCTTCTGATAGTGAATGCAGGCTTACTAGGAGACAGAAGAACTATTTCATTATCCAGCATAAACACTATTGTTGACATTATTGGTCGATCTGCTGGGGATTCTTGAACTCATAAAAGGCCTATTTGAATGGATTTCAAACATCATGAGTAGGGTATGACTTTCCTAATTCCAGATCCACCATCTCCTATGCTTTTCTTTCATTCTATAAGTCCCAAGCCTGGAAATAGAAGTTCAAGATATCATCCTTCACGATAAGTATATGATAAAAGGAAAAACTAGGGGAGCCATTATTTGGAAACTTCTGCATTTCACTTACTTGAGCAATCAAATTCTGAGGACTTTTATGATCATAGTAGTCATTGTTTTTCCTGCCACTTGTGACCCGGGAGTACTAATTAAGACCCCATATCTGAAGACATCTGTGCCACTGCAGTCAAGCAAAGCAAAAGAAGCTGTTAAGAACTTGTCCCATTTTTAGTTTTATGTATATGTGTGCTTCATAGCAAGGTGATGATATAAACGAAAAGTAAAATAAAATTGGGCTTACCCAACCGAGCTACCGTGTGTAGCTCAGTTGGACAGACAGTCTGATAGTTACCTTGGGCTATTTTATTTTCTAGCCCAAACGAGCTGCTAATTTTCAAAGCAAAACGGTATTCAACTTTTTCTCTCCTCTTTTTCTCTATTATTTTTTACTATTATTTATGTTGAGTTCTCTTATTTTTTGAGTTACCACTATGTGCTACAACTCTAGCTAGAGCTATCATAGTGGAAAATGCCACCTTTCATGGTGAGTTACTACAAATATTTTTCAAATATTTTTTCAGATTAGTGCATCTTCATGTCTCTAAACATGAAATGTCTCCTTGAAATATTGCATGGCAAAATCTCCATTTTGTCTCCGGGTGCCTGTGAGCATGACCGATTGTCTCCATATCCCAGGACCACATGTCACTAGGTTTCTATGACTATTGGTCTCCAAAAGTTTTAAGAAATTGACAAATATTGAAAGGCATGCCCATATAGGAAATATTTTTGTGTATATACAAAGATAAACTCTATACTATAAGTATTTTCCTCTTTCATAACTAGTTAAAATCTTCCAAATTTGTATGTTTACAAGACTCGGGGGCAAGTGATCATACAAACAAAAAACAATTAGGCTTCCCCGATTGAATTATATATTGTAGTTGTATTGGGCTCTTAGCTAAACTACTATGTGTAGCTTAGTTGGGTTGAATTTCTCAGCCCAATTGAGCTACCTTGGGTTGATTTTTTCAGCCCGAACAAGGCTTAACTTGATTGGATTGATTTTCAAAGCCAAATGAGCTTACCTTTCCCTCTCTTTGATTTTTTTCAACCTATGTTGATTCTCTTACTTTTTGAGCTACCATTATGTTAAGTTGTACAAACTACAACTTTAACCAGAGCTACTATAGTAGAAAATGCTACCTTTCATGGTGAGCTATTCCATATATTTTCAGATATTATTCCAGATATTTTTCAAGGTTGACTATATTTGTGTTAATTATTTTATTTTATTTTTTTAAATAGTTAATCGTTCAGTTAAAAAGAACAAGATTTCAAAAAACAAGGTTATTAAACTCGGTAAGAGCTATGATCTAGTTATACAAAAATTAGATTCCAAAAGTAAATCGGGTTTTGGTTCTGTAAACCAAGTCAGTTGTGCCACACCTTAAAACTAGAGTCCACCTAGAATGTAGTTGTCATAATATTTATAAAAAAAATTAAAATGATGATATTTACAAAAACTAGATTCCAAAAATAAATTGAATTTTGACTAGGTTATAATTAGACCCATCAAATCAACTGAGTTATATTAATTCACCTTTCACACGAACTAATTTAAAGCTCATGACAAGGAACCGGATCATGAGACCTCCAGGGTGACCAACATGATTTAATGAGATGAAAATGTTTAATTAGACATAAACCTTTCTTTGATTGCTTTTGATTTTTATTAAATGAATGCTTATAACAAAATAATTTTTTTTTTTGTAGAGATACTATATATTGACAAGAGAAAGAGAGGTTATGGTAGTAAATTATTCAATTTAAATGAAATTTAAATTATTGCCCTTCTTATATAAGAAAATATTGTCATATGAATACTTAAAAAACTTTTGATAGTTCTTTATGGAATAGGATTAAATGTATTAATCTACATTTATGTCTTTAATTTTTTACTTGGTATTTGGTTAAAAAAATAACATTCTAACAATATTGACATATATTGACGCATAGATACTTTGATTAATTTTATTAAAGATAAGTTTCAAATATAGAATTCACAATCATATTTTTTCTTGCTGCTAGAGAACTGACAATGAGGGGAAGGGCGAGCCATGAAACTAGCAGGTTTTGAATAAATTTCTGAAGTCAATAGTATTAATTTTAATCTCTGCTCATAAATTAATATATGAAGCTAAAGATATAAGAGCTTATAACAACTCCTTCTAATCAGAAAAATCTAATCTGGAAAAAATCTAAACCAAATAAAGTCTAACTTCTAACTAGGAAAATCAAATAAAAACTCTATAACTTAACTAGGAAAGAAATTCTAATCTAACTAGAAAAAAATAAAAATCAAATAGCTTTTACTGATGATCATGGTCAATTCTGGTTGACCATCAATCGTGGTTGATTGATCATAGACAATTATTATCTAATATGGTTGATTATGTTAGAAAATCTAGGAGATCAATTCTCAGATTTATACAGCAATCTTCGCCCCATTCACAATTTCAAGCAGTAGCAGGAAGAAAGAAAGAAATAAAGGGAAAAAACAATCTCCACATCCATTTGCACAAACACTTAATCCCATATAACAAAGAAAGCCAAGACCTCAAGACTGCTGAATTCTCTGTAATCACATCCTTAATAAACTCTGCATACAACTTTATTAGAAGAGCTTATCGAGCATCCACAAGACTGATTGTCACCTGATTCACTGAAGAACTTGTGTCTATAGCAGGAAAACTGGGATCATTCTGACTTCTCGTGATTGAAAAGGTAGGTTGTGTTGGAGATGGAAGAGTTGTGTCAGTGCTCAACATGAAAATAATTTCGGACATTGTTGGCCTGTTTGCTGCACAATCTTGCACACACAATAGACCAACATGAATGCATCGCAGTACTTCTGAACTAGGACATGATTGCCTGATTGATAAGTCCATCATCTCCAAGGCGTTTCCATCTTTCCACAGATTCCATGTCTGCATCATTCACCATACTTTGGATTAAAATATGTCAGGACACAATAATTGCTTAATAGAAAAATGAGCTCAAGTTCTGCTTACATATCGTATCAAATTTGAGGATAGATCTTCTTTGAAAAACCCTATGTTCTTCCTACCACTAATGATCTCCAGAAGTAAGACTCCAAAACTGAAGACGTCGGATTTTACAGAGAAGAGGCCATCCAGAGCATACTCTGGTGACATGTATCCACTGTGTAGTGCAGCAAATAAAAGGAACTTCAGTTAGGAAACAATGTATGGCATAACTTCATAAGACGTTGATGTCTTGTGCTTACAATGTGCCGACGACTCTGTTTGTATTTGCTTGGTTTTGGTTCGCACAAAAGATCCTTGCAGTCCCGAAATCTGAAATTTTGGCATTCATCTCCTCATCTAGAAGAACATTGCTTGTTTTCAAGTCTCTATGGATGATTCTTAACCTAGAGTCCTGATGAAGATATAGGATCCCTCGAGCAATGCCCATTATGATTTCAAAGCGCTTTTCCCATTCCAGAGATGCTTTTCTTGACTGATCTGTTTAAAATTTTCGTAATCATTTCCATTAGAACATGCATTTGAGGAATTATATCTAGTCTGCTAGACAGTCTCAGAGACATACCAAAAATAAAGTAGTCCAGGCTTTTGTTAGGCATGTATTCATAGATCAGCATCTTTTCTTCTGCTTCAATGCAACAGCCAAGAAGTTTGACAAGATTTCTGTGCTGAAGTTTTGCAATTAACAAAACTTCATTCTTAAACTCATCTATTCCTTGTTCTGAGCTCTTCGATAGCCTTTTAATAGCTACCTCCTTTCCATTTGATAGCTTTCCCTGAAAGAAATTCATAAAGTGCTTTACTTACTAGAAACTTTGTCCCATGTTCCATACATCTGGAGAGCACCATGAGGAAATGGTGTGAATTGTAATATAATTAATGGAGCTTTCCCTTTTTCCAATTGAAAGAGAAATTACCTTGTAGACAGGGCCAAATCCACCTTCTCCAAGTTTTCTTTCAGAAGAAAAATTGTCTGTTGCAGCTCTGATGGTGCCTAGATCATAGAAGGTTATATTTAAATTCTCTTCGCACTCATGGGCGCTCGTAAGGTCCTTAGAGTTTGACATGCGATTTTCTGGATCCAATGATAGCAACTCACGTCTCCTTCGCTTCTCTAGATGGCCTGACAAAATTAAAGAGCACTAGTGGAATTAACTGAAAAACTGGTTATTAGAATATATGGTTGTGGTAAATCAAGGAGATGGAGCTTAATTTCATGATGCAGATTGGTGTAATTAGCAAGAGATGGAGGTTAATTACTTTTTATGGTGCTGCCTAATACTGTGGTTTGTCTGCTGTAATTCAACAACTTGAAAAGGAATCCTACCTAAGAATCTTGTTTTCAGGATTTCTTACCTTTTCTCGCACGTTTCTTTCGAGAGTGAAGGTAAATTGACACAAAAAGAAGCAGCAACGCAATAGCAAACAAAACGATAACTCTAACTATCCAATTCGTAGCCGTGGAGGATTTTGAGCTGTTCTTTGCATATGCAGCTGAAAAATATGATCATATCAGCTTATAGAAAAACTAATGTCAGCTGAAAAATTTAATCAGACCAAAGTTTTTGCACATCGATTACTAATTGCACTACTTACCAAGCTCCCCTGCCTCCACTCGCAGATGAAAGTCCTGTCCCTCATCAGTATATTGCTGCATGTCATTTAGCTCACCATACCAAGCTAAACAGCCTTGTCCCTCATTATTTATATCTAGACTAGCATATCCACTGCAATTACAGCTCCTCAAGCACTCCATTTCACACTCTTTCAAGCTCAAATTCGTGTAAGCGCGGGTCCTGGTAGCATCAGGAATCTTCACATTAGCTATCTTCAAGAACCCTTCTCCTGCACCCTTCCCACATTGGAATTTTCTCTTCTCTACACATCTAGAATGCCAATCATGAGGTGAAAGAGGTTCAAATCCTGGTAAGCATGAGCACTTTATCGCGTTGTTGAAGTTGCATATAGAATAAGAGCCACAGTTTGCGTAAACATCACATGAGCCATCAGGTTCAAGCCAAAACAAAGCCCAATCCTGGCTATCTTCACGCCATGTGACTCGCTTAACTATGCCAGTAGGTTCTAGCACCATTGAAGAGAAAACAGAAGTGTTTCTTAGATAGAAAGTGATGTAAGTTCCTTGTTTGTTGCTGACAAAACTATAGTTGAGAAAACCAGCCTCATTGCTGAAGTCTGGACGATTGCTCTTGACCCCGGTTGATATATCAGGTGTACCACTCAGGCTCCTACCGTTCCATGGTCCACCTCGCCAATATGGAGCCAGATTCCTATACAAGAAGTACTGAGGTGAACCATTTGGGTTAAGCCCAAATGAGAAATCTCCAGGTGCCGGATCATCACTTGATTTCCATGAAGTTAGGAATTGATTTAAACCAGTTTCCCGGTTCAAGCCGAATCTCATTCCAGGCAAGATAGTATCAGTAGGGTAATCAAAGCTTTGCCATACAATGGATTCAGAGTTATCTGAGTTGTTCTTAACCACCAAAACAAGGTTGCCTGAAGGTAAGAGCTTGGCAGATGAGTTGGCATTTGGCATAGAAATGTTTGTGGACCAAAGAGGAGTCCTTCCTTTGCTATCAACAACAGCCAGATTTCCATCTGCAGCAATCTTGAAAATGCCAGCGGATTTATTAAGTGGAATTTCTCTGTTGGCAACCCAAACAACAGTTTGTTTCGAGACCTTGTTGAACCATATTCCAACGTACCGGCTTGGAGAGTTGCCTGGACTAAAGAAGCCTAGTTTGAAATTTCCGATGGAGGATATGAGGGATTCATTTTTGCTATCTGAGATGAAGTGGGTTTGATTTATGATGTCAATTCCACAACAAGATGCGAACAGAATGGAAGCCATGAAAAGTACAATGGCATTGGAAAAGAGAGTTCTCTTGGTGTCCATGGAGGCATGGATGATTAGTGACAAGATTTTAGACAAACTCATATCCTAGGTTTGTCTTCCAGGGTAGATCACAATGCTTCTAGAAAAAGACATGGTTGAGCATTTATTGCTTTTTGATAAGCCTCTACTACCACAATTTATGTCAACAAGGAGATGGTTTGGATCTTGTGAGACTCTTGGCTGGTCACATGCTCAACAGGCTATCTGCATCTATTAAAGCCTCTGACTCATCATAGTACTACTGACTAATAAATCCTTTCTTGATCATGAGACTTAAAGCTAAAGAAAAGCATTGCTGTTTCTAGTGAGTTTGAAAAATGGGTTACCAACTAATTTATTTTGTCACAGGTTATTGTTGAAAAAAGCTGTAGAGCATTTACCCCTTTATTTTTAAACACTGATAAAGCTGTAGAGCAATTCGTAAAACTTTGGCCATGAAGATATTTCATGAAATGATGCAAACTTTTCATCTATGTCAAAACTTTTGTCTCTTTAGTCCCCTGGATCTCTTGTTGTTTAAAAGCACCCTTCTGATGTTCCTTCAGAAGTCATATTTGGCACTAAATTTTCTGGTTGTTGATTAAAAGCTAAAAAGCCTAGAGTTTCACTCCATTGATGCTGGAATGGAAACAACATCCATATCAACACAGTGTAAGGGGAAATGTTGGCAAAGTCATTAGCTTGTGTGTGGTCAAAACAACATAAAAAATGGAGTCTTTAAGGGGAAAAAAAGTAAGCAATTTTGTGCAGAATAACATGAATAGGGGGAGAAAAAAACACTGCAGAAACTTATCACTCGTTTTCTTTTCTTTCTCTCATACATCTCCAGAACATTCAGCCATATATATACAAAACATCAACATATCTTAGCCTTACATTTGTTCATCTTAATTCATCTTTTAATCAAACTCTAATTACTTTCACTTAACACAAGTTAACTAACCAAAGTCAAGGTTCAATACTTGTCACAATAACTTAACTAATTACAACATACTAGGGGTGATCATTTTCGGTCCAGTTCAGTTTTTACCTATAAAAACAACCAAATTAAAATTTTGTAAAAAACAAAAACAACCGAAACCGGTTCCAATCGACAAGTTTCGGTTCAGTTCGGTTTGATTCGGTTTGGTTATTTTATATTAAAAATTGAAAATTATATTGTTTTTTGGGTTTTTTTGACTTTCTAATGGGTTTTTTCGGTTTGATTTTTTTGGTGCGGTTTGATTTATTTCTTAACTAAATCGGTTCAATTTGGTTTTTTGATTTCATGCTTATGAAACCGAAACCAAACTGAACCGAATTTTTTTTAAATATTCTAATCGGTTTTTTTTCATGGTTCAGTTTTTTTAGTTATTTTTTTTTGTTTTCTCAGTTTAATTGGTTTTTTGGTTTTTTTTCTCACCCCTACAACATATTAACCTTAACATTCTTTCCTATAATATGTTGAACTTGAACTCGTGCATTTCTTTGCTTTGAAAGTTATCATTAGCCAATGCTTTTGTAAGAATATCAGTCACTTACTCCTCTTATTTGCATAACTCAATTTAGCCTCTCCTTCCTCGGTTGCTTCATGAGTGAAATGATATTTAAGTGCAATGTGCTTGGTTATGCTATGAAAAATTGGATTCTTTGCCATTGCTATAACTAACTTATTGTCACGAAACAATATTGTTGTCTCTTCTTTCTTTTCTCTTACATCCTTCATAATTGTTTTCAACCAAATAGCTTGCTTAACAGCTAAACTAGCTGTAAAAGTTTCAACTTCAGCAGAAGATTGAGCCACTAATTGTTGCTTCTTCAAACACCATGCAAACACATTTGAACCAAGAGAGAAAACACAACCTGAAGTTCTTTTCATATCATCAACACATCAATCCTAATCACTATTATAAAATCCAATCAATTTAAGCTCAGAAGTTCAATCAAATTTGATTCCATATATACTTTATAGTGCCTTGAATAAATCTAAGCATCTTTTCAGCAACTCCAATATGAAAATAACTTGGAGAATGTTGGTGTGAGCTATCATTGAGAGATTATAGGATGAAGCTGTCATGGAGAGATTATAGGAACAATAGAGAGATTCTAGGAATCCCCTGATTTAAAGGGTCAAACATTATTCTTGCCTTTAATTAAGAGATCTTTGTGTATTAATAGACTAACAATTATTGTAAAGAAATACATAGAAATAAGAGATATATTTTCAAATACTGTCATGGTATCAAAGCCAAGCCAGTTCCGGGATAGCTTTCTTCTCTATTAACCTTTGATTATTCAAATACTTCGTCACCAGTCTCCATGAAGATCACCAAAGACGTTGATAAATCTAGTGATCTTCCATCCAACTTTTTCATCAATAAGTTAACTATAAAGATGGCTGATGTTCTGACCAAAACTTCAGCCCATACAACTAAACCTTTTGTTGTTCCCATTAGAATCAAGCTGAATGACACCAATTATGGACTTTGGTCTCAAGTTATAGAGATGTATATCTCTGGCCAAGATAAGTTGGGATATATCTGTCACGAACCGAATCCCGGATCCATGACCGGCACATAGGCAAGGTTTCCCTCCAAGGTTCCATACCTATGCGAACCCAAACTTATATACAAACTTATCATTCAAAACTCAATCAGAGTTCAACGCAGCACTAATAACAAAATAAACTTCATAATATAATTTGATTGTTATAATACAAGAGTTCATATAAATTCATAGTTTTGGAGCACTAACTAGACATAAAAGGAAGGTACAAATTACAATAAAAAAGAAGGTTCGAAAGGTTCAATAAAAATAATCCGCTAACAAGCTATAAGCCTGAAAAGATAAATAATGAGATGGTGAGTTCAACAACTCAGTGAGTAGATAACGTTCAATATACACACACAAGGTAATACAACAATGAAAAATATATATACAAGTATGGCTTTAGGTTCTTATAGGAAGGTTTCTCAAATAGGCCATAACAAGAATATCATATGGAAAAACTCATCAGAAAATCAAAATGCAATGAGCATGAGGCTCCGTACTGTGGGATGATCAGTCCACACAGGTTGGTGACTTCCCTGACCAATTAGGGTTCAAATACGATGTGCACAAAGACTAACACTACCATGTTAGCATGGGTATTTTGACTGACATACCATAGGTTCATAATCATAATCAAATAGACATATTCATATCTCAAGGCTCAACTCATGACATCAATCAAATGAGGAGCTATCAATTCAGAAGTCAATTCAAAATATATACTGGTTCATATCAAGAATTCAAATTCAATAATTGATCATGCTTTATCATAACAAGGATAATAATCAACATATATATTATCAAGAAGCATGATCCAATTCATATTAACAAATCAAATATTTATAATATTTCTCATGCATATGGAAAATTATCCACTCACCTGACTCGAAAGAGCTTAAAGCTGATTCCGAAGGAAATTCTACTGACGTCCCGCCGGTAAAATATCAGGATTATCTGAATATAAAAGAGACATATTCAAGAATGACTCAAAAGAACATATAACCTATTTAATACATTTATCTAAGGGTATATTCCATAACCCTATATGTTTTTAGACTAAACTATTCCACAATCCAGGAGGTTTAATGATGCCAACATAGATATTCCAACTACAGAGGATACAAATGATATGCCAACTACATCATCAGAGGACACAATTGAAGCAGATACAGAAGCCCCTCTTCTCAGAACTCGACAATCCTTCTTTTGTGAATACCCCTGAGGTAAGCTCTCCTGGTATATCTTCAGACTCTCATGATATAGATACCACTGTTGGCTATACTTTACCTATCAGGTGTAACAGAGGCAAACCACCCAATAGATATTCTCTAGAAGTTGAAAACCGAAGATCAAAATATTTAATTGCAAACTTTGTGTCTACAACAAGACTTTTTAAACCCCTCAAAAACTTGGCATATGCACTGTCCTCATGTCATATACCTACAGGTGTTCATGAAGCATTGGCCAATCCTAAATGGACTCAAGCCATAAAAGACGAAATGAATGCTCTATTAAAAAATGAAACCTGGACCTTGGCACTCTTACCCAAAGTAAAAAAACCCAGTGGGGTGCAAATCAGTGTTCTCTATCAAGCACAAAGCAGATGGATCAATTGAGAGATACAAAGCACGACTAGTGGAAAAATGTTATACACAAACATATAGGGTAAATTATCAATAGACCTTCTCACCAGTAGCAAAATTGAACACAGTGAGAGTACTGGTATCTCTAGCAGCTAATCTTGACTAGCCACTACATCAGTTTGACGTAAAAAATGCCTTCCTCCATGACGATCTTGAAGAGGAAGTCTACATCAATATTCCAACAGGTTACACAACAACCTTAGAATCCAAGATGGTGTGCAAATTGTAGCAAGCATTGTATGGGTTAAAACAATCACCTCGAGTATGGTTCAAGAGATTTAGCTTGACAATGAAGAAATATGGCTTTCAACAAATTAACTCAGATCATACGTTCTTTCTAAAACATCAACAAGGTAAGGTGACGACTCTAATAGTCTATGTGGATGACATGATCATCATAGAAAATGATCCTAAAGAAATATTAAGGCTCTAAGAACAGCTTACTACTGAATTCGAGATGAAGAATCTAGGAGGACTTAAATACTTTCTAGGAATTGAGGTCGATAGATCAAAGCAAGGTATATTCCTTTCCCAACAAAAATATATTATAGACTTACTATCAGAAGTTAGACTAGTGGAATGTAAACCTGTAGACACGCCAATTGTTCAGAATCACAAACTTGAAGAATACACTGACCAGGTACCTACAGATAAAGTAAGGTACCAAAGACTGGTAGGAAAACTTATCTATCTCTCACACACACGCCCAGATATCGCCTATGCCGTGAGCGTAGTGAGTCAATTTATGCATTGCCCAAGCGAAGATCACATGAAAACAGCAATTAGAATTATTTGATACTTAAAGTCTTCCTCTAGAAAGGGAATTCTGTTTTCAAAGAATAACCATATAAAGATAGAGGGTTATATAGATGCAGATTGAGTGAGAAATATTTTTGATAGAAAGTCAACTTCAGGGTATTTCACCTTCGTTGGAGGGAATCTTGTTACATGAAGAAGTAAGAAGCAAAAAATGGTGGCATTGTCAAGTGCTGAGGCTGAATTTCGTGGGATGGCTAAAGGTCTTTGTGACCTTCTATGGCTTAGGAGATTGTTAACAGAAATCGGCTTTGCGCCCAACTGCAAGATAAATCTGTTATGCAATAACAAGACTGCTATCAATATTTAACGTAATCCAATTCAACACGACCAAACAAAACATGTAGAGATAGATCGACATTTATTAAGCATAATCTAGAGGCAAAAATCATTCGGTTCCCTTTTGTCAAATCTGAAGACCAACTAGTAGATATACTCACAAAGGCGATGTGTAGCAAGAATTTCTATAACTCACTTGACAAGTTGAACATTCAAAATTTGTACGCACCAACTTGAGGGGAAGTGTTGGCGTGAGCTGTCATTGAGAGATTATAAGATGAAGCTGTCATGGAGAGATTATAGGAACAATAGAGAGATTCTAGGAATCCCATGATTTTAAGGGTCAAACATTATTCTTGCCTCTAATTGAGAGATCTTTGTGTATTAATTAGACTAGTAATCATTGTAAAGAAAGACATAGAAATAAGAGATATTTTCAAATACTATTAGAGAATTCATGAACCTAAAAAGTAACTTCCTGCAAACATTACATTGTAGTTGTGAGATACAATAGATTCTCAACCAAATTTGTATAAAATGTATCACCCACCATCTTTCCTCTATCTTTCATTAACTTTCCATTCACCACCAAAGGCATTTTAGCAGGTTTTAAGCCAAACATTATGATTTTTTTAAGAATTTTTTCAGCGAACTTCTTCTAACAAATAATATCATCATCATCTTGATAAACCTTAATACCTAAAAAGTGATGTAGTAACCCCATTTCATTTATCTCATATCTTTTTATCATTTCTTTCATAAACTCTTCAATTCATCTTCCATTACTATCCATAATTACTAAATCATCAATATATAATTCAACAATAAGAACATCACTTTCACCTTGTTTCTTCACATACAAAGTAGGCTTTCTTTTCCTTCTCTTAAAGCCCTGTTGAATGATGTAATTGTCACTTTAGTTGTACTAAGTTCTCGGAGCTTGTTTCAGACTATATAATGCTTTATTCAATAAATACACCTTATCTTATTTTCCACTAACAACAAAATATTATAGATAGTGCTTGACGTAGCGGAAGTCTATAAAAAAAAAGGATCACCGTCCTTTTTCTCTGATTTTGTTCGAGTCCATGAACAAGAAATAAAACACTCGAATCCACGAGTAAAAGATTAATGTTTGTGAATGAAAATTTTTATTCAATCAAATATAAAAAGTGTCTTTCAACGAGAAGGGCAGCTTGTTTTTATAAGCTGCAAATCCTAATCCTAATAATAAAAGTACTTATAAATTTAAATAGCAAAACAGGAAAAAATCCTACTTTAGAGACGTAATTCAAGGTTCTGATTTGTAAGCAAATAAAGTTATTCTGCAGGGAACCTCAATGGGGAATCCATGTGAATTAATGAAAAGAGCAACGAGGAAGAACACGCTGCTTGCACCTGTGTATGTTTCCCCGCAGATTTAGGATTCTAGTGTGGCCTAGGATTTATTCATTAAGCTGTCCTACATCAGTCTCCCCTGTTTGAAATGAACGCGCCCTCGAGTTGATCAGGTGAGAAGGACATTCATCGGGAGGGTGGTATTCGAATAGGTCAGCAACATTGAAGGTGGGAGATATGTTCATGTCTGCAGGGAGGTCCACCATATACACATTATCGTTAATCTTCTGCAGAATCTGGAAAGGACCATGCTTCTGATCGTTCAGCTTGGTATATGTCCCTGTTACGTATTCGCCCTTTGCGTAGATACACCATCACGAGATCTCCTACCTGAAAAATTTGAGCTCGCCGCTTGCAGTCTGCGGCGGCCTTGTACCTGGCATTAGATTCTTCTAGGTTCGTCCGCACCTCCTCCTGAATTGCTTTGATCCTGTCCGCCATATGTTCTGTTGCGATGCTAATACCAGGAAGTTTGGGTAGAGGTGCCAAGTCTAATGCATGCCGTGGAGGTTGGCAGTAGACAATTTGAAATGGAGTCTTTCCAGTGGACCTGTTTATCATGCTGTTATAGGCAAATTCAGCCTGTGCCAATGTTAGATCCCATTGTTTAGGCTTCTCACTAGACAAACAGCAGATTAAATTTCCAAGAGTTCGGTTCACCACTTCCATTTGCCCATCACTTTGAGGGTGGCTTGTGCTGCTGAAGTTTAGAGATGTGTTAAATCGCCGCCATAAGGTTCTCCAAAAGTGGCTTAAAAATTTTATGTCCTGATCAGAAGTGATAGATGAGGGACTCCGTATAGACGAACGATTTCTTTGAAGAAAAAGTTAGCGACATGCACGGCATCAGAAGTTTTCTTGCATGCGATAAAATGAGCCATTTTAGAGTATCTATCCACTACTACAAAAACAGAATCAACACCACGCTGGGTTTTTGGGAGTCCTAGGATGAAGTCCATTAATAGATCTTCGCACGGGGCTGCTGGAATGGGTAATGGCATGTACAAACCCGTATTCTGTGATTGCCCTTTGGCTGCTTGGCATGTAGGGCAGCGTTTGACATGGCTACCGATGTCTCTCTTCAGTTGGGGCCAATAATATCTTTCTTCTGCCAGGGCCATGATTTTATCTCGCCCCAAGTGACCACCCAAGCCGCTGCTATGCAATTCGTAGATCATTTGTTCACGTAATGAACTCCTAGGAATACATAGCTGGTTGCCCCGAAATAAATATCCTTCTTGAATATGCATTCCGTTATGAGGGAGCCCCTGCAAACATTGTGCCCAGCTGTTTCCAAAGTCTTTATCTTCTGCATACAACTCTTTAAGATAGTCAAAACCGATAATTTTAGCCTGCATGGTTAGAAGTAGTGCTACTCTTCGGCTCAGAGCATCAACTACTTTTTTAAGTTGCCCGACCTTATGTTTCAAGGCAAAAGTGAACCGTTGTATGAAGGACACCCATCGTACTGTAGAAACATAAATTTTCTACCAATCAAATTTCGCCATGTGTTATTTTATTCTTTAAAAGAAAGGATAAAATAAAATTGAAATAAATGACATGGAAAATAAATGAGCCTTCATATATTTCTTGGCCAATGAAAAGTT